>Ga0160429_1000414_pt1 | contig 42240 bp, 45 predicted proteins | sample SolpanmetagenomR_FD_108199 | JGI IMG/M metagenome (GOLD analysis project Ga0160429, IMG submission 108199) | Solar panel surface microbial communities from Lawrence Berkeley National Laboratory, California, USA - R | ecosystem: Engineered > Built environment > Solar panel > Unclassified ... | reverse complement strand
GGTTGCAGAATCGACCATGAGCTTCCATCATCCTCTACATTACACACTCTCGTGGCTCATCAACTCCGGCAAAAGCATGTCATCCGAACAATTGAAGAACCTGCTAGCATTCAGGCCTGATCAGTTAGAAGAATCAGTCGTTACAAGTGGTTCCGACTATATGGATCCGCACGGCTATATGATGGCACTATTCGACATCCCTTTGAGGGTGTGCGCGTGGATGGCACAGATGAGAGCCGGAATGTGGGTCAGGAATGGCATGAGTCTCAGACATCAGATGCATTTCTACCGTGGCATAACACATCGTGATCTTGCTCATCGTCGAGACCTATACCTGCTACAGGTCGCTGTTGTGGTCTGTGAACCGACAACATTTCTTGCCTCTGTCTTGGACCGCTATTCTGTTGATGACTGGGTACGGGGAGAATATGTAGTAAAGCCAGGTTTCGATGACTTCGACAAGATGGTTGACATGGTTGAGGAGATGCTTCACCTCCTCATTGTGCTTCTCACCGATAGGATTCTCCTTCGTGCTCCAGAGGAGGATCCGGACTCCTCAGCAAACCTTGCGATGCAAGAGCTCATACAAACACTTTGTTTCAAGCCTCTGACCTTCTCGGAATTAAGCAGTAGATTGTCCGACAAGGTCACTGAGCATGAAGCCTTCCCATCACAGCTGGATCAATTAACGATATACAAGGCGCCGGAGGGACTATCAGACTCTGGTACATTCAGTCTCAAGGAGGAATTCATTGACTTAGTAGACCCGTACAGCATTTACTTCAACAGAGGCCAACGTGAAGATTGCGAGAAGATCTGGCGTGAGTATACTGCCAAAAGAAGCAATATTCCTGTCGACCAGTTAGTCTATCGACCTCGTCTGCAGAACATCGGGGCTGGACTTTTCAAAGACTTAACAAGCTTCACAAAGACGCCTGTTTTTGTTCGCATTTCAGTTTCAATCCTCGAATTTCTTATGAGGCACGAGCGAATTACAGGTGGGAAGCTAGATCACAGTCGACTGGAGGGCCTTCTTAATAGCATGCTACATCTTATCTTGATCACGGTATTAGATGACAAAGGAAAAACGACGACAACATTTACCGACCTTGCACTCCGCTACCACTTTGTAATGAACAACAGCGGAACTCAGGTCACTCTCATGGATCAGCTCCTCAAATTCATCGAGACCACTGGAATTGAATTCCAGGCCAGTCGACATAGAGTTGTGGCTGTGATAAGAGAAATGGAAAGAATTCAACCTGAACTAGTTCGGGAATTCACGTCACAGCTCGATCCTATGTGGCTCCAGACTTATCTTGGCGGCGACGACAAGTCCGAGGAAAAAGCCGCATTGAAGAAGAAACAAGCAGCAGAACGTCAGGCGAAAGTGATGGCAGCATTCAAGAAACAGCAGAACGATTTCCTTCAGAATCAAACTATCGATTGGGGCCTCGACGAGGAAGATATTGGGGAGGACGACAACATGATGGCTGGTGTCGACGAGGTCAAGACGTGGCCATGGCCTCAAGACACTTGCATACTCTGTCAAGAGGATGTCAAAGAGCATGAGTTGTATGGTACACTTGGTTATCTTGCCGAGAGCAATATCTTCCGTGTTACAGATCTTGAGAACACAGAATATGTTCACGAAGTGCTAGCAGTGCCTACGAGTTTAAATCGCTCAGCGGATGCAATCAGGCCTTTTGGCGTAGCTGGACAGAATCAGGAATACACCACTAAGGTGTCGAAGGATGGCGATACCATAGCCGAGGAACGTCGGAGCCTTGGAACAGGTTATCCGTTAGAACAGCACCAATCTGGACCTGTGGCTTCTGGCTGTGGACATGTTATGCACTTCTCCTGCTTCCTGACTTACGAAGCTTCGACTGTCCGCCGTCACTCTTACCAAATCACTCGCAACCATCCTGAAGATACCACCAAGTCAGAGTTCACCTGCCCAATATGCAAGGCTCTCGGTAACACATTCTTACCTATCATATGGAAGCCTAAGCCTTGTGTGACGCCACCGGAGCGCGACGATGAGTCCTTTCTCACGTTCGTACGAGACACGACTACCAGGGGTGTGTTTGAACACATTCAACTACATCGTCCGAGGGTGTCGGACTATGCTGATCGGACGTTTGTGTCGAGTCTTGCTTCGAATTATTTGCACTACCCTGATCCGCCACGAAGACAATCAATTGATGATTCGCAGGAGATGTCTTCAGTTTTCGGTAGATCTTTTGGTAGATGGCGTTCGGCTCCTCTAGATGCTGCACCAGCTTCAGCTGCTACATCGAGCACACCTGTACCGGCCACTGATTTTCGCCCACTGAACTGCAAGACTCTAACAAAGGCCTACCAGCGCATCTTGCAGTCTATGAGCGCAAATAATCTTCTTTCGTTCAAGGTTTCGGACACTAGCCAGTCTGAGTTGCTCGGATTGGAAACGATAGTCAAGTCTTTGGGCTATTCCATAGCTTCTGTGGAGATTGCTCAGCGTGGTGTAGGTGAAGATGACAACTACATCCAATCAATACCTGAAACTGTCATCAACAACCTGAGGATCTGGTCTGAAACAGTCTCATCCTACTTTATGCTATCTACCCTGACGAGCCCCGATGCTCGTGGCGCAAAGTCTGGAAATGAGATGGTGATGTTGCAAGCAAATCTGCTAATTCCTCCTCCAGGTGTTGGCCTGAATATCCATTCACTTTTCTGCCAGGACATCTTCGTCTTTTTGGCAGAATGTTCGATTTGCATAGTCCCTATGCTGGAAATTGATTTTGGCAACATCTTACGGATGTGTTACTTTGCCGAGATTGTTAAGATTGTGGTCGCCACGTTGACACATAGTACCAAGGCTGATCTTGCATTCCTCTGGACTGCAAACGAACAGATCCGTACTGAACAGCAAGACTACGCCAATACTGAGCGATTCTCTACATTCGTACAACACATAATCGGTTTAAGCGCTCCGTTCACAAACTATCCTGAATGGATACATAATCCGAACGAGCGGAGCAAGTTCGACTTGATAATCCGCTCCATGGTCACTAGATATATGTTGCAATTCCTCAGGCAGGCCGCCTTACTCGTGCATGTGCGGTATGGCGTCGACTTCAGTACCGACGACAACGAGCTAGATGCACAACCACAATCCGAGCTACACCGCTTGACCATGCAGCTCGGCCTTCCCGTCATTGATGAAATGGTACACATCACCTTGTCATCCACATTAACAGGACATCTACTCCAAAGAAGCATGGACCACTGGATCAATGCCTACAGCATCGACTCTCGCAAACCAGACATCGACCCACGCCGCTGGAAACCCTACGACTCAAGCCTTTCCCACCACCAAACCCCCTCCTTCCTCCTACCTCCACCCACCCTCGCCCTCTCCCACCCAGGCATCTACGAACTCATCTCCCTCCCCCAAACCCACGATACCCTCAACGCTATCGCCATGACCCGGCGCTGCCCCACCACTAACGGCCCCCTTGACGACCCCTCCCTCTGCCTCTTCTGCGGCACCTTCGTCTGCACTCAATCCCGCTGCTGCCACCGCTTCAACAAGGCCAAACGCCAAGAAGAAGGCGGCTGCTTCCTCCACCGCGAACAATGTGGCGGTAACATTGGTCTGTACTTGAATGTACGTAAATGCGCCGTCTTGATGCTGCATAATGGCAATGGAAGCTGGTTTGCGGCGCCGTATTTGGATCGGTATGGTGAGACGGATGTGGGGTTGAGGAGGAAGGAACAGCTGTTCTTGAATCGGAAGAGGTATGAGAGGTTGTACAGGGAGATGTGGTTGAGGCAGGGGGTGCCGACCACGGTGGCGAGGAAGTTGGAGAGTGAAGTCAATTCTGGGGGGTGGGAGGTCATGTAGGTGGTAAGTGAGTGAGCTACTTGCGCACTTCCAAGCTTGGTTGCGAAATGCTCGATGCCATGATTGGGCGTTTCTGGGGGGTATATGGTTGGTTGGTATTGCTCGCATTCAGGTTATAAAACGTCGTGAGGCTCACATTGGTAGCATATTGTAGCTTATTCATAGCTGTTATTAAACAAAATTATCATAATTTCATCCATGACATCCTTAACCAAGAAGGTCCTGCAAAGACAGCGCCAATACTATATCCAAAACAACCGTGCCTCAAGAACAATCGAATCCCCTTATGACATCCAATGCCACCTGAGCTTCACATCACGCATCACATCCCACCTCAACCACCACCCGCAGCAGCCATAGCCCTCCTATCCTTCTTAAGCGGACTAAACATAAACCCATCTCCCGTCACCATCAGCGGACCCTTCGCTTTCCCTCCCAGCTTCGTACTTCCCCATCCACCAGCCAACTTCCCAAACCCGCCTCCCCCAATCGCACCAAACGCCCTTTGCCCACCCACCGACACCACTCTCGCCCCTGCCATTGGCAGACTAGCAGCGTTGTCGTCTTCATCCTCATCAAAGATCGTCTTGGCGCCAAAGGCATTACCGTGCAGTTTACGCTTCTTCTTGTTCTGCACAATGAGCGGTTGTGGTGGTAACGAGCCGTCACGGAAGGAGGCGAATGAGGCCAGTGATTTGCGTGGTTTGAGGACGGGTTTGGCTTTGAGTGCGGGTTGCGAGGTGGTTCTCTTTTGTTGTGGTTCTTCAACATGTTGTGACAGTTCTGCTTCTTTGTCGTTGTTGTTCTCGTCGTCGTCAGAGTTCTCTTCGGTGACGGTTTTCAGTGAGATGGACGGCACGGCTGCCTTTTTGCGATTACCGCCTACTGCCGAAGCTTTTGTGATGGTTTTGTTCGTTGAAGTTGGTGCGAGGACGGTGGTAGAAGGCTTCTTGACTTGTGACTTTACTGCGGTAGGAGACGCAGCTTCAATGCTGGCAATGGGCTGGTCTTGGTCGTTATCATCATTGTCCTTGGGTGGACTGCCAGGTGCCACGCTCGTTGTACGGTTGAGGAATGGAGTGATTGAGAACGTGGACTTTTCGACGACGGCAGATGAAGCGCGCTTGCTTCGTTTAGCAGCTGGGCCGTCTCCTGGAGTAGCAATTGCTGCATCGGGGTCGAACTGCACCGCTGGACGCTTGCGAGGATTTTCGAGGGTTTTAATGGCCGCGACGTGCGGACTTACGATTTGGGCTGCTTGTTGTGCTTTGGCCAATTCTGCGTCGCTGTGCTTTAGCTTGTCTTTTGTGGTTCGAAGCTTTTCGCGGAAGAGCGTCAGCTTCTCGCTTATGGCCTCTCTCTCATCTCTTTCTCGTGCTAGGTCTCTTTTGAGTTCTTCGACTTGTTCGTCGAATGCCTTGGCTGATGCTCTGGATTCCTTCTCCTGTTCACTACGCAGCTTGGCTATTTCCTTTTTCAACTTCTCGACCTCTTTGGCACCTGTGTCTTGAGCGCTCGACCTGGAGTCCTTCTCAGAGTCCCAATCCTTTTTGAACTGTTCAAGTTGAGCCTTGTCGTCTTGAGCTTCTGATTCCCACTTTTCTCTTTGCTTTTTCTCCTTTGCGAGCTCTTTGCGCAATTCTTTGAGCTGTGAATCTGCAGCATTGTCGGCATTTCTTTCAGTCACCTCGCGCATCTTCTTTTCCTTGGCTAACTCTTTTCGAAGCGCGTCCACCTCGTCCTCATTTGCTTTTACCAAGGACTTTTCGGCTTTCTGTCGTTGTCGTTTCTCGTTTGCGAGCTCAGCCTGCAATTGCATGATCTCCTCCTCACGTTCAGCATCCTGTTGACTTGACGTGCCTTGCTTACGCAGGGCACGTTTGAGATTGCGCTTTTCATTCTCAAGTTCTGCTTGAGCTGCATCGAGTTGACCTTGAAGAGATAGCTTCTCTGCAAGGATGCCTTCATTGGTGGATGCTTGCGATCGAAGATGCTCGAGTTCAGGCTTGAGTGTGGATATCTCTCGTGATAGAGACAGCTTTTCTGTGAGGAGTTTCGTCGATTCTGCTGAGGAATCGTGTAGCGCGAGAAGTTCCGCCTATCGGAAAATGTTAGTCCTGCCATTCTGATCGCTTGGTATTCAGTATGCCATTACCTTCAGTGTCTCCAACTCCCTCGTTCGTGCACGCAATTCATTCAAAGTACGTTCTAGTCTGTCACTAGTGTCCTCTGCTTCTTCGCGCCAGTTCGCTACCTGTGCCTCCGCCGCGTCTCCTCTTCCTGCTTCATCAAGTATCTGCTCATTGAGCCTATCGATGTCGTCTCCAAGTAGTAGTTGGCCAAGTCTACTCCTACGGATTTCCTCGTCCTTTACCAGTAAATCAATTGCGCATGTGCTTTGCTGATATCGTATTTCCGCCGCGACAAGGTTGGATGACATGTTGAATGAATGCTGAAATGCTTTTTCTAGCAATGATTGTAATGTCGTCGTCGTCGTTGGTAGTTGTTTACACCAAAACAAACGCGCATACCAAGAAGGTTACCAGCAATAAAGGGGCTTCCAATGAACCCTGGAGATTAATAATCTCGACCTCCAATGGCTTATTCCATACGTACACTTATTGTCAGAACAACCAGCAACATCGACAGCAGTATCTCGCCGCAAGATGAAGCTTCTCACTTCCCTCCTTGCTGTGCTCTCGCTGTCCGCTTCGGCTCTGGCAGCCAAGCGTTCCTCTGCTTCTGGCGATGTATACGCAACCTACCACCAGCAAGCACTCTCCTCTGGCTCCATTAGCTTGACAGATGCCTCTTTCAACGACCTCACCTCCATGCCACGAAACCACAGCACCCTTGTAGTCCTCACCGCCCTAGAATCACGTTTTGGTTGTAAGATGTGTCAAGAGTTCAAGCCAGAATGGGATATCCTTGCCAAGAGCTGGATGAATGGTGATAAGAAGGCCGAGAGCAGACTCTTGTTTGGCGAGCTAGACTTCGCACAAGGACGAGGCACGTTTGAGAAGGTGGGTTCTGCTTTATTTCCTGTACAAAATTATTGAGCTAATTCTGTGACAAGTTACGCCTTCAAACTGCGCCTGTCATGTACCTCTTCCCAGCGACCACTGGCCCAGACGCGAAGCCCAATGGAGAACCAATCGCTTTTGAATTCCCAATGGGCCCTCCATCCGCAGAACTCGTTCGTGACTGGACCATCCGCCACATTCCCAATACCCATCCAGTCCCCAAGATCTCGCGTCCGATCAACTGGGTTAAGATCATTACCATCACCACAATCACTCTTGGTAGTGTTACTGCTCTTTTCGTTGCTTGGCCTTATATCATGCCCATTCTCCAAAACAGGAATCTATGGGCAATCGCTTGCGTGCTGGGTGTTTTGGTGTTTACTTCCGGACACATGTATAACCACATTAGACAAACACAGTATGTGGGTGGAAATGGAAAAGGCGGTATCAGCTATTTTGCTGGTGGTTTCCAGAATCAGTATGGTTTGGAGTCGCAAATTGTTGGTGCAATCTGTAAGTGACTGGATCAAAAAGAACGTATGTCAAAAGATTGCTAATGCTGTTACAACAGACGCTGTGCTCGCTTTTGGAACTATCGCCTTGGCTGTCAAGACACCTCGTATACGGGATCCCAAGCTTCAACAACTATCTGTAATTGTATGGGGTATGGTAGTTTACGCCACATACAGCTGGCTATTGAGCATCTTCAGAATGAAGAACGGTGGATATCCTTTCTGGCTACCACCCTTCTAGGAAGAGCAAAGCATGTCGAAAAAATATGTTAAGCAATCATGAGCAAAAGCTATCCTTGCCTTGAACCAAAATATTAGAGTACTATAGCGAATTAAGTTAATGCTGCTGACCTGGATTGCGTTCTGTGCATCAAGAAGTGTTTGTGCCTGGTAGTACAGTGATTGGTGACTGGTGTGAGACACGCCACAAGTACCAGCGATTGCCCGGTAAGGAGAGCTGCAAACACGCTGGACAGTTCGCTTAGTTTTTGGCGACTTGTCTGGACCGCAATGTACTAACTGGACATAGCTCCGGAGCTCTTTCGAAAACACTATCATTATCGTCGACGCCGAACAATATCAACAGACGCCGCGAAACACTACTACGGTCGGCGCAAGAAGAAGATGAGCCTAACAATATATGTGTTCACCTGAACATCCTCGAAGCACTCATTTCAGCAATGATTCGCTACAACTTGTGTGTGAAGACAAAAATATCCCAAGGGAGAATGTGAGGGCATCAAGTGAGTGGCTGGACCCTTGTGCTGCTCACGTGTGTAAGAACTATCTCATTCGTTCGGCTACAATGATACACCGAGTTGATAGGAGTAGATGGGTCGGATGTGACAGCGGCTGAAGGAGTGGGGAAGATAGCCTTCTCCGTCTCACGTTTCATGCATGCATGTTTCATTGGTTCATTCGTTCAGCTCGCGTCCTCGCCATTCTCGTGACCACAGCCCAGCGTTAGATACATATGACTTCTACTGCGGTACTCGACATCTACCGCAATACCTACTCCAGCTGCATACAAAGCACTTGCCAAACTTAGCAGTAGCACGGTCTTGGCTGCGCTTTAGCTATCGGTCGCTATTGCTATATCAATCATGTTCTGTCTCACTCCCATATTTTCCATCAAGGTGTTACACCTTAGTGACATTGCCCAGTATGAACGTTATACCAGCTGCACCGTCCTGCCCACAACCCACACCTGCAACGCCCAAGACCAAAAAGATTCGCATGCCTGATGGAACCATCAAGGTCAAGGTTGAGCAGCCTGATGGTACCTGGAAATGGGCAAAGAGTGAAAATACGAAAAAAGCAAATCAGCCTACACCGGCTTCTACAGACAGCCCACCAGCTACTTCAACAGCACCTTTCACCACGACTCCTACTGCTTCTCCAATCACGAAGCCTACGACGAGCAACATGACAACGAAGCCAAAGGCTGTCACGTCACTCAAGTCGGCACCAAAGAAACCTCCTGCTGTCAACATCGGTAGAGTCTTCAAAGTGGCAAGCGTTCTCGATGCTGTCCTTCCAGAGCACCTCAAAATCGGCCACGACCTGGCAGAAGATCTCGGTATGACTAATAGCGATAACGATGACAACAACTCCGTCCACAGTTCTAAAGGACCAAGTTCGGCATCTACTAAGCAACTCGCAAAGCTGGCTACTGGTGGTATTAAGGTCAAAGTGAAGAGGGCGAAGAAGTCAGCCTATAGACCTGGAGAGCTCGGCTCGAGTGACGAGGAAGAGTTTGATGACAATAACTCACCATCCGCCTCTTCTCCCAATGATGAAATTGCCCCAATCAAGGAGAAGAGCTATGGCGACCAGATCGAAAAGGAGGTCTTCGAGATTACTGAAAAGGAAATCCAGCCATTGAAGAAGAGGCCCTCCAGAGGTCGTCGCCTACAGAGACGATCTTCACGTCTAGCTCAAGGTCTTGCTTGGAGTATTGCACTATTCTTTCCACTGTTGTTCTTGAGTATGTTCTAATGTACATTATTTCGTTATCCCAGCTAAAAATGTGCGCAGTCATCGCAATTCTCACTGCAACCATGGATAAGAAGAGCGCAAGGGAGTATCCTGATTCAACTGGAAACTTTGCTAGGCCGGCGAAAGATTATCAGTTCGGAATTCACCTCATGGAAGCCAGCAAAATCTGCGTCAGTCTGTGGCCAATACTCTTCGGGGCCATTGTTGCTCAGTCATTCCGCATGTACGCTGCTTGGAAGTGTGAAGCTACAGGTATCAGACTTGTAGTAAGTAAAGATGCGATCAGTAACATACAGTTGACTAATGTCATCGCAGCAACTTGAACAATTCATCGGCTCGCACTCCTTGGCGACTGCTATTAAGCAGCCCTTCATGATGATGCACCTGGACTGGACCGCTATAGGCATGATATGTCTCTGGGCACTTTCACCTATCGCAGGTCAATCATTTCTGCGTATGCTGTCCATCGAAGCGGAGTCCTCGGTTTCACAGGCAAGCCATGTCACTTTCGCGGACTTCTCAAGGGCCATGAACGATCCATGGAAGACAGCAGACGACACTGCTAGTGCGATGATCAACCTTCTCTTCGCCACTGCCATCCTCGCTGACTCTGGTCCGAACTACAACGCTCCAGAGACGGATCTTACTGACAATGACCCTTGGAGACATCCGAGAATCTATCTTTCAGGATTGATGACTCGATCTTATCCGGGAGGTCCAAGCCCTTCGACCGCACTTATCGGTCAGTCCATATATAACCTGTCCTCATATGATCCGAACACTATGACTTCTCTTGACATGAAGTTCACTACACCGACTTCCTGGTTCTCCTTCCAATGTAATGACCCCATCAACGGTACATTGGACAGTTTTGCCGATGATGAATTTTGGCGCTTTGATGAGGGGAACACAATGGGGCTGGCGAACGTACTACCTGGTACCAATCTGACATATGGTACCGATGCAGCGACACTATTCCTCGCCATGAACCTTACGTCCGAGAACTCCGCTGGGTTCCTCGAGGAAGTAGCGGTGTGGCAATGCTCCTATTATACCCAATACGCCACTGTCAACTACACTTGTACGAACTTCGACACCAATTGTGTGACGAACCGCAATTATCCAGCACTGCAGAAAAACGGCACCAATGTCTACCTCACAGAAAAGTTTATCTGGTCGTGGTTAGACTCGCTAGGAATTGCGGATAATTTCACTGCTCAAAGCACAACAGCAGAATATAGCCAACGGTCTATTCTCGCACAGTTCATTCTTGATGCTGCCTGGACAAGAAGCAACGGTAGCGCCAACACGGACCCCAGCGCAGTCAGCGGAATCGCAATGCAAGAAAAGCTTATTCCTCTGATTACAGGATATTGGCAGTTGGGATTCATATACTCCACACTCATTGATATCTCGCAAACCTCTGAGGTAGACAATCTCAGTCCGCTGCCGGTGGAGCTTACACAATGGACAGCAACATTCATTGTGCATTGGCAATGGCTGATACTACTCATCTGTTCATGTATCGTGCTCTTATGCTTTGGTATTACTGGCATTATCCTCGACAGCAGGACAAGAGGTCCTGATATCCTTGGCTTTGCTACGAGCATGACGCGCGATAACCGATATATCAAGCTGGACAGCGATATTGAGATAGGGGACGATATGGAAGAGAGCAGCAGCAGCAGCAGCAAAAACGCCTATGAGAGGATGAGGGACATAAAACATCACAAGGTCATGCTCCAGGACGTGCATGGGCATAAAGATGTCGGCAAAATTGCGCTTGCAAGTGTCGGTATCCCGAATGGAGTACCACTTTCGCAAGACAGGTTGTATCGTTGAGTCGTTTATGTCCTCAAAGAAACAAAAGATGCGCGTACTGTACAACCCTGCGTCGTCACAACGAGCCTCACAGCAATGTTCATCGGAAAGCCTTTCCTCGGAGTTATAGCATTCGCCCTATATTCTTTTCATCATGCGCTCTTGGAAGAAGAACAACATTACTCCTCGGGAGTCCAAAGCAGTATAGATGGACTATTTCTTACGCGCCAACGTTACATTGATCTCTTCCTTCGTGTATTGCGTGTCTCCTGCGCGCTGGCGTACAGTCATAACTTGAAGGATGCCCGTAACCTGCTCAGTGTAGCCTAAAACCCGGTGTTTGGCTTAGTAACATGATTCCAGTTTATTCTGATACAAAGGTCAGGATTGGCGTGTGAGGACTGCTGGAGTTGTTCAACTTACTTGATTGACTAAAGGTTTGTTTAAACTCTCGAAGACTAATCTAGAGAACCTATTAGTCTGCAATAGTGTCAGCACCTTTTCGAAGGGTGTATGAAGTATACTGATGCGTGACTTAAGAGAGGGAGGATGAGTCTGAAGCTTGAGTCTCGAAGTGTAAAGAGGTGCGAAGCGAGTCTCTACTAAGAGGTTAGTATAGTTCTCAAAAGGCTGAGAGGAGTAAGCTAGACTTGATGCGTGGGAAAGCGAGGAGAGCGAGTAGGTAGGGTTTCTATAAAGAGTCAGTTACTGTTTATCATTATTTTATCAAGCTCAGCTTACTTCGTGCCTACATAGGTTCATAGGTCTTAAAGATATGTATATAAGCTGTTGCGAGAGTGAGGGGGAGAGAGAGACGGACGCGACATGTTAAAATGACATTTGTTCTTGATCACGATAGGAAGTCGAGATTTCCTAACCTTAATGACTTCACAACCCTCCCGGAATCATAGAAAAGAACCTATAAGGTTTGATATCGGTTCAGACTTCTCGACTACCTCTCCTCCAGGGTTCCATCCATTCATCTACCCATTAGTTAGCTTCTAGCCTTTGTGACTAGTACCTTAGGTACTTCTCCATGTTCAGTGGTCTCCGAATATTTCACTGATGACTTATCCTCTGGCGAAATGTGTTGTGTCTGCGAAGCATTATGCCTTATCAACTGCTTGTCCTTCCCCATTCCTTTTCCATGATATCGCCTTTTGCACCGAGTATGTGAGTGTGTATGTGCAATGCTAGCTGAGGTACCGCATGACCTTTCAGGATGTGTGTACCTTTCACAGATGAACACAGTAACGCTAAGCGGAACTCAGTCGCATTTGACAGTTTCATCATGAGTTCGCTGAAGCCCCTGCAAATAAGCTAGGTTGTACATGTAACCCCAGAGAACGGGATTTTCCAACCTCACTCTAAGTCGTCCTCGGCAAGCCTCGAGGTAATGTGCATCAGAAAGCCTCTTCTCTTATTCCCTTGCAGTCATAGCATCCACCCCCTAACTCCTCCCATCATACCCCCTCGGAAAAAGCACGACGTTACTCCTCGGCGGCCCAAGTGGAGTCGCAGGACCCCTCCTCGGCTTCTGCGCCTCCTTCAAATCCTCCAGCTCTCTTCCTACTTGATTAGCTACTTCGGATCTATATCTAACATCATCTTTCAACTGAGCAATCTCGGCATCCTTGGTGGCGACTTCAGCTTGCAGTGCGTCTTTCTCTTGTTGGAGCTGTTTGTCGCTGGCTTCGAACTTTTCGTATTCGGCGCCGAAAGCGACGAGTTTGTCGCCAAAATCCTGCGCTGATTCTCTGAGCTCTGTGAGGTGTGATGTGGAGGGAAGTTTATCGTTGTCGGTCATGATTTGACTTGCGAGGGTAGAAATGATTTGGGGTGAGTGTGACAGGTAAAGCTGAGTAATATCTGATGTTGTGGCAACGTTGGAGAGGGGAAGATGATCACGGGCTGGGTGTAGTGGTGCTGCCATAGCCTCGCACACGTGCACTTCACCACAGATCAGCAGTTTGACTTCTCATCTTGGCACTGTGAAGGAAATACAATAACAACAGCATCTCATCTTGGAGGCGATGGTCTATTCGCTGTGAATAGAGTAGACGGGTGTTTGCAAGCCGGACGGAGATGCAAGTATACTCGAGTACTGTTTGAGAACTCGATTAATCTGAAACGTCGTCAAAGAATGCCGTTGTCCTCGAGTCATCTCTAGTTCTAAAATCTGCATGCAGGAACGAGACATGAAGGATACATTCACTTTCACAACATCATAATATCGTGATATCTGCTGTGAACAAAACGCTTTCTACACCCTCTCTTTCATAACCTGCCATGTCAACAAACTCGTATGCCCAAGAAAAAACAAATTCAAGTCGGAACGGGCTTCATCAAACGCCCCCCGGACTTTTCAACATTCCCCATCACATCAACCCGGCGCTAGAATCACTAGCAAAACCACCAAGCTTCACCTTCACCGGCAATGTTTAAAACAAACCAATAACCTGCTTGCAATCATACCCACGCCGTTCTTCTAGAACCTCCACTGCCGCGTGGCCTTGAATGCGAGTCTAGATCGTGCACTGATTTCACCCTCCTCGTTATGCTGCTGTGGAGATGAAGCACCATTTCTTGCTTTGCTGCGTGCCCGGCTCCGGGAAGTGTGAAAGTAAGATTGAGAAGGCTTTTCTTCGTTGACTGTTGCGTTTATGCCGTGATACTGGTGGTTAGTGTATATTGTTGAAAGAATGTATATATGCTTGGTGACCTTGATGTCGTGTACTTGCAACCAGTCTTCCTGTCTCTCCTTCCCTGCAAAGCAATCATCCACATCATGTCCTACCCACGCACAAAATCTCTCTCACCTCCCCGTCGACGTCTCTTACCCCGCCACTCCACTCACACCCTCAAGGCATTTCTAATCACACTCACCCTCGCCCTCCTGACCTTCCTCCACTACAAGCATGATATCCCCTACACGCTCGCCCTCCCACAACTCCCGCACCACTACCACCACCAAGATCAAAACCCGGGCCTTCCCGCTGAAGCAAACGCAAACGAATCCTCCTCAGCTCCACCACGCATCGCGCTAATAACATTCACCACAACCCCAACCTCCTACACCCACCTCTCGCTCTCCAACAAAGCGCACTACGCCAACCTACACAACTACACCCTCCTCGTCGACTACGAAATTCCCAACACCAACGACGACATAATGTGGCACAAATTCAGCATGCTCTCGTCCGCAATCGCTTCAGAGCGGTACGACTGGATCTGGTGGCTTGACTTCGACACCTTGATCACAAATATGTCCACACCACTCAGTAACATCATCTCCACCGCACTCACCACAGGCACAAACAACACAATGGAGCAGAATAAGGTTGATTGGCTACTGACACCAGACTGTCATTCACTCAACGCTGGCAGTTTCCTCGTGCGCGCGCACCCGCGTAGCCTGGAGTTCGTGGACTTAGTACGCCAGGCATATCTGCGCAACGCACAAAGCGAGCAAGATTGCATGCGAGACGTGCTGTTTCCCGCAAATGACGCGCCATCAGCATACGCAGGACGGTTTGCAATGATGCCGCAGAAGAGTGTTAACGCGTTTCCGGAGGAGATTGAGTGTTGGGAGAAGAACGCGGAGGGTATGGAGGTGGGCAAGTGGGAGAGGGGAGATTTTGTGGTGCATTTTGCGGGCGCTTGGGCGTGGGTTAAGGAGAAGGATGCGACCGGGGTGTTGATGCAGAAGTATAGGGGTATGGTTGTTTGGGAGGATGAGGAGGTGGAGGTGGATGAGGAGGAGGAGGGTGAGGGGTGGGGCCATTGGGATGTTGAGGTTGAGATTGCGAGGGGGAATGAAGAGGATGGCAAGATGGTGGAAAACATTTGGCGCGGATCGGGAGTAAGTGTGAGTGTGAGCGTATGATCTGGAGATCTTGACGACCTTAACGACGATAATGAATAAAGAGACGGTCATTACTTGTTATGTTCAAAAGATCTTTTTTGGTTCATTATAGCGTTCTAATTATCTACCGCCATTCATAATGTGCTGTTCTGCTATGCAACACTCTACCTGCAGGTGTAACCACCGTCAATGACGATATCAGCACCGGTGGTGTATGTGCTTGCGTCACTGACGAGGTAGACATAGGCACCCTTAAGCTCCTTGGCTTGTCCGTTGCGGCCTACAGGAATCATGCTCATCCAGAGATCCTGGATCTTCTGGTCGACGAAATCGGAGAGACCAGTGTCAATGTAACCGGGGGAGATGCTGTTGACACGGGCGAAGTCGCGCCATTCGTTTGCCAAACTGCGAATGTCAGCATTGTACGGAAAAGTGAGAAAGGACGGTCTTTGCTTACCTCTTTGCCATATGGATACATCCAGCCTTTGCGACGTTGTAGCTGGTCTGCTCTTGGGGGAAGTTGGCAATGTGGCCGGACATGGACGACGTGATGACGAAGCTTCCAGTGCCACGCTCCTTGAAGTGGTGGCCGACAGCCTTGGCGCAGTGGAAGGTACCGTTCAAGTCAGTCTGGATGACCTCCATCCAGTCGTCAACAGTTCCGTCAAGGATACCAGAGGCAGCAGTACGACCAGCGTTGGCAATGAACTGAACACATACACAAATCAGCACAACTCTCGCATTCCCACAACAACAGAACCCTTCATTCTTTCTGTTCTGTTCTGTTACTTACAGCATCAATCTTGCCAAAATCGGCAATGACGTCCTTAACAAGCGCCTCAGCACTCTCGTACTTGTTGATGTCGAGCTTGTACGCCTTGGCCTTGACGCCGTAGCTCTTTGCAATCTCCTCTGCGTTCTTCTCACCGCCCTCTTTACGGCCTGCGTAGGTGATGGCGACGTCGGCGCCCATTTCGGCACAGCCGCGAGCGGCTTCGATGCCCATGCCACGGGGTCCGGAGGCACCGGTGATGATGACGACCTTGCCCTTCAGACTGAAGAGGTCTTTGAGGTGCTCGGCTTTGGGGACTTCGATGGGCATGATTGCGGTTTTGGTGGGTGGGATTATCTGGGAGGTGGAGGTGGTGTTAGTATGAATGGAAGTGTGGTTGAGGACTACGTGGTATGGTAGAATCTGACGTACCTGGTGGGTGGCTTATGAAGTTCTTTTGTTTGTTGAGAAGAAGAGAGACAAGAGAAGAGGGAAAATATGTAGTACAATCGAGGATCGTGAGCTGGAGGGGTGATAGTGGGGGGTGGAAGTTCAATGCCGTGCGATACGTCATGGTGGCTTGTCTTTTCCAATGCCCAACCAACCTGTATAACATCTTGTTACATTATCGTCGCTATGACTCTGTCCTGTCCATTGCTAGGTTCATTGTTCTTCGTGTTCGCTACTGCAATATGGCCTCAACCCGCTCACTATACACACGGAGGTGAGGTGGTATGGTTTGACGACAACAGCCTTCACAACCTGCAAAGTGACATTGTAAGATGATTATAATTTGTAGCATTCAAACGAAGCTATGCTGAGACCTGTAGCTATACGAGGACAATGCTCAACATGTTCTCAATATCCCACCGTCGACTCCTGCTAGAACTGCACTCAGCTTTGCCCTCGAGCGTACTTATGAAACTCTCCATCGTAAAAACATCGTGCCCTGGGATCTTCACCCTCAACATAGCGCCTTTGAGCCGTCCCGTGAAGAGCATGCCAGCGTTGTGAAAGGTGTCAAAGTTGACATCATCTCTGAGGAGTCTCTCCAGTCCAAGCTGCCTTTATTCACCCTACAAATTAGTGAAGCCTATGTCCTTGACGTAACGAGCAATGGTTCCGTTTCCGTTCTTGCATGTTCAATCATTGGCATTAATCATGCACTATCGACCTTGACACAGCTTTTTTTCAAGCACAGTTCTCACGGTGTATATACTAATCTAGCTCCCGTGCACATTGCGGATGCGCCTAGATTTGCACATCGTGGACTCAACCTGGATGTCTCAAGGAGCTTCTATGGAGTCGAGCATATCGAGCGAATTCTTGATGCCATGGCATATAACAAGATGAATCGTCTTCACCTTCACATTACTGATTCTCAAGCCTGGCCTCTGGAAGTGCCTACAATGCCAGATTTGGCTAAGAAGGGTGCATATCGTCCTCAAATGATCTACTCTGCCAAGGATCTGAAGCAGATACAACCGTACGGTGCACTGCTTGGTATTGAGGTATGAAGCATTTTCGAGCATTCAGGAGACCATTTTCTTACAGCTTATTCAGGTATACTTAGAGATAGATATGCCAGGTCACACTTCTTCGATATTCCACTTTTCTCCAGAACTCATCGCAGCCAACAACGTTCAGCCCCATTGGGATACGGTCGCCGGAGAGCCGCCATCCGGAACAATGAAGCTCAACTCGACTGCTGTGTATGACTTTCTCGATAAGCTATGGGATGATGTGCTTCCGCGAATTTCGCCATACTCAAACCTCATGCACACTGGAGGTGACGAAGTCAATATCAAAGCATACGAGTTTGACGATACTGTAAGATCTAGTGATCCTGCAGTGATCAAGCCACTACTACAGCGATTCCTGGACACAGCACATTGCAGGATTCGAGCTGCTGGTATGACTCCTGTGGTTTGGGAGGAGATGCTTCTTCACCACAACGTGTCACTTGGGAAAGATGTTATCGTGCAAACATGGCTAGGAAGCGCATCTGTTGTAAAAGTTGTCGAAGCAGGTCACAAGGTGATAGTAGGGACTCACACTCATTGGTATCTCGATTGCGGACACGGTGCATGGCTTGACAGTAGCTCTGCCGCTGACAGTGATTACGCTGACTGGTGCGGACCACGCAAGAATTGGCGAAAGATATACAGCCTAGATCCGCTAGCTGGAATACCAGAACATAATCACCACCTCGTTCTAGGAGGCGAAGTCTCACTATGGTCCGAACAGACTGATGAGGTTAACCTAGATGTCATGCTATGGCCAAGAACTGCAGCAGCGGCTGAGGTGTTATGGAGTGGCGCTAGAGACATGAGCCAGCAAAGCGAGGCGAGCAGGAGGTTGACCGAGATGAGAGATAGGTTGGTCGCCAGGGATGTTAGGGCAGAACCTGTAAGAATGGCGTGGTGTGAGATGGAAGGTGGATGTAATCAATCTTAGCGATGTAATTCATGCCTGTTGACTCAATGAGTCTCTGCCACTGTGTCTTTGCTGCTCCTGTTTCTATTGAGGCTGGCAGGGTTCTGGTATTAGTCAGTCAAGCACTATTACAGCCCGTCTTGGGCTCGCATAACAAAACAGTCGGCGCGCTGGAGGTGCTAAGTGTAATCTATATCTTTCGGTCGTCGCCACCGCCAGAAACGTGGAGCAGCTGAAGCAAGCTTGCGGATGAGGTCTAATCACTCCTTATTCCTTGGGGCCTTTTTGCAGCAAACGCAACTGGGAAACAAGTAGTTAACAGGAGCAAAATCGACTCTGGCAGATCAGCCAGCAACAGTCACAACAGCACATGAAAAGCAATGTGCCGAGCGAGTCACTGATTCCTAAGCGACTCGAAGGGAGAAGTTGACAGACAGGATCAAGTGCTCATGAACAGTACAAAAAGCCACCAGCAATACTCACCCATGCTCTTAAAAAACAAACGGCCGCGTGTGCGCCATGCCATGCTCCGTACAGAGACTTTCTGCCTTGCTAAGAATAGACAAACAGGCGCAGCAGATGATCAGTATCATCCATGATGGCTAGATATGCGCGAAATTGCGCAATATGGAAACAGCCGATCAAAGAATGAATGATGTTTCCATCCATTTCAGGGGTACGCATCTCCAAAATAGATACGCCCAGGTACCAGCAGTACCCTCCCCATTGTCCCTATCTTGTCTCACATCTCAATTGACAATCTGCCAAGAATCTGTCTCTCTAGCATACCTGGCTGATAAAGCAGCCTATACGAAACACCTCACGTCCTACTCCTTTTCACTTCCTCTCTCCAGACTTCGTATTGTGTTCTTCAAAAGCTTGTTTGGGATCACGCGACCAAGTGAAGTCTTTCGTCGTTCCGTTTTACGTACAGAGTCACAAATACCCCTCAGTCAGCCATTCATTTTCAGGTCACGATCTTGCCGTTGCCCTCATCATGCCATCTTGCTTTCCTTTCCTGGTGCTTGGCGTGGAGACATTTGCCATTGGCTACTCCGCACTACTAGTCGACTTGTGACCTGTCTCAAACATCGTGACTACACATGTACCGAAAACCTCAATTATATAAGACTCTCTTCTTCCCCATCGACTGGCTTTTGGGATCAAAACTCTTTTTAATTGTCGACCTTACACCTGTATGTGATCGGTATCCTACACACCACCGGCACCCATTGCAAGACTCTCGGCCCCTCTCATCTTCCCAATCTAACTGGCTTTAGGATCAGTTCACCTTTTCATTATCGACCTGACATCAATTTCTGATCGATATCCCACACACTACCAGCACCATGCCTGGAGTCGGCATCATCCGGAGCATCTCCCCGATGAAATCAGGCCACCTTACTCCAGGCCGCCAGCCATCGCCCAATCCTACGAATCTGAAACTACCAGGGCGTTGTCAACGCCAAAGCATCCAGGACAATGGACCAGGCTACATTGCTGGTGCCTTTGCAGGCAGAGAGAACCAGATGGACAAAGTCATGGACATTCTTGATGCCAAGGGCTTCATTCCTCTTCAATTCGTAGAGCGTGAAACAAATTCGTTCTACAACGAGCTTGGCATTGACGACATGTGAGCACTGATGTGTAAATCAAAAAGTCTCTTCTGCTAATACGGTCACCAAGGTACTTCTCAACTGAGTCTGTGGACGTTATTGCAAGCAACATTCACTCATTGTATGCTGCGAAGATCTATGCTGCTGCGCAAGACGACAAGAAGGTGGATCTTCGTCTCAAGAAGGAGGCAGCTGATCATGCCCTCTATATTGACACAAGCAAACCTGGCGTTGTTATGGTTGACGGTCCACACTTCGAACGAGGTATCGATGATAAGTACTTGAACAGCTCAAAAATCACTGCAGCATTTCGTGTCGAAAGCTTCCGTTCTCCCGGCGTCCTACCAGATGATCAAGAACAGCAGCTTAGGCTATAGTAAGATACCTTTTTAGGTTCTCGCTTTACAGATGATACTGACATCTTCCAGCTTCGTTTACAAGTGCGATTTTATCAATCCGAGCCCAAAGGAAGATGAGGTTGATCTTGCAATCATCAGCGACAAGAAGTTTCTAGAGAAAGCGACGAAGAACACGAGAGAACTTTATGCAAACATCATTGCTGTGGCTGTACACAGGAGTGGTCCCGTGCTCGAGGTGTTTGATGTGGAGGGTACCCAAGACAAGAGGCTTGTCATTGCTTACAAAATGGGAACTGCAGCTGGCTTGTACAGCTCTCTCAGTGACTTGTATCACTATTACGGGTTGACTTCTTCTCGCAAGTACATTGGTTAGTATAGGCCTTTTGCTACCGCACAAACCTAGAGCTAACAATTCACAGAGCAGTTCTCGAACGGTATCACTGTCATGTCGATCTATCTCCACGAAGCCCAGCAGGTCTTTGCGCACGGCCACTTTCCACCCATTGAACGATCTATTCACCAAATTATGAAAGAAGCATCGCTGCTGTATTGTATCCCGAAGAACATGTTCCAGACACACTTCCTCGAAGGTCGACTCAGTCTACAACAGACCATCTATGCACATTGCTGTTGGGTCTATATCGGCCACTTCATACAACGCCTCGGAACTGAGTACAGTACTCTAACATCCGTGCTTGATGCAAAAAACAGCGCTCACATGGAGCTACTGAACAAGATCAAGCGTCGTCTAAGAACTGAGACATTCACTGCCGACTACCTTCTGGAGATCATCAGCCAATACCCTGACCTCATTCGAGCGCTATATCTGTCATTTGCATCATACCATTACGTTTCAGTTAGAGAGGAAGATGACAGCTTCGCACCCAATGGCAACAAAGTGCTCTCTGATGACGAACTGGAGGAGCTTATCAACAAAACCGTTGTTAATGAGCACCACGAAATGGTAATGACAGCTTTCCGAATGTTCAACAATTCCGTGTTGAAGACAAATTTCTACACTCCAACAAAGCAAGCTGTCTCGTTCCGTCTCGATGCCAGCTTTCTTCCAGCTGAAGAATATCCTGATCCTCTATTCGGCATGTTTCTTGTGATCGGCTCGGAGTTCAGAGGCTTTCACCTCCGCTTCAAGGACGTAAGCCGTGGCGGTATTCGTATTGTCAAATCAAGATCTCAAGAAGGCTATCTCATGAACGCGAGGTCTCTCTTCGATGAGAACTACAATCTCGCGAATACTCAAAACCGCAAGAACAAGGACATTCCTGAAGGTGAATAAGAAACCTGTTGACATTAAAATTAATGAAAAGTTTATATAATAATTATCATATAGGAGGTGCGAAAGGAGTCGTCTTGCTTGATGCTAATGCTCAAGACAAAGTTCGCGTTGCTTTCCAAAAGTACATCGACAGTCTTCTTGACTTACTCCTACCCGCAGCTAGTCCCGGAATTAAGGATCCTATCGTTGACCTTCATGGCAAAGAGGAGATTCTGTACTGCGGACCTGACGAGGGCACAGCTGATTTGGTCGACTGGGCTACGGAACATGCTCGTAAGAGAAGTGCACCTTTCTGGAAGTCCTTCTTCACAGGCAAGAGCCCAACACTTGGTGGTATTCCACACGATCGTTATGGCATGACCACTTTATCCGTTCGCGAGTATGTTCAAGGCATCTATCGCAAACTTGAATTGAACGAGAAGGAGATGCGCAAGATGCAGTGTGGCGGGCCAGATGGCGATTTAGGGTCGTAAGTGAATAATCAATCAAGCAAACCAAACGACACTAATTTGACATTTTACAGCAACGAGATCTTGCTTGGGCAGGAGAAATATACAGCGATCATCGACGGCTCTGGAGTTCTGCATGATCCGAACGGCATCGATAGGAACGAGCTCTTGAGACTAGCAAAGCAACGTTCTATGATCAACAATTTCGATATCAGCAAGCTCAGCAAAGACGGCTACCGTGTTCTTGTCGATGACATGGATATCAAGCTGCCTACTGGCGAGGTTATCCACAACGGCACGCAATTCCGTAACACCTTCCACTTAAGACCTGGAGCATACGATGTATTTGTACCTTGTGGAGGTCGACCAGAATCAGTTGATCTCAGCACAGTCGGTCGTCTGATCGAGGACACGAAGTCAACTATTCCTTACTTTGTGGAGGGCGCCAATCTGGTAAATATCTTTCGTTGTTTTCTTAAAAACACTAAAAACACTTTATTTCAATCAGAGAGAATATAGAAACTAACCAAAACTTGATAGTTCATGACACAAGACGCCAGACTTCGGCTTGAACAAGCCGGTGCTGTTGTTTTCAAAGATGCGTCGGCCAACAAAGGAGGCGTGACTTCCTCTTCTCTTGAAGTACTGGCTTCACTGGCTTTTGATGACCCAGGCTTCATCCAGCACATGTGTATCAACCACGAAGGCCAAGTACCAGACTTTTACCAGAGCTACGTCAAAGAAGTTCAAGAAGTCATCAAGCGCAATGCTCGTCTCGAGTTCGAGGCAATCTGGCGCGAGAATGAAGAGACTGGCAAACCAAGGAGCGTGCTTAGTGACAAGATCAGTATTGCGATTGTGACATTGGACAATCAACTACAGCATTCTGATCTATGGAATGATTTACAATTGAGAGAGTCCATACTCAAGGATGCTCTACCCAAAACATTGGTTGAGAAGATAGGATTCGAGACAGTTGTTGAACGTGTAAGTTGCTCACACAGAATTGGTATGGCTCAAAGCTGAAACAGAAACATAGGTACCTGACAGCTACCTTCGCGCAATCTTTGGCAGCTATCTCGCCAGCCGATTTGTGTACGAGCACGGCAGTAGTCCTGGACAGTTTGCATTCTTCGATTTGTAAGTTTGAAATATTCCAAATCCTGATTGCAAAAGTCTAACACACCACTAGCATGAAGAAGAGGATGACCACTTTTTGATTGGGCGGCTACAACTTTGCTGATTCGGTGTGAGGAATGCAAGCATTTTGCACGCGTAAGGCTAAAAAAAGGGAAGGAAAAACAGCATTATGCATTCCTGGCGTTTATTATTGATTGTGCAATCAATGTTGCACGTCACGTTACTTGTTTGTTGTTTATGTACTAGTAGGTCACTCACGTCCTACAATCACAATCTCTCTTTGATTGTCTTGTCATACCCAGTCACTCGTTTCAATCTCTGTCCTCTCCTTCTTCTTTTTCTTCCCATACGTGACTTGTCACTCTGTCCTTTCAAACACTTACCATTACGTGACACTTTTACTACTCTCACAAGACACAATACAAGCCAAAGGTAAGACATTTGTATTGTCGCGACTTGTCGCCTACAAGACTCAATGCCTCGTCGCCTCGCATCGCCCTTCGCGTGCTCAAGCTGACACACTTCAGTCTTCACTCAAACCCTCTTCGCACCAACAAACAACAAACAAAACAATGGCGCCAACCCACTCCCCAACCAAAACCCGCTCCAAAAACGGCGTCTCCAAACCCCGCAACATCGCCTACGACCCCAGCAGTCCCGCCAAAAAGAAAAAAAACGCCGCAAACACTTCCAAGCCACGCGCTAAGGCTGTGGCCAGTGGTCGAGTGACCAAGACTACGTCCAAGAAGAAGACTGCAAGCCCGACTAAGAAGAAGGCTGCTGCGAAGACGACTGGAGGGAAGGCCAAGACAGCCAAGGCGGTGGAGAAGGCTGTGGGTGCTGCTGTTACTAAGAAGGCTGTTGCGAAGAAGCCTGCTGCCGCGAAGAAGCCAGCAGCGAAGAAGCCTACCACAACGGAGAAGAAGAAGGAGGTCGAGAAGAAGGAGGAGAAGGCGAATGGATTGATCTCGAAGGTGAGCAATGCTCTCCTCATGGTGAGCGAATATGTCATGGGGAGCCCGCCAAAGGTGGGGATTTGCACCACTTCTTCCACTTTCACATCCACTTACCGTTTTTGCCTTTTTCTCATTTCCTCTTTTTGACACTTTGTGTCTCGCTTGCTTGTATTGTTCTCACATTTCGAGCTCGCGCATCGAAATACCGTTTTCTTACCTTACCACACATATACCTCACCCACTCACTCAATCATCATACTAACACCCCTTCCCTACAACAGGACAAACCCACCACCACAACAACAACAACAACAACAACCAAGACACCCCCGGCTGCAAAGAAACCAACCGCCAAAGCCGTCTCAGCTCCTACAGGCATCAAAAAGTCAATTGAAAAGTCTCCCGCCAAATTTCCCGCCAAAGCCCGCTCCGTCAGCCCTAGCAAGGCGAAGGCGAGAAGTGCTAGTCCTCCTAAGAGGGCGGCGAGTCCTGCTAAGGCTAGGGCTGCGAGCCCAGCGAAGAGGGCAGCTAGTCCTGCTAAGGGGAAGGGAAGATCGGTTAGTCCTGCTAAGAGGGCGGCTAGTCCGGTGAAGAATTGAGTTGCGGTTGTGTTTGGCGAGAATGTTTTGGTTGATATCCTATGTTGTTGGTCGGGCAAGGAGTGGATCGGACGGATGGCTTAGGTGTAGAGAAGCGGGACTCTGTTTGCTTGTCGGTTTCTGAAATGTTGTTTGTAATTGTATGGTTTGTGTTTGATAGGCTGGCTATGATATCTTTTCTTTTCGTTTCGTTTCTTTTGCTTGTCTGATCGCTGATATCTTGCTTACTGTGTTTTTGAGGGATTGGCGGTGTTTGTCACACCTTGCCTTGTCTTGTCTGGTTACGTTTGTGGACGGCAAGTGCGTGAGACGAGTATGCCTCGCTACCTTCTGGTAGTACGTGTCATAACCTGACCGTGGGAACCTATGTCTGCAACTTCAGAGCCGTCGTCGTTCCTGCTAGAAGCTTGCCTGACTGGTATGAAATCCTGTAAGACACTTTATAAGCGACTTTCGCATGTAGTGTCTGATCCTTAGGCACTGGTTTGGTTGAAGGATTGATTGATTGATTGTGTGTGTCTGAGGTGTGGAAATGGACGGCGATCGCGCCACACAGTATGGTTGATATATAATGCGCTGAATATACCGATCTCGGTCCTTTTTACTTGCTCTTTGTCGTTTCTTATCCTCTGTCATCTCTCCTCTTTTTTGTTAGGTTCAGGTTCTCATTCCCTCATAAGTTCTGTTCCCGTTCGTCCATTCCTTCGATTTGTCTTCATTTGCCTATATCCTAGCAACAAAGCGACATCTGCGATGGCCGGTTCTCGGTCAAGGTCGTTCGTACCCAAATAACGCGGCGAGCGTCATGTGAAGCATGGGAAAGAGTCAGTAAAAAGCCAGGTCGTGCCCAGCTCCGAAGAGCAGATACGTGAGTTCCGATCGAGAAGACTTTCAAGTTGTCGAATTTTTCTCCTAAGGCTCAAGAACTTCAACTGATCTTAATCATGCTCAGAGTCAAGCTGCGAACCAAGATCTATGGGCAGACACGCTATGGACAAGACAGTCTTTGGACCGAACCAGTCCTACCCTCAGGGCTATGAAACAGCAGCGACGAGGATATGTACGAAGAAGCTGATGTGGCACGCCATATTTACATACAGCCGCCGAGAAGACAATGAGGAGATGTCCTAAAAATTAGCAGCAGAATGCATCGAGCTCATCAAATTCTGAGTCAACTGATTGCCATTGACATTCCAACCACATCCCTCGTCACTCGGCGCCACTACACAACACAACTCGTAACGAGGTCTCGCAACTGCTCTACGATGCGGCTTGATATCTACTCAAGGTGTCGCTAACCATCTTACCGCTCAAGCTGCATCCGCAATCATCACCGGTCAGTATGGCATCGACTTACAGATTATTCTACCTAAAGTGCCCGAGAGCTGTTGCATGAAGTTAGAATGCCACATCCAAGTTCAATCCTGATCAGATCAATCATGAGTAGAGCAAGGAGCAGTTCTAAATCAGCTAACTGCTAACACTTCTTCTGGTCAGTACAATGAACCAGCATTTTCCGATTTGACATTCTTTGCTCAAGGTGGCGTCGAGTTCTTTGTGTCGAAGATCATCGTATGTCGAAACAAGATGCTCGCAGGAATGTGTCGAACAAGCATGGAAGTAGGTGTGGCTAGTGGGCTGTCAACAACTAGAAACCCTTGCGCCTCATCGGGCACATGGGATTTCACAAGTCAGGTTGAAGCACCACGATACGTGATTGTTCTTTGAGATCTCGGGAGGTCTCTCGGAGATCAGCAACTGGAAGACTGGAACGAAGCTCTCGCACCTCCTTGAAAACAGTACGGTGCACTTCACACACAGATTTCTTATCTGTCACGACCAACACATCTCGACAGCTGTTCGAATGAGATGTTGTACATATATAACTCGACCAACCTGAAACTCGTTTGAGACATTGCCCCACACCCCCCAGCGCCTCCCGACAAATCCCGAAGATACCTGGCTAAGGCTCGGCGATACCCCGATGATCGACGCTCGGTCGTCAAGTTCATTCAAGTATCACTTTCCAATTAATACAGCAAACCAATTCCGCGCTTTTCTACGACGCCAGCACTACGGAAGTGACTAGTAAAAAGTAAGTACAATTGAGCAAGTTGTGATATCTACGTCGAAAGCAGAGGGCAAGGCAAAGGGTAGCAACAGCAAAATCGAGTCCCTTGATGGACTGAAATCTCAATTCACGTCAAATTCACCTCGGAACTACGCTCTACCTGGATCTCCCCCCTCATAGGACCTCACAATGGACACGAAACCTCCCCTCACCGGCATTCGCTCAATGCTGGCACAACCCGTCGCAGCCTCTTTCATTGCTGGTGGTGTTGCTGGCGCGGTGTCGAGAACAGTCGTGTCACCATTAGAACGTCTCAAGATTCTGTTTCAAATACAAAGTGGAGGACGAACAGAGTACAAGCTGTCGATATGGAAAGGCTTGGGCAAAATGTGGAAGGAGGAAGGTTGGAGAGGTTTCATGGCTGGAAATGGCACGAATTGTATCCGCATTGTACCTTATTCGGCCGTGCAATTTGGGAGTTACAATGTCTACAAGAAGGTAAGGATGCCGCAAGATTATGACGGCTACTTTGTGAGCTGACACTCTCTGTCCAGTTCTTCGAAAGTACACCAGGAGCCAATCTCAACCCGATACAACGACTCGCTTGTGGAGGTATCGCAGGAATCACATCAGTCACATTTACATATCCGCTCGACATTGTACGAACACGGCTATCAATACAGTCAGCATCGTTTTCGGAAATACAGCGAGCAAAAGGAGAGAAGTTACCTGGGATGTGGCCGACATTGAAGACGATGTACACTACAGAAGGAGGATGGCTAGCACTGTATAGAGGCATAATACCGACTGTCGCTGGTGTTGCTCCTTATGTATGGATCTCTGTCTTTCTTGCCCGATATTATGAGACTATTTCCTAACAAGATACTACAGGTCGGTCTCAATTTCATGGTCTACGAATGGGCGCGCCAGTGGGTCACTCCCGAAGGCCAAAAGAACCCATCCGCAGTCGGTAAACTCGCTGCTGGTGCCATTGCCGGTGGAGTCGCACAGTCCATAACCTATCCCTTTGACCTCCTCCGCCGTCGCTTCCAGATCAATACAATGAGTGGTCTGGGCTACAAATACAAGAGCATGTGGGATGCAGTCAAGACGATTATGGCTCAAGAAGGTATCAAGGGCATGTACAAAGGCATAGCACCCAACTTGCTAAAAGTGGCACCCTCTATGGCTAGCTCTTGGCTGAGCTTTGAGTTTACGAGAGATATGGTTATGGCGTTAGCGAAGGGGGAGGATGTAATGGCTTGATTTGATTTGATTTGGCTTGGGGAAAAGCATGTGGGTACCCCTCACAAGGGTAAAAAGGCGTCCAAAAGGGCATAGTAATTGCATGGATCTCGGTGTTAATATTTCTGGGATAGGATATTCAGAAAACTACTGAATATGCGAAAAGTATCTACGGTACTAGTCATATGGGCTAGAAGCTAAATTAATGTGTAGATGAATCAATGACATCTCGAATGAGAGATGGTTGAGAGGTTTGAGCTGATATCCATTGGCGCTATCCTTGGCACTGAAAGAATAAAGGCGATGGTCGCGGTGATTCTACAGCCCGTCGTGCTGCTACCTGTGGTTGCGGTGCAACTACACCGCCGCTGCCGACAAAAGCGTCCTGTCGAGCAATAGCGCCTTAGTGTCTCCGTGGGCGCAAGGCCTACAAGTAACAATTTTCCGCCCCCTTGCCGTCTTTGATACCTAGGAACAAAAAAAAATTCAGGGTAACTAATTCAGGGGCGTCTGATTCTGGATGCGAGAAGGACAATGCTGCCTGACACCAGACAACCTTCAGCCCTTCCTAACCGTCCTTAGTGACCGGGAGCCCAAAAAATGCAAGTGTTTTAAGACTACTGAATATGCAGAAATTTCTACGTACTAGTGACAGGGACTAGCTAAACTAATGAGTAGATGAATGGATGATATCTCGAATGAGAGATGGTTGAGAGGTTTGAGCTGCAATTCAACTTGACGACTTCTTGTAGTCTCATTTAGAACAAATTGGAGCCTGCCCAAGCGTGACGTCTTCGAGAATGTCGCTGGCCACATGCAGATGGCGAGCATAGCGCTCGGCAAGCGCATTTAGAAACTCGGAATTCGAATTTGGACGAGCCTGGGCGGAGGTAGATATTCGCCTCTTCACCCGTGGTCACCGTACTGTCTGGCAGGATTTATCGCACGCGCGACCCGTCAAAGGGGGTAGCATTACCACACCCTCACCTAGTGATTGTGCTGTCTCAGTCAGGATTTCAAAACCTTGCGTCAACAGGGCGTGTGGGCACCAATCCTAGGCCGCTATCTGCATGCCGTCCTTCAGCATCGAGTCCTCACCACACCTTCAACCGCGACCTCTCACCACAGCTTGCCATTAAGATTATTCGCCGCGCCTATAGTACCAGGGCTCCACACGCGAAGGGCGCTTTCAATTAAGACATTTACAGTACATTGGAGCCTACGGTACCCGTAATTTCGAATTGGCGACTGTTATCATGGAGGACTCACAAACAGCTGCAGCATCTGCTGTGAAGAATCTAACGGCCTTTTGCTCGTCGTCAACAAATTGAAACACCTCTTCCATTGCAGGAAGACACTCCCCGCCCTGTCTGATGTACGTTCTTCTAGCTAATTAAAGAGTGCACATCGATCAAGTTCGGTCTGAAAGGCCTGCTGTGCTGAGGTAGACGTACAGTCTGAAGATGAAGTTGATTACTTGAGGATGGTAAGATGGCGTGTCGGAGATGCGTACATTCTGGTATATCACATCGTTTCTCCATAGCTCCACCAACCACTGTATATCACAACAAAACCATCCATCCTATCTCCCCACCCTACGCACCAATCTCCTCCTCGTCAACATCCCCTCTCTCCGCCTCAACCTTGCCCACCAACCCTTCCCTCCACGTCTCCTCTCCAACCCCCTCACTCCGCGCAATAGCTCTCGCATTCTCAATCTCCCACTCAAACTCTTTCAACGCTCTTATCTCACTACTAACAAACAATCCCCCAATCAACCCATCAATCACGCCCGCCGACAGTCCTAGTGTAGACAGTAGGATCAGAATGAAGCTGACGTAGTTTGGTGACCACCAGATGGCGACGAAACAGCCGATGCTGATGCTGACTTGGGCCAGGAAGTGGGAGAGGCGGAGACGGCGTTGACGTCGTTCGCGCGCGTTGTAGGTGTGGATCATGTGGGAGATGTCGGTGAAGATGTCGGGGGAGAGGTGGGTTGTTTGTGGTATTATTGCGTGACTTGGAGTTGGCGAGTTTGTGGTTGTAGTGGAGGAGGCGGCAGAGACAGTTTCTGATGGTAAACACGATATCACCGCTTCCACTGAAAAGTGATCGCTCAGCGAACACAGCAACTCCGGATGTCTGCCCGTCAAACCCACCCTCACCTCATCCACGCGCCACTTCCTCGCGCCTTCACCCTCGCCGCCCCCAAAGAAAATGTAATCGAGTCTTTTCGCTTTCTCATCCGCTTCATCCAATCCAACCTCTTTATCAACCCCTTTATCCAACATCTTCTGCTCCTTCTTATCCCACCGCCAAGTATTAAACACACTATCGCACGTCGCCCCATTCCTCTCCAGGTTATACGCCACGCTCGGCACAGACATTCCCCTCGCCTTCTCCTGCGGGTTGATGTGCGCGCCAATCGAGCTATCCGGCCACACCACCCTCCACACATCCCTGACAGGCGCTCTTGCCTCAATGATCCGATGCGCAAGACTCAAAGGCACCATGTTGAAATCCCCCAGCCCAATGACCACATGTCCCCGTTCCGCCGCTCCACGCATTAATTTGGCAATCTCCCATGCCTGCGCCGTCCGATGGCAGATATAACTATCATTCGGCTCGCTTTCATACGGCGCATGCAAGTGCGTGCAAAACACCTCGGCGATATCCTTCTTCCCCGGCCCCAATCTTAACCGCGCACACGCAACGCCCTTGCCCACAAACCAATCGCCGCGGAAGAAAGCTGTAGGCCGTCCGTTCAGCGGATACCGCACCATGTTGCTCTCCTCGATGGGGAAGGCAGACAAAATCGCCAGGCCGCCGCCGAAAATGCCGGAATGGTAGAATTTGCCGTGAGGCAGGATATGGCGGGTTGCGGCGCGGATGGCGAGGTAGTCGCGTTGGGTCCAGCATTCTTGCAGCCCGACGATTGTGGGGGGTGGCGAGAGAAGGGAGATTTGGCGGCCGATCTCTAAGAGCCGTTCGCGGCGGTGGACGGCGATGTATTTGAGACCCCAGGCGTTGTAGGTTAGGATGCGGAGGGTTGTTGGGTAGGTGGGTGGTGTGGGTGTGGGAGGGAAGGTGTCGGGGTGGGAGTGTTGGGAGGGATGGTGGTGTTGGTGTTGGTGTTGCGGGAGGAGGGAGGAGTGTTGTGAGGAGGAGGTGGGCGAGGTGGGCATTTCTGGGAAGAGTGTTAGTATGTGGTGGTTGGAAAGTATAGGATCCTACCAGTTATGGCTTCACTGTCCACTGTCTGTCTTTTCATACTGTGAGATGGATGTTGCGCGTTCAGTATTCGCGCGTACGTCATGAAAAATAGGCGGCGCTGACTCCGTAAGTGTATCTGAAACATTGACTGTCGATCACTTTGCATCCTGACACAAACACGAAACAACAATGTCCACCTCCCCCGAAATCGACAATCTCGACGGCCATCGCTCACCAAAGAGGAGGAGACTCGATGTTGGCAATGATGAAGCACCAAAATCCACTGTCACTGCTCCACCATATCAACACACTCCTATATCGCGTAGACCTTCATGGTCCCCAGTCACCAACGCGCCAACTCCACTCCAACATGAAGAGCAACAAGTCGGCAGTCCCGAAACGACAAACGACACGTTTCTCCACGAACCACGACCTCTCCCGCGCCAACGACTACGATCCGTCGACCCATCAGTGACTCCAGGGTTGGAAAGCACTTCAACAGCAGCAACACCATTGGCAGAAGAATTACCAGAACAGCAAGGTTTTGTCAAAACTCGACCATCGCACTCACCGTCATCATCTACGAATCGATCTTCAACGCCTGCCACGCAAGATGAATTCCAAGAACCGGCTTCTTCACCAGTGCCTTCCAATTCTACAATAGGCCCTGATTTGGAGCCGGAGCAGCTGCTGCATAAAGATGCGTCGCCGGTCAATTACAAACCGAGTCTGATATTGAGAGGGCATAGAAGAGCTATAGCTGCGGTCAAATTCTCGCCAGATGGGAAATGGATAGCTAGTTGTTGTAAGTTTATTTCACTCTTATCATTACATGCCGACGACGATTCTCCAGCATCATACTGACACCACCCCCTCCCAGCCTCCGATGCCACCGCCCGAATCTACTCCGCCTCAACCGGCCAAACCCACCACACCCTCCACGGCCACCTCGCCGGCATCTCCTGCCTAGCCTGGTCCCCGGACTCCCTCACCCTCGCCACCGGCTCCGACGACAAATCAATCCGTCTCTGGTCCACCACCACCGGCCACCCGCACTCCCTCCCCCTCCTCGGCCACCACAACTACATCTACAGCATCGCGTTCAGTCCCGCCGGCAACATGCTCGTCAGCGGTTCCTACGACGAAGCCGTCTACCTCTGGGACATTCGCACTGCGCGCGTGATGCGGAAGCTCCCGGCGCACTCTGATCCCGTCGGCGGCGTGGACTTTGTGCATGATGGTAGTTTGGTCGTGAGTTGTAGTAGTGATGGGTTGATCCGGGTGTGGGATGTAGCGACGGGACAGTGCTTGAGGACGTTTTTCCATGAGGATACGCCACCAGTCGTGAGTGTGCGGTTTAGTCCGAATGGCAGATACATTGCTACGTGGATGCTGGATAGTAGTGTCAGAGTGTGGAATTACGTCGAAGGAAGGTGTGTTAAAACGTATCAGGACCGTGGGTATCGGAATGCGAAGTGGAGTTTGCAAGGGGCTTGGGGAGTGTATGGTGGCGAAGATGGGAAAGAGGGAGGCTCCCTCTTGCGGAAGAGAGCGATGCTGGCGAGTGGTAGTGAAGATGGATCTGTTTTCCTGTGGGATGTGAACAGTAAAGCTGTGTTGCAGCGGCTCGTTGGACACGAAGGTGTCGTGATGGGGGTGGATGTGCATCCCACTGAGAAACTCATTGTAAGTTGTGGAATGGACAAGACGATTAGGCTTTGGAGAGATGATGTGGGAGAGCAGAAGGTCAATGGTGTTAATGGTGGTTAGTAGTTAGACAATCGATTCCTTTGAGTTGAAGAAAGCCATGCAACCCCCAGAACTAAATCTTTGAGCAAAACAACAATATCAAGTATTTCTGTGATGTCTAAGCCATGCCCGAGAAAAAAGCATCGCAGTCTTCCGGTTGCTTACCAGAGAAAGTATATACATTAACTGCCCAACATGATTTGCTCCAAAAAAAAACCAAACCAAACCGAACGACCTATTCGGTTCGAAATAATATCAAAAAGTCAACAATCTCAAACCTCATGCATATGCACCATGGACACGTTCTGAGGCCTGCAGGAGGTTTGATAAAGGAAAAACAAAAGAATTTTTCTCATCATGTTCGTATTGCAATGAAATGGCTCAGCCTTGACTTATTTTCTAAAACCTGAAATTGGTCTTTCACCTTCGATGCATAGCTATCTATCGTACGCTTGTATACTATATCGACCGTCTGCAGCACGTGACCATTCCGACGACGCCCCTGATGTCCAGATATTTGTATGCTTTTGTGGCTGCAAGAGTATACATTTCCATTGACTGTGATTTTTGAAAATTTGCTGAGTACGATATACGACGCTTACAGGCTTGTCTCTCTTATACGATCAGAACCAATCGGGTGTTGTCCATCTCAAATCACGCTCTTGTGTGTCATTGTGCAAGAGACGACGGACAATCCGTGAGTGTGGTCGAAACCCAGCAAGTTTCCGTCCGTAATAAAGTATGTCGGAGTAAACTTGCGTTTTGATGCTTAACTCTACAAACTTAGGTCCAAGATCCGCAGAAGCAAGAACTGACGAAATAGATTGCAATCAACTCGGCACCTTTTGCAAATGGCTGTACTGTCTTCGTGCAATTCCAAACGTCGAATATGCAGTGTACGAAAAAGTGAGGAAAGAAAAGGGGGATGAAACAGAGATGGTTCTCATTCGCACATACAAGCGTCGCTCGCCTGTATTCAATTACTCTGAATACTATCATCCACATCTGCATTCTCAACTTCCTGCGAGGAGAAGAACTCGTACCCCATCCACTCGGTTCGTAGCGATTAGTATATAAACCATTTGACCGGGTACTCTTCCTGGCTCACCCATGTAGTAGTACTGTCTATGAGCGAAGCACAGTCTGGTCGATCGGCCGGCCATGCTCAATGTGGAACTCGACCTCCGGTTTTTTGTAGCGTTGTTAGCCGGCATGTAGTCCAGGACTGCAAACGTGCCATTGGTCGTCGATGACCTGGGTTGCGACGTTCAGAGAGTCCATGTGCTGATTGGTGTGGTTAATGTGTGAATATTGAGGCTACCGTATGTGGTCCATCGGAGCAGGTCGATGCTGTTTAGACAGATGTCGTCGCAGGAGGGTCGGTCGTGGTGGTGACCATATCAGTCCTGGTAGCAGTCGTACCAGTAGCAGTCTGAGGAGCCACAACAGTCGTTGTTGTTGTTGTTGTTGTTGTGACCACCTTCGTAGCAACAACAGCACCAACCACAGGAGCCGCCCACAACTTGACAGGCACGCAACCACCAACCATCTCATCGCTAAACTTCAACGACAAGGCACCATTACAGTTCATAAGAAAACTAGCGCCGGTATCCACGTTCAGCATGCTGAGACTGTTATCACTATTCAACGTCGCGGTGACATTGTGGAACATTCCAGGATTGCTTGCCCAATTATCCGAGCTGTCAAAGACAAGATTGCCGTCGTTGGAGTATTGGTCGGAGTAGAATGCTGCGTTAGAGACGGGGCCGTTGACGCAGAGGTCGCCGACGTCAGGGTCGATGCCGAAGACGATGGGGGTTGTGTAATTGACAACAATGAAGGAGACCTCGGTGCTTGAATCTCCGGGAACTTCGGCCAGGTTGGCATAGGTGGCGTTGGAGGTATGGGCAAAAGTGACATTGGAGCTGGAGGAGTTGCTGTGACCCACACTGGGGCGAAGAACAGGAGTAATGAGAGGACCGAGATCGCGAGGTGTCATGGCGGAAGAGTCGGTGGAAGGCGTGGTAGTATTGGTGTTGTTTGTCGAGGCAATGTACTGAACACTGACAGTGAAGCCTGCTGGGCATACATGCGCTGTTTCGATTGCTCTGTAGGCTGCTGTTAGTGCATTGTAGCGGCATAGGAGCATACAGACTTACTCGAGAACGTTTGTTGTCATATACTCTGATGTAAGAGTGGCACTCGAGATAATGGTACTGGTTACATTCTCGACCACAGGAGCTGGTGTGATACTAGGAATATTATGAGCAAAGGAGCAAGTGATACCACTAGGCAAGAGCAACTCACGTTAGAACCTCATATTCCGTTGTGCTGACCACGTTCGTAGAAACAGTGGTTACCACATTTGCAATATCTGTGCTTGAAACGATGATTGGCAATGGAGTAATGGTCTCCAATTTCGTTATCACCTCAGTCACAGTAGCAATGTCGAAGAGCGTCCTGGTCGAAGTGATTGAGGTTGTGGCAACAAGAGTAGCTTTTGCAGCACAAGCGCATTGCTGGAGGTGGGTTACTGGTGGAAATACTGGCAGGTCTGGTGATCGCTTCTTGATCTGAGACTGATCTAGCGTTAAAGTCGCAGTGGCGGTAGTAGTTGTGGTCGTCGTCCAGCCAGGAGCAGTCGTGGTCGGAAAAATAGTCGTGGTCGAAGTTGTATTCAAGAACATTGTGAAATTGGTCGAAATCGCTGGAGGACATTTTAGCTGATTATTCTCAAACATATAATCGAAGACATGTCTTACTCTGGGTGGTAGTAGTATTAGAAAACAAAGTCACAGTACTTGGAACCAGAGTTGAGACATTCGTGGCGAGCAGAGTAGTTGTAGTATTGGCATAAACAGCTATACTTTGAATTAGCTCATCCATTGGTGTCAACACGAAGACTAAAACTTACGAATGAGTAGTGTAGTATTTGTCAACCAAGTTGTAGTCGCTGGGAGCTCAGTTGTAGTGGCAAACACGGTGACCTGGCGAGTCTTAGTACTATTGAAGATGACAGTTGTTTCTGTTTCGTGTTAGTGAGAAGGCAAGAAAGCAAGTACAAGACGAATAATACCTGTGACCTTGGCAGTACAAAGACAACTCTTTGGTGCCGTGCTGCATTGCTGCTGCCAACAGCCTCTATTGTAGAACACAGTAGAGGTATCAGTACTGATGCCAGGCGGTGTGATGTTCATATTTATCAAGCTTCTGTTGTATAGTTGACATTGATCTCCAGTCAATCCAAAAGAAACACATTCGTGGTTGACACGGCAGGCATCAGCGCAGCTTGCAAGGTCTAGCACTGTCATTGGTGGTTCCAGAGGCGAGACTCGAGCAGGATCAAGAGGTCCATGCCATCCACATCGAAGGGCTGGCTTCGGAGTTGATTTGTGCACCATTGTGCACGATTGACTAGGCCTAGGTACCGGTCCCGAATGAACTGATGCGGTTAGCATCATCATCGCACCGAGAACGAATGAGAGATGCATCCTGATGGTAGTGGTGGTGAAATGAGTAACTGTAACGACCGAAAAGGAGAATTGCGACGAGTGCCATTCAGGCAGGCAAGCGCAGGTCCTGTATACATATCTTGCCTGTACCATTTTACTAGGCTCGAAAGGCCATTCACTACGATTCATGCTCTTTAAGCTTCGATACGAGATGAGCCCATACGGAGCATTTTATCCTGGACGACGAGGTAAGGGCTAGCCTGAGCTTTCGGTCGTCCTCGGCGCGCTACGCCCTAAAAGGTAATTGCTTTTGTCCAGGTCATGTTATAGGTATGACGGACTTGCGTGGTCCACGGCACTGTGATAACAGGGGAGTATTGATATTACGGGCAAGACGGGCAAGATGAATAATTGCGCCGTGGTGTTCACTGGGGTAACATTACATTCAGATCACAACTGGTGGGGATCTTAAGTACGATCAAGGACAAAATATTGCAAATGTGCCATAACCAATTGAAAGCAATAGAAGGAACGATTCGGTTTGTTGATATTCTTGGCACATCACATCACTTGACACATTTACCATACAGAACCTTCAAACCACCTCTCCTCCTTTACAGTACATTAGCCTCCCGACCTACCAAGAAATTGTGCTGCTTCCATGCCATATGCCGCTCCGATTCATGTGCCACAAGTGCTACAAGTCCCACAAGACCCAATGAGCGACTCTAAATCCCGAAGAAAGCAGGAGGAAGAAGAGAGTATCATAATCTATATAATAGTACAATTAAGTCGTTCGTGATATATGCCCACTAGCCTGCTCGCCTGGCCCCTAGCCAAGCCTCAACTAAGCTTCATGCTTTGCTTAGATACTAGATTGATATCTCGGCTCGTCCCTATCCCTCGGTCGACCCCTTCCTCTATCATCAGACCTGCCCCGTCTATCACCACCACCTCTTTCGTCGCGATCGCCGAAGCGTCCACCACCACCACCGCCACCTCGTCTATCATCACGATCGCCAAATCTGCCACCACCACGTTCATCTCGATCGTTGAAGCGGTTAGGGAATCTATCCCCACCACCACCACGATCAGGTCTACCACCTCTATCGCCTCCTCTCGCGAAAGGCGGTCTATCCCCACCAAACCTCGGCCCTCCTCTTCCACCATCAGGCGGCCCTCCTCTACCACCTCTCTCCCTATCACCCTCAGCATCACCAAACCTTTTCGGCCTGCCTCCAAAATCCCTATTCCCCGCTCTCGCACCCCCTCCAACATTCAGTCCCGGTATGCCAAGCAACGCCATCTTGACAGCAAGTCCTCTTGCCACAGCAGGCGGCTCCTCCATTCCCCATTGCACCTTTGCCAGTCTATTCATCATGTTGATCAGCGACTCCTTATCCTTCATCCATTGATGCGTCCCTATCAGCGCCATGTACGCTGAGGTCGCTGCGTCAGAGTCAACGGCACGGCGAGCAGCAGTGCTCACAGCAGTGAAAAATTCGTGCGCTGCGGGCGTCATGGCTGTGGCGTCGTCCGCACTGCCTCCACTACCTGCAACACTCGTGCTCAAGTCGACAAGAGACGATGCCAGACTCGTATCCTTCACCAATGGCATACGACCCAGCCGTCTCCTCTGCTCATTCAAATGCGACGTCGGTATAATAAGCCATCCCTCTCCTTCCTGCCCTGCACGCGCCGTCCGTCCAAGCCGATGGATATATATTTCGCGATCATTAGGCAGACCGACTTGGATCACATGAGTGACGCCTGGAAAATCCATGCCGCGCGCCGTGACATCAGAGGACATTAGGATACCGCTAGTGCAATGTCGGAAGTGGTCTGCTGCGGCTGTGCGTTGGGATTGCGAGAGCCGGGAGTGGATTTCATAGACGCGCGTGTTTGTCAGATGCGTGCCGTTGAAGGATGCAGCGGCGCGGGTGTGGGGAGGGCCAGAAGGAGATAAGCTGGAGGCGCCGCGGCGGATGGACATGAAGATGCTGCTTGCGAGGGTGGTTTCGGCGGTTGCGTTGAAGTAGACGATTGCTTTGAAGGGTCGGGTGCTGCTGTCTTTCCCATTCGCGTCGACGTTACGCTGGCACAGTTCCAAAACGGTAGGGAGGAGGTTCTCGAGTGAAGGAACAGTGACGAGGCGTTGTGGGACGCGTTCGTGTGTGGGTTCTTCATTTTCTTGCACGGTTCGGACGTAGTGCAGATTTGGTTTCATGACGGAGCGGACGAGCTTGACGACGTCCTGGGAGATAGTCGCGGAGAACATGAGTGTTTGACGGTCTCTTTCCTGCTTACTCGGGAGGAGATCTTGGATTGCTTGAATTTCAGGCCAGAAACCGGCGTCGAGGAGGCGATCTGCTTCGTCCATGACGAACGCGGACAGCTTGGGTGCGGATACACCGGTCTCGCGATCTGAGAAGATGTCTTTGAGACGGCCGGGAGTGCCGACGAGGATGTGGCAGCCTTCTCGTTGCATTGCACGGAGATGGAAGGATTTCTGTGTGCCGCCCACTGCGGTCTGAATTACAACACCGGTATCCTGCGTCAATTTCCTTGCCTCTTCACCAATTTGCTCCGCCAATTCTCTCGTTGGCGAAATGATAATAGCTCTGATATCTCCTGCTCTTTGTCCGTACGACGGCTTCCGTAGCGATTTCTTTAGTAACGTTGGGTCCTCATTCAGGATGTTTTGCAGAACTGGCAGCAAAAAGGCTAGAGTCTTTCCCGTTCCAGTTTTTGCTTGCGCGAGGACGTCCTTGCCTTTTAGCGCCTCGTTCAAAGTACGACTTTGCACTTCTGTCATGGTCTCCAATTTCATCTTTTGCGTGATCGTCCTGACAACTGTCGGTTCAATCAAACCAGCGCCGTCGAGATCTGCAAACTTGCTGATGAGCGAAGGTGCCGCGGTGGGCTGATCTGCTTTGGCTTCATGTTCTTCTTCTGCCTCGATTGCTGGCTCTGTGGCAGTAGCATTGCGCGAGAGATGTAAAGTACTGGAAAAGGTACGGTATGTGGATGGCCGTGGACCAGACGTAGACGAATTTGAGGGCTTTCTAGCAGTCTGCAAGGCGGCCAGAGGTGAAGATTGTGTAGCTTTTGTTGAAATGAGTCGCCATCTTATTGAGGTCGGACACCTTCGTAGAGGTGTGAACATGTTATGTTTCTTTGTATACACGGACAAGGAACGTGGCGGCGATATCAGATGTGTAATTCACAGTGACAGAATACAAAAACGATGAGAGCTGGATTGAGGGTGGTGTATTGAAGGTTGAATGTATCAAAGCAATCATTGAAGGCGACTCGTCCAAAATTTCAGGAACGTCGGGTCGAGCTCCATTGCCAAGCCTCAAATGATGCGCAGAAGATGAACTTTATTTTGTCTTCATTTGGGCATTTCATCTGCAAACACTTCACGCCAGGACATCATTTGCTGCCTGCTCGTCCTTCTCCGTCACACCATTGGCTTTCCCTTTGTGCACCTCTGCTATTACACTTCCCAGCTCCTTCAGGAATCTTTCCACTTCCTTTTCTGTCCCAACCGTAATCCGCAAACATCCTTGACATCCATACTCTTTCCCTCTAAATCTGACCACCACTCCTCGATTTTCTGCTAACTGCTCATACACCTTCAACGCTGTCTCGTTGCATGGCTTCCCACTTTGGTCTAGCACTTCAATCAATAGGAAGTTGGATTCAAACCCTCCTCGAAATCGACCCATGCCTTTTATTTGAGGCAGCTCTTTCACCATTCTTTCTCTCTGCTTGATTAGCTTCTGCATATTCGACTGCATGACTGCTAAGTGTTCTTTCTGTAGGGCCTGACTTGCGAGCTGGCTCGTGATACTGCTGATGTTGTAAGGAGCTTTCAAGTTGTTTAATAATGCTGCAACCTCCTCGCTTGCAAATGCTGCGCCTATTCGTATTCCAGCTAGACCGAATGCTTTTGACAGAGTCTGCATTACAACTAAATTCGGCCACTCGACAACCCACTCCGCGAAACTGGCAGCACGTCCAGCAGAGGCAAAGTCAACGTATGCTTCGTCTACCACCACAATGCCGTTCCATGTAGGATGTTCCAGGAGCTGCTGGATTCTGTCCTTCTCCACCATTGTCGCTGTAGGATTACCAGGACTGCAAATGTATACTATTTTTATCTTTTCGCCTTCTTCACTGCTTAGTTTCTCACATATTGCATCGGCTCGTAGTGCGAAATTGTTTTCTGGATCTAGAGGAACGCTGACTACTGAGACGTCGTTGACACAAGCGGAAACGGAGTACATGCCGTAGGTAGGTGGGCAGGTCAGAATCTTGTCAATAGCTGGACGACAGAAGCAGCGTATCAAGGCATCGATAGCTTCATCTGATCCAACACCGAGGAAGAGGTTGAGTGGTGTTATCGAACGAGAGGTGTGGGTATTGGTCTGGCGGAGGTTACATAGTAGTTGTTTTAGGTCGTGCTGGTGACTGCAGAGCATGTCAGCGACTAGTGCGTAGTGTGATCTGGCCTCAGCCTAGCCGAGCAGAACTCACGGGTCTGGATAGCGATTGAGGCCTTGCAGTTGGAGTCGTGGAGTCGAGTTATTGCTATTTGCGCCTTGTGTCTTGGAGGATTCTTGGAGTGCATCTTTCACTTGATCGAATGCAAGACCAGGGCCGTATGCGTTCTCATTGGCATCTAGTAATACATTGGTGCCGTCATCCTTGTAGTCATCTCTCGCGCATCGATAAGGTTGTAGGGCAAGGATGTTAGGACGAGCACAGGTCTGGAGGTTGAAACCATTACGACTTGTGCGCGAGGCTCCATTGGTCGTCATGTTGGAATAGCAAAGGAAGATTGCAGCGCGAGGAGAATCGATGGCAGTTCTGGACTTTTCAATCTGCTGATGCAGTTGAGTCAAGATGATGTTTCTCAAAGAGGAAGTTGCAGGTATTAGTGATCAACCCCCTTTACCCAAGGAGTTTCTTCGGCAGGCGCACAAACTCCACACAAACCACCTGAAAACTTTCACACGATTCTGTTTTGCTTCGACAACTTCTTTACGACAAACTAACGACAACAGGTTGCAGTCATGGGTATCGGTAAGGCATATTTGAGATGATGTTATAACTATTGGTCGGCAGCTCTTCTCCAGGCGACAGTGGTCAGGATATATTGAGGTGCAGAAAAAGAAAAGATCAAATGACATGGAAGAGGAGGAACAACAACAACCACAAGATCTTGGACAGAAACCACGTCGCACCGCAACAAGGAAACCAGAGTCAAGAGCCGATCAACTAGGGAAAAATTGCTAATACATTGGTATCTCTTCAAACAGATCTCGACCACCACCACGTCAGGAATGGCCACCGCAAGGCTCCCAAGAGCGCCAACCCTTACTTGAAGCTCCTGGTCAAGCTCTACCGATTTCTCGCACGTACGTCTACAACCAGGGCTCTGCCCAAGGCTGCGCTTCTAGCGCTCTAAATAGTGCCTCAAGGTTGACTGTAACAAATTGCAGGCCGTACCGACTCCAAGTTCAACGCCGCGGTTCTCCGTCGTCTCTATATGAGCAAGATCAACAGGCCTCCTGTTTCGATCAGCCGCATTATTGCCACTGCTGCCAACAAGCACACCTCCAAGGAGCAAGAGGGCAAGACTGTTGTCATTGTCGGTGCTGTCACTGATGACAACCGTCTCCTCGAGGTGCCCAAGCTCAGCATCGCTGCCTTGAGGTTCACCGCCACTGCTCGTGCTCGCATTACTGCTGCCGGCGGTGAGTGCAT
>Ga0160429_1000413_pt1 | contig 42292 bp, 22 predicted proteins | sample SolpanmetagenomR_FD_108199 | JGI IMG/M metagenome (GOLD analysis project Ga0160429, IMG submission 108199) | Solar panel surface microbial communities from Lawrence Berkeley National Laboratory, California, USA - R | ecosystem: Engineered > Built environment > Solar panel > Unclassified ... | reverse complement strand
TCGCCAGCGTTCGACTGGTTGTCGTTGGTGCCGGTGTTGTCGGAGCGTTGCTCGCCGTAGAGGTCGCTGCCCTCGGCCAGACCGTTGTTGTCGCGCAGGGCGGCGTACACGCCGTTGAGGGCCAGCAGTACGTCGTTTTCCGACTGGTAGTAGTTACTGGCAACCACCGCGTTGGGGTTGTTTTCTACGAGAAAATCCTTCTTGCACGAGGCCAGTGCCAAGCTGCCGAGCAGGCCCAAGCCAGCCAGCAAAGCTGGTCGCCCCAGGGTTCCTAAAGGAAATAAACGGTTAGTTAGAAAGCGCATAATCGAATAGTAATAAGAGTGCGGTGCGACTAGAAGGACAGGCGGACGCCCACGTTGTAGCCCCGGGCCAGCGGGTACTTGCCGTAGTCCACGCCGGGCGATAGGTTGGCGCCGTTGTTATAGTCTACTTCGGGGTTGTAGCCGCGGTACTTGGTGATGGTGAACACGTTATTGGCGTTGAGGTACACGCGCAGGCCGCTCACGTGCACCTTACTGAGCAGGGTGGCGGGCAGGTTGTAGCCCAGCGTGAGGTTGGTGCAGCGCAGGAAGGAGCCGCTTTGCAAGTAGAAGGTCGAGAGACGGGTGCTGTTGCTCTGGGTGCCGCCGCGCGAGGCCCGGAATACCGTGCCGTCGCCGGGCTCGGCTTCGGAACGGTAGCGGTTGGCCACGTTGGCGTATTGGTTGCCTGAGCCCTCCATGTTGTACACGTAGTAATCCTGCCCGTCGAGCACTTGGTTACCGTACACACCGTTGAAACCGGCGTTGAAATCCAGGGCTTTGTAGTTGGCCGTGAGCGAGAAGCCGTAATTGAACTTAGGGTAGGGCGAGCCGATAACCTGCTTGTCGGCGTCGTTGACTACACCGTCGTTGTTCACGTCCTCAAAAATCAAATCACCGGGGCGCAGTGGGTTGGTCGAGGCCGTGGAGCGGGCCGGGCCTTTGCGCACGTAGCCGGCCGGGAACGACTGGGTAGCGGCATTGTACACCGCGTTGTCGGCGGCGATATTGTCCACGTCGGACTGCCGCACCATGCCCGCCACGCGGTAACCGTAGAACATACCCACCGGCTGGCCTTCCTGCGTGATGTGGGTGATGTAGGAACGCTCGGCGCCGGCCGTGGTGATGGTATTGGCACCGCCCATGTCCTGCACCAAGTTGCGGTTGAAGGAAATGTTGCCGCTCAGATCCAGGTTGAAATCAGCCGTTTGGATGGCCTTGCCATCAAGCTGAAACTCTAGGCCCTGGTTGCGAATGCGCGAGTCGCGCAGGTTGGTGAGGATGCTCGTAGTGCCCGAAATAGCCGAAATCGGCTGGTTGAACAGCAGGTTGTAGGAATGGCTGAGATAGACGTTGGAAATCAATAACAAGCGGTTGTTGAACAAGCCCACGTCGAGCCCTAGATTGAACTGCGAGGTCGATTCCCACCCTAGGCGCTGGTCTTTGAGCGCGCCAGCGTAGAAGGCCGTTTGGATGGTACCCGGCCCGAACACGGCGCCGGTAGGGCTGGCCATGGTCTGCTGGTAGCCATAGAGCGGGATGTTGTAGTTGCCGGTGAGGCCCCAACTGCCGCGCAGGCGTAGCGTGGACGATTCGCCCAGCATGTCGTGGTAAAACGACTCATTCGAGATAGTCCAGCCAGCCGACAGCGAGGGGAAGCTGCCGTAGCGGTTTTCGGGCCCGAAGCGCGACGAGCCATCGGTGCGGAAGGCTGCCGTCAGGAAGTAGCGCTCGTCGTAGCTGTACTGCACCCGCGCCAGGTACGAGAGTAGCGTTTCGGCCTGCTTGCCGGTGCCCGTAAAGCCCACGCTGCTGGTGGTGGCGCTCTGGAAAAAATTGGTGGGGTCGGCGCCCTTTGCGGTAATTTCCTGCACGGCATCGTTCTGGAAACCCTGGGCCGACACGCTGATTTGGTCGAGGGTCGTGCGCTGGGCCGTGTAGCCCGCCAGGGCATTCAGGTTGTGCTTGCCGAAGTGCTTGGTGTAGGTCGCCGTGAATTCACCTAGGATGTTCTGCGTATTTACGGTCAGCGCGGTAGCCGTGGCGGCCGCAATGGCCTGCGGCGAGTAGGGCGCGTTGTTGCCGCTGCTTAGGCTGGTAGGTAGGTAGTACTCGTACTTCTCGTTGTAGGTCTGCAAGCCCACGTTGGCCTTGGCGATGAGGCCGGGCAGGATTTCGTAGCTGGCCGTGCCGTTGTAGGTGCCGCGCAGGCCCTTGCGAGTGATGTTGGTTTCCTGGGCCAGCGCCACCGGGTTTTCGATGGTCTGGTAGCCGTAGGCCGACTGCTGGGCCGACACCTCGTTTTTCACCAAGTTGCCGTTATCGTCGTAGGCCCGGAAAGTAGGCGGGTAAATCAGCGCCCCCAGGATGGGGCCTTGGTTGAAGCGGCCTTCCTGCACCTCGCGATTGCTGTTCGAGGTCACGAATAAGCTGCCGCTGACGTGGAATTTCTTGCTCAGCTCGGCGTCGAGGTTGGCCCGGAAGTTTATGCGCTCCTGCTTGGTAGCCACGACGATACCCTGCTGCTGCTGGTAGTCGCCGCTGAGGAGGTAGCGCAGGCCCGCGTTGCCCCCCGAGAAGGTCAGGTTGTGGCGGTTGAAGGGCGCGTTGCGGTACAGCTCGTTTTGCCAGTCGGTGTTGTACTTGGGCGTGATGAGCGACTGCGTGGCGAAGTTGTAGATGTCGGTCGGGATGCTCACCGAGCTGGCGTTGCCCACCCGCGCGATGCGCGTGGCGTTATCGTCCGAAAACATAGCGTCGGTCCAGGACTTGCCACTGTTCTGCACCAAGTCGCGGTAGGTGTTGTTGCGCCCATCAATCATCAGTTGGGCAAAGCCGCTGGCATCGAGCAGCTTCACCTTCTTAGCCAGTTGGTTGATGCCGAATTGGTACTCGTAGTCCACCCGGCCCTTGCCTTCTTTGCCGCGCTTGGTGGTGATAATCACTACCCCCCCCGACGCCCGCGACCCGTAGATGGCGGCCGAAGCGGCATCCTTCAGCACGTCGATGCTCTCGATATCATTAGGGTTGATAAACACGTCGTTAGCGGCCGGAAAGCCGTCGATAACGTAGAGCGGGTCCGAGCTGGCGTTGATGGAGCCCACGCCCCGCACCCGGATTTTGGTGCTCACGTAGGGCGCGCCGCTTACCTGGGTGGCTTGCACGCCGGCCAGCTTGCCCACCAGGGCCTGCCCTAGGGTGGGCGCCGCCAGGTTTAGCTCCTTGGCCTTCACATCGGCCACGGCGCCAGTCAGGTCGCTTTTGCGGGCCGTTTGGTAGCCCACGGCCACCACCTCATTGAGCTCGTTGGCACTGCCCTTCAGCTGGATGTTGATAGTGGTTTGTGTGCTCACGACCACCTCCTGGCTGACAAAGCCAATGGCCGAAAACACCAGCGTCGCACCCGGATTGACCTCGATGCTAAACCGGCCGGTGCCATCGGCGGCGGTGCCGTTGGAAGTTTGCTTTTCAATCACGTTGGCGCCCGGCACCGGCTGGTTTTGCTCGTCGGTGATGGTGCCCGTGATGCGCATCGCTAGCGGCGCCACACGGATGGGGGCCGGGCGGCCAGCGTGGGCCGCGTGTGCAGCCGGCAGGCTACCCGCCAGCAGTAGGCCAGCCATCCACCGGCGCAGGGTAGTAGAGTAATGCATCATAGTTATAGACCTCAGCTTGTTAGAGGTGAAAAGCATAAGTAAGGAGGGCCCACTGGCCCCCTAGGTGGCTACCAAGCCAGGCGCACGGCGTGCACGTTGTCGCGGCGCGACGAGGTGACGGCCAGGCCCTTGGCCATATCGCCGAGTAGCGTAAAGCCTTCGAGCTCGTCGGCCTTGTCCACGTCGATGACTTGGCGCACGACCTCGTGGCCGGCGGCCAGCGACTGGTTTAAATCGAGCAGCGTAAAGCGCCAGCGGCGGCCTTGCTCCTGGTTTTGGATGAGCACCAGCGTGCCCTTGCTGGGCACCCACAATAGGTTTTGCACCCAGGGCGAGCAGGTAAATTTTTTGACCAGCACGCCCGGCTCGCTGGTCTTGTGGGCCTTGGCTAGTCGGGCCGGGTCGTAGAGCCGTACTTCATTACCCTGGGGGCCGTAGTCGGCGGTGGCCACGTACGACTTGCCTTGGTACTGCACGTACTCGGGGCGAGTGCCCTGCACGCAGGCATCGTCCTCGATGGTGTTGAGCAAGTGCCCATCGAGGGTGCCGCCACGCAGCAAATCCGCCCAGTCGACGGCGTAGATAACGGCCCGCCACTTGGTGCCCTCAGCGTTCAGGCGAATGCTGTTGCCGATGAACGTGGGGCCAGTACCGTTCCAGGCCACGCCGGTGGGGTGGTTGATGACATCTTGGCCTTTTTCAGTGAGTTTTACTTCCTGGCTTAGGTAGGTCAGCGAGTCGGGGCCGGGCCGGTATTCCCGGATGACGCCCACTTCACGGTCGCCGTAGAGGAACAGCCGCCCTTGCTGGTAGCTGACTCCCTGGCAAGCGCCGAGGGCGCTGGTCGTGGTAGTGGCCGTGATGGTCAGCGCCACCGAGCTAGGCAAGGTGAATGCACTAATCAACCCAGCACCTAGCAGTAATAATTTATTCATAGTCAGCCCCTACACGCAACTAGCAGCTTGCCTACGTGGCCGTATGGCGAGCAATCACCAGTCGCTGCTTCATCCACCCGCCTGGGTGGCTTTTTCTGGGTGCAAAGGACGTTTTTGAGAATTACTAGCACTTTACAGCAATGTTGCCGGGCTGTTATGTTTGCGCGAAAGGGGCAAAATGACCGGACGGACGCGGGTCGGGGCCGTAGAGAGCGGTTAACCCATTGCGAACCGAAAGACTGGTTTGCTTCACCGCACCCTTTTTTGCATGCCCCAGCGCCTACTTACCTTGCTGTGCTGCCTACTGCTGAATTGCGCCAGCACGGTGCAACCAGCCGTTCCCCGGCCCACCCCAGCCCGCGCCGATTCCATTATCCTCGCCAAAACCTTCCCGCTGCTGGCGCTTTTTGAAACGAAGCTCGCGCTCCGGCAGGTCCTGCGCGCATCGCCCGAGTTGCAGCGCCTCGCGCAGCAGCAAACCCGCCGCAGTGCCCCACTCCTCTCCCAGGCGGTGGTGCCGCTGCGGCGCTACGTCGATTCGCTGGTGTGGCAGCCGCGGGAAATTCGCCAGGTAGGCCAGCTTTTGCAACAAGCCTACGCCAGCAATGCAGCCTTCCGGGCGGAGGTAGGGCCGCTATTTGCCAAGCCCGGCCGCTACCCCCGCTACTCCGACCAGGCCGATACCACGGTGCTGCGCCTGGCTTGGCAAGATGCCGCGGCAGGTATCAACCGCATCCTGCGGGTGTACTTGGCCAGTGCGAAGCCGCGCTACCCGGCCATCGACTCCACAAGCTTTCGGCGCGGCGATACTGGGTTGGCGACGCAACTGCGTAAGCAACTGCCCACCTCCGCCAAGGCTAACAAGACAAGGGCTTTCTACTCCCTACCCCTGCAAGCGGCCCTGGGTGCCCTGCGCCTCAATGACCGCGACGAAGCTGCCCGCTACGAGCCCCTGACTGGCGGGCTCAATGCGGCGCCCACGGCCGCCGTGGCCCGCACCGAGTGGGCACGCTACCCCTACACTGTGATATTGGTACCCGGCAGTGGCCCCGAGCAGCCCGGCGTGGCACTCGATTCGGCTGGAGCCCAGCGCTGCCGGCTAGCGGCCGCCCGCTACCGGGCGGGGCAGGCGCCGTTCATCGTGGTGTCGGGTGGGCACGTGCACCCGTTTCGCACGCCGGTTTGTGAAGCAGTCGAGATGAAAAAGTACCTGACGGAGCACCTAGGCGTGCCTGCGGCGGCAGTGTTCATCGAGCCCCACGCTCGCCACACTACCACCAACCTGCGCAACGCCGCCCGGCTGCTGGAAGCCGCTAGGTTTCCGGCTGGTCGCCCTATGCTCATCGTGACCGACGCGGCGCAAAGCCGCTACATCCTGGGTATGGCCGAGCGCTGCCGCCGCGAACTGGGCTACGTGCCGTACCGCGATTTACAGCGTATTTCGGACACGGAAAACAGCTACTACCCCCTACCCGAAGCCGGGCAGCCCTACCCATTTGACCCACTCGACCCCTAAGGCTCAGATTTTAAGAGCTGTTCATAAACATTACTCCTCATCTGTCATGCTGAGCTTGCGAAGTATCTTCTCACGTTAGAATTACTAATGCTAGCGCAGGAAGATGCTTCGCAAGCTCAGCATGACAGATGGTACTTTAATAGCTAAATCATTTTTATAAGCCTCTGCTTGAGTAGTCACGTGATTAGTAGCATAAAAAGACACCTAGGTTACTTCCTGTTAGCCATCCTCGCGCTACCCGCGCTGGCCCAGACGCCGGCCGAGCAAGTCAACGTCTTCCTAGGTTCCTCCGGCGACCACGGGCAACTGTCGCCGGCTGCGTCCTACCCTTTTAGTATGCTGAGTTTGGGGCCGCAGACCTATCCTAATCTTCACACTGGCTATGAGCATTTGGCTCGCAAGTTCTTGGGCTTCACGCACACGCGTTTTGAGGGGGTAGGCTGCCAGGGTGCGGGCGGCAACTTGTTGGTAAAACCCTTCCTAGGTACCGACCCGGCGCAAACTACGCTACTTAAAAAGACCGAGCATGCCACGCCAGGCTACTATGGCGTCACGTTTGAGAATGGCATCGGGGCCGAGCTTACAGTGGCGCAGCGCTTTGGGCTGCACCGCTACCACTTTCCGGCCGGTGGGGCGCGGGGGCTGTTTGTAGATATCAGCTACTCCTTCGCCAATGGGTTTAAGCGGGAGGAGCACGCTACGACGGGCACCACGCTGAGCGGCTGGCTAGAAGCTGGCACCACATGTAGTGTAGGTACTTACCGGCTGTATTATTACCTCGAAACCAGCCAGCCGGTGCAATGGGAACCTGCTGGTGCGCACAAACTAGTGGCCCGCCTACCCGCCACCGGCGCGCCCGATGTAGAAGTGCGCGTGGCGTTTTCGTCGGTGAGCTTGGCCGATGCGCAGGCTACGTTGAAGCAGCAAGCGCCTGCCGACTTTGCGGCGGTGCGGCAGGCGAGCGCGCAGGCTTGGAACACGCTGCTCAGCCGCGTGCAGGTGCAGGGCGAGCCCGACCGCCAGCGCCTGTTTTACTCGCTGCTGTACCGCACGTTGCAATCGCCCTACGTAGTGTCGGAGCCCGACGGGCGCTACCAGGCTACCAACGGCTCGTTGCAGCATTCCACACGGCCCGTCTACAACGGCTGGGCAGTGTGGGACAACTACCACACGCAGCTGCCGCTGCTATCGCTGGCCTACCCCACCGAGTTTCAGGATATCGCTACGTCGCTCGCTAACCTCTACCGCTTCGGCAAAAAGGACTACGCCACCCAGCACGAGCCCTCGCCCACCGTGCGCACCGAGCACGCCAGCGTGGTGCTGCTCGATGCCGCCCGCAAAGGCTACACCGTAGACCTGCGCGGCATCCGTGATTCGCTCGTGAGCCAGGCGCAGCGCCTCGACTACTCCCACCCCGACAAAGCCCTCGAATCGTCGTACGATGCCTGGGCGCTGGGTGAAATCCTAGGTATGCTGAAAGAGCCTAAGCCGGCGGCACTGTACCACGCCAAGGCGTTGGAGTACAAGCGCTATTGGCAAAAGGACTTTCAGGACATGACCAAGCCCGACGTAGACCGTCTGCCCGCCCGCGGACTCTACCAGGGCACCATTTGGCAGTATCGCTGGAACGTGCCGTTCGATGTGCGCGGCTTGCAGGATTTGATGGGTGGCGAAGCTACTTTCCGGCAGCAGCTCGACACGTTTTTCGACGGCGACTACTACAACCACGCCAACGAAACCGACTTGCAGGCCCCTACCCTCTACAATGCCACGCGGCAACCCTGGCAGTCGCAGGCGCTGGTGCACCACCTAGCCGTCGATACGGTGGTGCAGCATTACTTCAACGACAACAGCCGCGGCATCGACCCCTACGTGGGCCGCATCTACCAAAACCAGCCTCAAGCCTACTTGCGCACCATGGACGACGACGCGGGCGCCATGTCGGCCTGGTTCGTGCTCGCGGCCTGTGGCGTGCTGCCCGCCTGCGTGGGCGAGCCAGTTTACTACCTCAATCTGCCCCTCTTCCAGCAGCTTACCGTGCAAACTGGGGGCCGCAAGCCGCTCACGATTAAGGTTGAAAACTACGCCCCGAACCGCCTATATATTCAAGCGGCGCGGCTGAATGGCAAGCCACTGAATCGCAACTGGCTCACGCACCAAGAGCTAGCAGCCGGCGGCACGCTGGAGTTTGTGGCGGCCGATGTACCCAATAAACAGTGGGGTACGCAGCAGCCCTGGGTAGCGGGCAAAGAGAGCCAGCAAGCAAAAAGCCCCCGATGACCTAGGCTCTTGCACGGGGCTCGCTGCTCGTGCACCTGCCTTCTGCCCCCTTTCGAGCTAGCCAAGTAGTAGCAGTGTCAGCCTCAAAAGGCCTCGCTTGGGTGGTAGCAGGGCTATTTGTTCGCGGGCGCAGTGTTAGCCCCTAGGGCCGATTAGGTAGCTGAGCGAGGCCTGAAAGGAGCGATTGCGGTAAGTATCTTTATCGGAGTCGTAGGTCAGGCCGCCAATGGTATACAGCTCGGTAGGGTTTGCATCGCGCAGGCCTAGGCTATAGCTGAGCTGCACCAAGGCGCTCCCTAGTTGGTAGCCTACGCCTACCTGCCCCCCGAGGTCTAGGCGACGCGCATACGCATTGTAGTCAGGTAGTAGATAAGAAGCGCTGCCGATATCAACAGTATGCGTGTTGGTAATCACCACGCGGCCTGTTTCCTGGCCATTGCCATAGGTTATTTTATTGCGCCCCCCAAGTAGTACCCCTAGGTAAGGGCCAGCAAAAAGCTGAAAGCCCCGGCCATTGGTATGCTGGCTATAAGCTACTTGTAGCGGAATACTGAGATAGTCGAGCCGCGTGCTGGTAATCCGCGTGCCGGCCCCAGCACCTAGGGGCATATCCCTCCGGGCAAAACCACGCTGGGTATAGAGAACCCCAGGTTGAAAAGCGAAATGCCCCCATTGAAGCGCCCCTACCACGCCCGCTTCTACCCCGGTGCGCGCTGCCACGTAAGGGTCGGTAGTGCGCACGGAGGAGCGAACGATGCCCACCCGCGGGCCAAAGCGGAAAGAGGCTTGGGCATGGGCCACGCCAGTTAGCCACAAGCAGCTTCCTAGTAAGTAGGGGAAGTATTTCATCAGGAAAGCGGGAAACTAGAACTCTCTGATGAGTTGTATTCTGTGAGAAAAGTTGCAGGCATCTCCCACCCCGCCACAACTGGGCAGCGACGCAGCTACTCGGAGGCAGCAGCAATACCCTCGCGAACGTTCACAAGAAGGCTCTTCAAGTCGCAGCGCATCCGCTCGATAGCCACCCGGTTGTGGTAGCCATCCTTATATAGAACGAGGTGAAATCAGTGGTGCCCCGTGTGGCCAGCAGGTGAAAGTAGGCCTGGGCAACCCACGAAACGACTTCTGCAATAGGGCTCATAAGTCAAGCGAGAGGCTTTGCGCTCATTGGCTGCCGCGTAGAAGCTAGCCGCTACCCTGAAACCGCCCTAGGTATTAAAATAGCGCTAGCATCCCTAAAAGAGAATCCCCGGCCCTGGCAGAAACTGCCGGAACCGGGGACTCATTTTCTGGGAGCTACTCGCTTAGCTGGCGGCGAGTAGGCGCTTGGCAAGCTCGGTATGCTGCTCATCAGCCTGCTTGGCTTCTTCTACCGAGCGGTGCAGGTTTTCGGCCGTCTGGGTGAGGCCAGCGGATTTGGCATACGAGGCTACGGTGCCAAACGAGGCAATCCAGTAGTGCAGAGCCATCTGGCCACTGGCAATGATACCTAGGTCGCGCACTTCATCGGTGTCGGCCTGACTGCGAATTTCCTTGCTCACTTCGTAGTGAGCTTCCATTATTTCGTTGTCTTGCTCATCGACACCGCCGGCCTCTTTGATGGCCTGCTCGAGGCGCTGCTGCCACTGCTTTGCGGTCTCATTGCCCTGCTGAAGCAAGCTTTTGAGTTCTGGGTTGGTGGCGTCGTCTAGGATTTCGTCGGTGGCTTTGGCGGCTATTTTGCTACCAGCTTGTTGGGCGGACAGGCCGTCCTTAACGAGCTGCTTGAGGTCTTCTGTATTCATGGGGAAAAGGAGATTAGCTAGAATGGTAATCTGTCTACTACCTTGGATTGATGCGGGTTGCCGCGTGCAGCAAGCCAAAAACGTGGTATTACCAGCACTTTCCCTCTCGCTTTGCACCAGCCAGCGAGTGAACTTCTTCTCAGCAAACCGCCTACTAACGGACCTCGTGCAGCTTACTAAGCAAGCAGATTTACAATAAGATAATCTCGCCTAGGGTCTATTTGTGGCAATGCGTCTGCCTTGGCCCAGCCGCCTGGGCTTATTGGATGGTAACCGGGAACGTCGTGTCGAAGTCGGTGCTGCCGGGTGTTTCGGTGCCATCCTTAGTGCCAACCTGGTGGCGCAGTATCACGCGCAGGTTGCCGCTGCCCGCGCCCGCCGTGGTGGCCCGCGCCTGCAAGCCAAAAGGCAGCCCTTGGCTATCCTTGTCGGTGACAACGACCGTGAGCGGCGCCCCGGTGGGCTTGTACACAAATAAGTGGTTGGTGGCCTCACGCACAATTTCGGGGGTCACGTCTTCGCTCGTGGTCGAGGTCTCATTGAGGACGGCATCGATTGTGAGGGTGTACACGGCATTGGCGGGCAACGTAATAGGGTCGATAACGGGCGGGTTACCGCCTTGGCCGTCTAGGTCTTTCCAGGTAGCCAGGCGCACGTCGGCGGGGCTAGCTTGGTTCACGAACTTGAGGCGCAGCGAGGTTATCAATTCGTTTTCGCGCACGGCGGGCAGGGGCGTCTCGTCTTTCGAGCAGCCGCCCAGCAGACCTAGGGCGAGCAAGGCGGGTGCCAGCAAGGACGTGGGGCGAGAGAAAGCAACGGTCATATTACCAAAAACTTAAGGGGTAGAAGAAGCGGCCGCTGACTGGCCAAAGGGTACCGTGAGGCGCAGGGCCACGTTGCGGCCCACCTCGGGAGTGAAGTAGCGAAAGGCGTTGAGGTAGTCGCGGTAGGTGGTGTTGAAGAGGTTGTACACGCTCAGGCTCAGGGCCACGGGGCGGCCCAGCAAGTGGGCCTCGGTGCTGGCATCGAGGTGGCAGAGGGTGTAGGCGGCGGGCGGCGGGGAAAAGTCCTGGTCGTCGCGCACGCGCCACTGGCGGGCAGTGTGCTCCACGCGCACGCTCAGGGTGTTGTCAGTCAGGCCGTGCCAGGCGGGCAGGGTCAAGCGCACGGCCGCGGCCGTGCGGTCGGCCGGAATCAGCTCTAGGTGCCGGCCGGTTTGGCGGTTGTAGGCGCGCACTGCCGAGTAGCTGGCCGTGGCCGTGAGCCAGTCGGCCACGCGGTAGCTGGCCGTGGCATCGGTGCCGTAGAGCGCGGCATCGACCTGCACGTACTGGTACGCCAAAAACGCGCCCCGCACCGTGAGCACGGCCTCGGTGCCGGGCCGCAGGTAGATGTAGTTATTGAGACGGTTGTGGTAGATATTCAGCTCGCCGCTCAGCCGCTCGCTCTTCTTCGTCACCCCACCATAGAGGTTAAAAGTCGATTCTTCGCGCAGGGTGCGGTCGCCCTGCTCGAAACGGGCGCTGCCGTGGTGCACACCTTGCGAGAACAGCTCGTTGATGGCCGGCGGCCGCCAGCCCCGGGCCGCGCCCGCGTTCAGGCGCCAGCCGGCCGGCAGTTGGTAAGCCGCGCCCACCGTACCCGTAAACTGCCCATAGGTGAACTGGGGGCGGATTTCGGGGCTGCGCTGGTCGGTGGGGATTTCGCGCAGCCGGGCCTGCATGTGCCGGGCATCGTAGCGGGCGCCGGCCTCTAGCTCTAGGTGCCCACGGCTCCAGCGCTCGGTGGCAAAGGCGCCCAGGCTGCGGTTGGTGAAGAACGGGATGAGGTAGCGGCCGTCGTAGTAGTTCTGCTGGTGCTGCGCGCTCACGCCTACCTTGCCCCGCAGGCCACCTAGGGGGCGGTGGTCGAGGTAGGCATCCAGGGCCTGGGTGGTGAGGTTGAAGCGCAATTGGTACTCATTCTCATAGGCCTGGCGCACCAGGTCGTACTCTTCGCGGTTGTTGCGCTGGTAGCTGTAGCGCAGGTGCAGCTTGCCCAGCCTAGGCAGTTCGTAGTGAGCGGCCGCCCGCACCAGGTGGTGGCCAATAAGCTGATAGGGCCGCCCGATGGCGTAGGAAAAATCACCTTTCACCAGCGGCTCGGGCCGCTCGATGGCGGCCAGCAAATCGGTGGTATTGCCGATGTGCGCGCCCTCAAAAATGCCCAGCCGCGAGTTGAAGGTGCTGGCGTACAACTCGGCCGAAAAAGCGTTTTTAGTAAAGCCCACTGTGGCCGAACCGTTGTACTCCTGGAAGCCGGTGTTTTTCAAGTAGTAGCCGGGCACGCGGGCATTGGCTGCCTGTCGCGTACTCAGCTGCACGCGGTAGCCGAGCAGGCCCTGGGGCCGCGCGCCCTCGGCTGTGGCCGACAGCGCCCCTAAGCCGTTATTACTCATCAGCACCGACTCGACACGGCCCCGCAAACCCGGCCGGTAGTCGAGGGCGTCGGGCTCGACCAGGATAACGCCGCCCACAGCATCGGAGCCGTACATGACGCTGGCCGCACCCTTCACCACCGTGAGGCGGCTGGCCACGAAGGGGTCTACCTCGGGGGCGTGCTCGCTGCCCCACTGCTGCCCCTCTTGGCGCACACCTGCATTGTAAATCAGCACCCGGTTGGAGTGCATGCCGTGAATAACGGGCTTGACGATGCTAGGTCCTGTTTGGATGGTGCGCAGGCCCGGCACGCGCTGCAAGGCCTCGGCCAACGTCTGGCCTCGCGTGAGGGCCAGCTCGCGCAGCCCTACGCTGCTTTGTTGCATTAATGGTGTGTCATAGGCCCGCTGGCCAGTAGCTGTCACCTCACCTAAAATGCCGGCCGCCGGGCGTAATGCTACGGGTAGCTCTGTGCTGGCCACCAGGGTAAGTTGGCGCGTGGCCGGCTCAAAGCCCAGGTACGTCACTACCAGGCGGTAGGTGCCAGGGCACAGCCCAGCTAAGTCGTAATGACCGCTATTATCTGCCATTACACTAGTGGCAGTACCTTCTAGGCGCACGGTGGCGGCCGGTAGCACCTGCCCCGCTGCGTCGGTCACGATGCCCGCTACGTGCAGCTGGCAGCTCTGCGCCCTGGCCAGTTGCGGCGGGCCAACTACCCCTGCCAAGCTGAGCACTGCCCCTAGGCCAAGGCGGGTCAAGGACTGAAGCCGGAATGATAAAATGTATTTTTTTATTGCAACCACGTTTCAAAAGTAGGACACGCTTGCTTAGGTTTGCAAAAAAATTCACGAATTGCTCATTTCCATTCACTCCTTTTTCTACCATGAAGCACCTCTTTTCTTCGGCCCGGCTAGCGCTAACTATCGCGGCAACACTATCGCTCGCCGCCTGTAATAAGGACAATGACGACGTGACCCCAGCCGACCCTGATGCAGGTAAGGAATACCGCTTTGTGCGCCTACTGGTGGCCGATGAGCAGGCCAGCACCCTCACCCAACTCACGCCCTTCGACGGCAGCACCGCTTCCTTTAGCGCCAAGTACCCGCTGGCTACGCTCTACCCCACGGCCTCGGGCCGCTACGCCGCCGTGCTGTACCAGAGCCAGAACCTGGTGGAGATGTTCGACACCGGCCTGGAATCGCACGACGGGCACGCCGATGTGAAGGGCACGGCGAAGTGGGCCACCATCTCGGCCACGGGTCCCAAGCCGACCCACTTCAAGAGCCACGACGAAGAAACGCTGATTTTCAACGATGGCGATGGCACGCTAAGCGTGGCCGATGAGGATGACTTCCACACGCCCGGCGCCCGCTTCAACACCATCAATGCCGGCCTGTCGGCCCACCACGGCGCCATGGCGCACCTCAGCAACGATACCTACGCCGTAACCGAAACCCAGCCCGGCAGCACCGCTCCCACCGGTGTGCGCATCATCAACGAAAACGGTGGCTTGGTGCACGCTGCCACCCTACAAACCGGCAGCCTCCATGGCAATGCCAGCGATGGCGAAAACGCCGTATTCGGCGCCTGGACCACCACGGCCAACGCCAGCGGTAGCGTGTTGGTAGTCAATAAGTCGGGGCAGCAGCGTCTCATCGCCAACCCGGCCAACCTCGGCGCCAACCGCCTAGGTACCATTTACTACGCTGAAGGAGCTAAGAAATTTATCGGCTACTCGGCTACTAAAGGCGCCTACCTCATCGACTTGGCAGCCAATAGCATGACGCCCATCTACGAAGGCACCGACGCCATTCAGTGCAAGCTCGACAATGCTGGCAAGCAGCTGCTGGTGCTGACGCTCGGCGGCCAGCTGCGCGTTTATGACCTAACCACTAATTCGCTGAAGCAGCAGGGCACCGTCATTGCCGCTACCCCCGCGGCCGATGTGTATAAGCCCGTACTAGAAGCAACGGAGCGGTTTGCCTACATTGCCGTGCCCGCGCTGGGCGAAGTGCACCAGGTGCAGCTCGACAACCTCGGCTCGATAACGAAGCACAAAGTGACGGCGCGCCCGGTGCGCCTCACGCTGCTCGGCATCGAAACCAGCGAGTCGCACTAGGTTACTCTTTCGCAAGATAATAGCCCAATAAAAAGAGGCCCAGCTCGTTAGCTGGGCCTCTTTTCGTTTAGGTGGCACCCTAGGTCTTTGTAGAGCATGTGCTTCTCCGAGAGGAGGCCATTGGGTAGACCTTGCTTAGTAAGCCCTTCTACCACGCTTGTGCGCTCACTACTAGTCCTTGGCTTATCTGATTGCTGCGATTTCGCGCTTATTGCGGCTCGTGTCAAGCTTTTTAATGGCTAGTCGATGCGCAGCCGGCACTAGTTGGCCGGTCGCCCTGGGGCCGCCACCGACTTTAGTTTCAGCACGCTGGCTTTGAGGCCCGGCGCCTGGGCCGTGAGAGTAATCTCACCTGCTTCTTGCGTAGACTGCACCAGCACCTGCACCAGCCCATTGAATGCTTTGCGTTTCCAGGCCGGGGCGGCGGTACGCACCTGAATGGTGCCGGGCAGGGTGTTAGTCACGTCCCAGGGCTTGTTTTTTACCAGGGGCGTCGCCACAAATACGATGCTGTTCTTGCCCGGCTTTAGCAGGGCCGCATCCAACACAAACCCCGCGGCGGGCGACTGCTCGGCCAAGAGGTGCTGGGTTAGGGCGCGGCCATTGACGTAGATAGTTTGGTCGCGCCCGATGGGCTGGTAGAAGAGCGTGACCCGTGCCCCACCTAGGGTACGCGGTAGCTCAAAGCTGCCCCGCGTGACGTACAGCTTGGCCGTGGGCGCGAGCTGCGCGGCGTCATATTGGCGAGAAGTGAAGGCCGGGGCCCAGCTGGCATCGTCGAAGGCGGGGGCCAGTTCGGGGCCAGTCGTGAAGCTATCGGCCGCGCGCTCGCGCAGGTTTTCGATGGGGATAACGCGCACCGTGTCTACGTAGCGGTCGGGCTCAAGGGAAGTGGGGTCGCCGTTGCCGACGCCGATAATGCGGCCGGGGCCGCTCAGGCTAAAGGTGATTTCCTGGTTGGCGGTTGGCACGAGCAGCTTGCGCTGGTCAGTGACCTGCACCGTTACTACGGACACATCTTCGCGGGTGGCTTGCACCGTTGGCTTATCGGGGAGCAGACCTAGGGTGGCCGCGGGGCCGGTAGTGCGCACTTCGTCGGTAGCGATGCGCTTGCCCTGGCGGTAACCCACGGCCTCTAGGGTGCCGGGCGCGTAGGGCACCTGCCATTGCAGGTGCGAGTTGCGGGGCATGGGCTTGCGGCCCAGGCTTTTCTTATTCAGAAACAGCTCTACCTCATCGCAGTTGCTGTAGGCCCACACGTCTACCGGCTGGCCTTCGCGGCCGGGCCAGTTCCAGTGAGGGAGCAGGTGCAGCACGGTCTGGTTGGTCCACCACGAGCGCAAGTACCACACATTGTCTTTGGGGAAGCCGCACAAATCCATCATGCCGAAATACGAGGTAATCGAGGGCCAGCCAAACGGCGTGGGCTCGCCCCGGTAGTCGAAGCCGGTCCAGATGAACATGCCCGCCAGGTAAGGCCGAGCGGCGTAGTGCTGCCAGCCGCCCTCAATGCTATAAAACTTAGGGTTCGGCTTTTGGTCGTAGGCTGCCGCGTAGTGCCGCGCTTCGTCGCGGACGTAGATGCCCCGCGTGGCGTGGGTCGAGCCTTCTTCGGTGCCCCAGCTGGCTTGGTTCGGAAACTTGGCGTGCTGCGCATCGGTGTCGCCTTGCCCGATGTAGTTGTAGCCCATGACGTCGATAATCGTGGACGTGCCCTGGCCCCAGCCTCCGCTGATGGCCACCGTAATGGCCCGCGTCGAGTCCACGGTTTTGGCAAAGGCCTGCATGGTGGCCCCGATGCGCGCGCCCAAAATATTGCTTTCAATGGCCCATTCCTCGTTGCCAATCGACCAGCTAATGACGCTCGGGTGGTTGCGGTCGCGCACCATCAGGCGCTTCAGCTCGCCTAGGTTGTTCTGGGTGATGCCCATCAGCCGGTTCTCGTCGATGACGAGCATGCCGAGCCGGTCGCAAATGTCAAGCAGCTCGGGCGTCGGCGGGTTGTGCGAGGTGCGGTAGGCATTGCAGCCAAAAGACTTGAGCTGCCTGATGCGCCACTCCTGGAGCGCATCGGGGATGGCCGCCCCTACCCCGGCGTGGTCTTGGTGGTTGTTGGTACCGGTCAGCTTCACGTGCTGGCCATTGAGGAAAAAGCCCTCATTGGCATCGAAGCGAATGGTGCGGATGCCAAACTTGGTTTTGTACTCATCTACCACTTGGCCGCCCTGCCGCACGCGCGTCACGAGGGTGTAGAGGTAGGGCGTTTCGAGCGACCACAAGTGTGCCCCGGCCACCGCGATGCGGCAACCTAGGTCTTGCTGGCCGGCCCCGGCCACCCGCACTTGGGTAGCGGGGCTGCTAGCCACCGTTTTGCCAGTGGCGTCTACTACGTCTTGCACTACTTCCACTGTTTGGGCCGTGGTGCTGCCGTTGGCCAGTGTGGCCTGGGCCGTGACCGTAGCGGCGCTGCCCGCAAGCTGCGTGGTCACAAACGTGCCATTCGGGGCCACGTGCACGGGGGCGGTTTTGGTCAGCCACACGTGGCGGTAGATGCCGGCGCCTTCATAAAACCATCCTTCTTCTAGGGTGGCGTCTACGCGCACGGCTATCACGTTGGGCTTGCCGTCGTAGTTGAGGTAGTCGGAAATGTCGTACTGAAAGCTATTGTAGCCGCTGGGCTCGGTGCCGAGGTAGTGCCCATTTACCCACACGATAGAATTGCGAAATACCCCGTCGAACTCCAGGCTGATGCGGCGCCCTAGGTCGGTGGCCGGCACCATAAACGTCTTGCGGTACCAGCCCACGCTGGCATTCGGAAACGGCCGGCCAATGGCTTTGAAGCCGTGGCTGAAGCTGGCTTTCTCCGAAAAAGGCTGCTCCACGGCCCAGTCGTGGGGCAGGTCGAGCTGGCGCCAGGCCCGGTCGTCAAAGTTGGCGGCGGCGGCCCCATCACCGTAGCCGGTTTTGGCGAGGTAGGAGAAGTAGCCGAGACCGTTGTTAAAATCCTGCTTGGGGTCGAACGGATGGCCGTAGGCAAACCGCCAGTTAAAATCCATTAGCAAGTGCTCGCGGCCGGCGGGTGGCGCAGCCTGGCTAGGCAAGGGCAAAGCCGCTTTGGCCAATAGAAACAGAAGCAGCGTGAGTAGTGGGCGGGCAAACATAGAGGCGACTAACAGGAGATATTGATTACCAAACCAGACAAGAAGGGGGCGGCAGTGCGGGCAAGAGGGCCTGCCTCCGAAGCTGACTACAAAGCAAAAAGACCAGAATAGCTACTGGCTACTCCGGTCTTTTGTCAGCAAGCTAGTTTCAGCTTAATAGCCAGGGTTTTGGGCAATGCCCCAGGTCTGGGTATCCTGCAACTCGATGGGCAGCAGCGGAATGGGGTTCACTACGCCCGTCGTGATGCTGTGGGTACGAGCGCGGGCGGCTACATCGGCCGGTAGGACGCTGAAGTAGCGGCCCGTACGCACGAGGTCCCAGTAGCGCAGCGACTCTTCGCCAAACTCGACGCGGCGCTCGTGCCAGATGGCATTGAGCAGTGCTGCGCCCGAGAGGCCCGTAATGTCGGGCAGTGTGCCAGCTGGCACGTTGGCCGGGGCGTAGGCTGTCGAGCCCACGGTGGTGCCGGGCGGCCGGGTCGACACGCGGGCCCGGGCGCGCACCTGGTTCACGAGCGCCATGGCTTCGCTGTTGCGGCCGAGCTGGGCAGCGGCTTCAGCCTTCATGAGCAGGATGTCGGCGTAGCGCAGCTTGCGGACATTTTGGGAAGCCGATTGGGGCGCGGGGGGTGCCCCAATTGCCACTTTGCGGCTGAGGTAGCCCGTCGCGTTAAAGCCGGGGTCTACGGTATTTGCCACCCCTAGCACCACGTCACCGTTCTTGATGAAAGTTACTTCGCGGCGCGGGTCGTTGGCCTCAAACTCGTTGTACAGGCTCTGGGTCGGGTTGTTGAAGCCGTAGCCGAAGGTAGCGCGGTTGTTCTGGAATACGTTGTTAGCCGTACCGGTCGAGATGGGGCCGTAGCTATCGTTGGAGGCCGCAAACTGAATTTCAAATACCGACTCGCTGCTGTTTTCGCCAATATCCTGGTGGATAGCGGCGTAGTTGGGGTACAGGCTGTACTGGGCCGACGTGATAACAGTGTTCGTCAGGTCGTACACTTCCTGCCAGGTGTGATTGTTGGTGTTGTCGGTACCGAGCTGGTACATGATAACGCGGGCCAGGTAGCCGTTGGCCGCTCCCTTGGTGGCGCGCCCTAGGTCGCTAGAAGCGTAGGCGCCTTTCTCGGGCAGTAGCGCGGCGGCGGCCTTCAGGTCTTTCTCAATGAAAGCGTAGGTTTCGGCGATAGTGCTCCGCTTCACATTGCCCGCTTCGGTGGGTAGTACAGCCTGCTCAAAGAGTGGCATACCCCCGAAGGTTTTCACGAGGTTGAAGTAGAAGTAGGCCCGCAAAAACAGCGCCTCGCCCTTGAGGCGCGACTTCAACGCGGCGTCGATGCTGCCCGCGTCAATGTTGTTGATGACGGTGTTAGCCCGGGCGATGCCTGTAAAGCTGTGCGTCCACAAGCTGGCAACAATCAGGTTGGTGGTCGGCACCGACCAGTTTTTGATTTCGGATACTGCCCCGAAGTCGGTGGGGCTGCTGCCCTTTTCGGCGTCGTCACTCAGGATATCGCCAAACATCCACTCGAAGTGCACCGTCACAAAGTCACCTACCCCGAACTTGGGGCCTTGGTCCCAGCCGGCCACTTCGTACACGGCGTTCACGGCCTGCACGGCGTTGGTGGCGTCGTTGAAGAGGTTAACTTGAGTAACGGTACCTAGGGGGTCTTTATCGAGAAAGCTTTTGCAGCCGGGGGCTAGGCCCAGCAGGGCCGCGAAGGCCAGCATGCGGGCGGTAGAATAGGTTTTCATCTAGTATAGCGGGTGGGAATTGACCTTAAAACTGTACGTTGAAGCCCAAGCGGTAAGTGCGGGGCTGGGGATAGTTGCCGTAGTCTACCCCGTAGGCCAGCGGGTTGCCGTAGTAGCCGCTCGACGAAATCTCGGGGTCCAGGCCACGGTACTTCGTAACGGTGAACACGTTGTCGACCGAAGCAAACACCCGGAAACCGTTGATTTTGAACTTGTCAATCACGGTGCGGGGCAGCGAGTAACCCAGCTCCATATTGCGGGCGCGCAGGTAGCTGGCGTTCTCCACAAAGCGGCTGCTCAAGGCGTCGTTGGTGGTGGCTGCCGACGTCATGCGGGGCTGGTTGCTGTTGGGGTTGCTGGGGGTCCAGCGCTCCATGCGGTCGGCATAGAAGTTGGTCCAGATATTGGCAATGGCGCTCGACTTGTCTAGGTTGATGGCGGCGGCGTTGAGGGCTTCAACACCCTGTACCCCGTAGAGCAGAATTTTGAAATCAAAATTGCTGTACGATAAGTTCAGCGAAGCGCCGTAGGTGAAGCTCGGCGTGGCGCTACCGAGGTAGGTGTTGTCGGTAGCATCAATCTTACCGTCGCCGTTGGTGTCCTGGTATTTCACGTCGCCGGCTTTGGCAGTGGGCTGAATGCGGGTGCCACCGGCACTTACATAACTAGCAGCCTCGTCCTGGGTGTGGAAGACGCCCAGCGCTTGCAAGCCGTAGAAGTAAGCGATTTCGCGGCCCACATCGGTGCGGGTGGTGAAGCCGATTTGGGTATTGCCGCTGGCAATGGGGTTGGCCCCACCTAGGTCCGTGATAACGTTGTTGATTTTGGTGAAGTTTACCCCCACGTTGTACCCGAGCTTGCCAATTTCATTGCGGTAGCTCAGGGCTAGCTCGAGGCCGCGGTTGCGCAGCGTACCCACGTTGGCGCTGGCGGGCGCCTGGCCCAAATAATCCGGCACGGGCAGCAAGGCAATCATGTCCTTGGTCGTCCGCTGGAAATAATCGGCGGTGAAGGTCAGCTTGTTATCCAGGAAAGCGGCATCTACCCCGATGTTGCCCGTTTCAGCAGTTTCCCACTTCAGAGCCGGGTTGCTAAGCGTGGCGATAGCTAGGCCCGGCGCCCGCGACTGGTCGGCGCCAAACACGTAGTTCTGGTTGTTGACGGCCGTCGAGGCGTAGCCGTAGTTCGGGGCGGCGTTCTGGTTGCCCACCCGGCCCCAGCTGGCACGCAGCTTCACCTGCGATACGGCGGCTACGTCCTTCAGGAAGTTCTCGTTAGAGATGTTCCAGGCGGCACCCACCGAGGGGAATACGCCCGTGCGATTGGAGCCCAGGAAGCGCGACGTTTGGTCGAAGCGCAGGGTACCCGTCACGAGGTAGCGGTCGCGGAAGTTGTAGTTGGCGCGGCCGAAGTACGAGAGCAGCGAGCCATCGTACTGCGAGCTGCGGATGGTGGAGTTGGCGGCGCGGGCCGACGAGATATATTGCAGCGAGGCATCGAGAGGCACGTCGTAGCCGGTCACCGAAATGCCGCTGCCATAGCCGCGCTGTGCTTCCTGCCCTAGGGTAAAGGAGAGGTTGCTGTTATCAGCAAAGGTCTTGTTGTAGTTGAAGTAGTTCGACCACACCCAGCTTATGTTCTCGTTGCGCGTCTCGATGAGCGTGCTTTGCGTGCGGCGGTCGTTGGGCCCTAGGTAGTATTGTGGCAAGTATACCTTGGGGTGAAAGTTGTTGTAGTTGATGCCGAACGTGGAGCGGAAGGACAGGTTCTTGAACAGCGCTACGTCAAGGTAAGAGCTAGTAAAGAGCGTAGTATTACCCGTTTTGTTGTACTGCTGCTCAGTGAGGTAGCGCGCCAGGTTGGGCGTAAAGCTCGTGATGTTGTTATACGCGTAGCTCCCGTCAGCATTATAGGGCGAGCTGATGGGGTTGGCCTGAATGGCGTTTTGCAGCACCGTGCTGTAGCCCGTATTGCCGTTGGCATCGAGCCCCCCGGTCTGGTTCGAGTTGGTGAAGGTGGCCGACACGCCCGCTTTCAAAAACTTGGTCAGCGTAGCGTCATCGTTCAGGCGCACCACATACTTCCGGTAGCCCGACTGCTGGATAATACCGTTCTGCTGGAAGTAGTTGCCGCTGATGAGGTAGCGGTTTTGCTCAGTACCGCCCGAGGCCGATAGGCTGTAGTTGGTAATCAAGCCTTTCTGCAACACCAGCTTCTGGTAGTCAGTGCCCGTGGCACCGCCAGTCAGCGCACTGTTCAGGAGGGGAGTTAAGTCAGCAGGTACCACCACGCCATCGTTGGTGTAGGCCTCCGATACCAGGGTGGCGTACTGCTGGGCATTGGTGAGGGGCAACTGGCGCCGAATCTCCTGGAAGCCGGTGTAGCCAAACAGGTTGAACTGCGTTTTGCCCGCCTTGCCGTGCTTGGTGGTGATGATAACCACGCCGTTGGCGCCGCGCGAGCCATAAATGGCCGTAGCCGAGGCGTCCTTCAAAATTTCGGTCGACTCAATATCGGTGGGCAGCAAGAAGTTGATATCCCCCGTTTGCACCCCGTCTACCACGTACAGCGGGTCGCTGTTGTTGATGGTGCCCACGCCCCGCACCCGGATGCGGGTGCCGGCGCCCGGCTGGCCGCTGTTGGCGGTGATGTCTACGCCGGCTACCCGGCCTTGTAGGGCCTGCACGGGGTCGGCGGTGGCTACCTGGGTTAGCTGGGCGTTGCTCACGCTGGCTACCGAGCCGGTCAGGTCGCTCTTGCGGGCCGTGCCATAGCCTACTACTACTACGTCGTTCAGGCTCTGCGCGTCGGCATCCATCGTGATGCGGAAGTCGGTTTTGCTCCCAATGGCCACCTCCTGCGTCTTCGAGCCTACCGAACTAACAACTAGCGTACTAGCGCCATCTGGCAAGCCCAGCTGAAATTTGCCATCGGCGCCGGCCGTAACACCGGTAGTGGTACCTTTTACCAAGATGGTAGCCCCCGGTATGGCCTCGCCTTTGGTATCAGTTACGACGCCCTGCACAGTGCGCTGCTGTGCCAACGCCACAGAAGTACTGCATACCAGTACCGCTGCAGTTTGTAGAAAAGCCCTCATTTAGTAGAGTAGAAATTAGGTGAGAATCAGGTTGTCAAAGGTGATAGCGTTTTTATTATTTTTAGTAATGATATTTTATCATTTCTTTGTATTAAAATGCAGGTAACATTGCACACTTATTCTTATACCGAGCTTGATTCCAATATTTTAATACCCGAAAAAGCTTAGCTTCCTGCGTCGCGCGGCTAGACTTTTTATAGCATTCCCTGACCGGTATAGCCTAGCTGGCACTTCGTTGAAGGAGTGACTAAGCTTCAAAGCCTAGTGCGCCGATGGGGCGTTAGCAACCCTGTAGCTGGTGTTAGCCGTGCTCTGTTGCTAACGGATATTACCCACCTAGGCGGCGCAGCATTTCGAGGCAGGCGCGGCTATTGTGGTAAGGGCATTTCCAGAGGCCCACCTTGTCTTCGCCGGGCATCAGCGAATAATCAGCGCGCACGCCCCAGTGCCATTCGCCCTTGCTGCGGTCCAGAATGTGCGCCTGAATAAAGCGCCAAGCGCTCGCGCTGTGCGTTTGAAAGTGCGCGTTTCCGCTCACCTGAAAAGCGTTATAGAAGCCTACTACCGCCTCGGCCTGCACCCACCAGTGGCGGTCATCGGCCCAGCGGCCGCTGGGTTCCAGTTCATAGAGTAGGCTACCATCGGGGGCCACGCCCTCGGCGGCCGCTTGCGCCATTTGCACGGCTACTTCTTGAAAATGAGTAACCAAGCAGGGCTCGCCTAGCGTTTGCGCGGCTTCGAGCAGCAGCCAGGCGGCCTCTACGTCGTGGCCAAAGGAAACCACGTCGGGCTGCGGCTGCCAATCCTCATCGAAAAATAGCGTCAGGTGATGGGTCCTAGGGTCGATAATATGGTCCGAAAAGTTGAGCAGCAGCGCGCTGAGCTGCTGCCGCACTTGCGGGTCGGGCCACACCTGGTAGAGGGTCGTGTATGCCTCCAGGATGTGGAGGTGGGTGTTCGTGGTTTTTTGCGCGTTGGCGTCCTTGTCGCTCAGGCGCAAGTCATCGATGGACTGCCAATCGCGGGCAAAGGCTTCAAAATAACCGCCCCGCACCCGGTCGAAGCCACCTAGCTCGATGATGTAAAACAGCGCCTGGGCGTGGGCCAGCGCTGCCTCGTCGCCGCTGGCGCGGTAGTACTCAGCTAGGCCATAGAGGCTGAAAGCCAAGGCATAGAGCTGCTTTTTGGTATCTAGCGGCTGCCCTAGGTAGTCTACTGTCCAGTACACACCCCCGTGGTCGGGGTCCAGGAAATGGGTAGTGAGGTACTCATAGGCCCGGCGAGCCACGGCTAGGTGCGCCGGGTCTTGGCTACGACCATAGGCCGCCGAAAACGTCCACAGGATGCGAGCATTCAGCACCGAGCCCTTGGGCGCGAGCGGGTTGGGCTGGTTGTCAGCATTCAGTTGGCCATAAAAGCCGCCGTGCTCGTAGTCGGGCACGTAGGTCATCCAATAGCCCAGAATGTTGTCCAGCTCTTGTTGAAAGTCAGCAGCTTGCAGCATGGGGTACGAAAGGAGCAAGGCCGGTGAGGGTAGCCTAGCCGCGGCCTCCCCCACCCTTGCTTGGCGTAGTTACAAGGTGTGGGAGTGTGCCGCGTTGGCGACGCGCTCCGTAATGGTGGGCGTCGGCACAGCTTGGTTTTTAGCAATCAGCTCGTTGATGCGCTGCACGGAAGCCGCCGAGCGCAGCCCATCTTCGGGCGTGTTCACCACGTAGTCGAGCAGTTGGGCCAGGGTCGAGGTCGCCACGTGCAGCCGCGTGTCGGACGAGGCATAGTAGATAAATATCTGGCCATCATCGCCCAATACCCAGCCGTTGCCGAAGGCCACGTTCGACACGTCGCCCACGCGCTCGTCGCCCTCGGGGGCTAGGAAGTAGCCAGCCGGCTTGTGAATAACGCGGGTCAAATCGTCGAGCGCCGTCATGAATACATACAACACGTAGCGCAGGCCAGCGGCCGTATTGCGCACGCCGTGGGCCAAGTGCAGCCACCCTAGGTCAGTTTTGAGCGGGGCGGGACCTAGGCCGTTTTTCAGCTCCGAAATAGTATGGTACTGCTTCTTGTCGATGATGACTTCCTCCATCACCTGCGCTTGCTCGATGGAGGGCGACAGGCCAAAGCCGATGCCGCCGCCCGAGCCGGCTTCGATGAATCCATCCTGCGGGCGGGTGTAGAAGGCATACTGCCCCTGCACCAGTTCGGGGTGCAGCACCACGTTGCGCTGCTGGGCCGAGGTGGTGGTCAGGTCGGGCAGGCGCTCCCACTGCACAAAGTCCTTGGTGCGGGCAATGCCGCACTTCGCCAGCGCGGCCGACTGGTCGGCCTCCGGGGCCCTAGGGTCCCGGCGCTCGGTACAAAATAGGCCATACACCCAGCCATCCTCGTGGGCCACCAAGCGCATATCGTACACGTTGGTATCGGGCTCGTCGGTTTCGGGCATCGTCACGGGGTGGTCCCAAAAGCGAAAGTTGTCGATGCCGTTCGGGCTCTCAGCCACCGCAAAAAACGACTTGCGGTCAGCACCTTCTACCCGCGCCACCACCAGGTAGCGCCCCTGCCACTTGATGGCGCCCGCGTTGAACACGCCATTCACCCCGATGCGCTCCATTAGAAAGGGGTTGGTGGCGGGGTTCAGGTCGTAGCGCCACGCCAGTGGCGCATGGGCCGCCGTGAGCACGGGGTGCTCGTAGCGGGTGTACACGCCATTGCCGAGGGCTTCGGGCTGGTTGGGGCGATGCAGCAGCTCGTGGTGGGTCGTTTGCAGCAGGTGCAGGCGGTGGGTAAAAATAGAGGCCATGTTTCCAGCAGTTTTTGAGCCGTTGGCTAGTAGCTAGCGGCTTGCCGTGTGGGATAGAGAGAAGATATAAAATGAGGCCGATAACAAAGTAGCAGCCAGCAACTAGCACTGATATTGACCGAAGAATTAATCGTCGCCTAGGCGGTTCCACCAGGTCTTCTTCAGGATGAAGCCGATGACTACCAACATGGCTACCGTGAGGGCCAGCGCCCCGTGCTGCCGCAGCAGCAAGTACATCGGCAGAATGGTGAGGCCCAGCTGCGCCACGATGCCCAAGACCACGTTGAACATATTGCGCCCGAAGTTGCGGTTGGGCTGAAAGCCCGGCTCCTGTGCCTGCACCTCGGCCAGCACCGGCCCCCAAAAACCCCAGGGCCGCACCGTGCGGTAGAAATGCTGAAGCACCGCCGCCTCGGTAGGCGGTGCGAGGTAAGTACCAAGCACCGAGCCCGCTAGCGAGATACCAAACAGCACCGGAAACCAGTACAGCAGATTGCCGGCCGGAATGAATACGCCGAAAAACATAGCCGCCACAATACCCGAGAGCATGCCCACAAAAAAGCCCGTGGCATTGAAGCGCCACCAATGCCACTTGAGCACGTTGGAGGCGATGTAGCCGCCGTAGAGGGCCGACACAATGAACTGTAGCACCGTGTTCACATCCTTGGCCAGAAAGCCCAACGCCACGCCGGTAGCCACCACCAGCACCCCCACCAAGTAGTTGGTCGAGATGATGCGCCTCGTGCTGGCCTGGGGGTTTATATACTTAAGGTAGATATCGTTAACTACGTAAGCCTGCGCCGCATTGACGGTGCCGCTAAACGTACCCATAAATGCCCCGAGCAAGCCCGTGAGCACCAGCCCCACCAAGCCAGTGGGCAAAAAGTTGTTGATAGTCTGCGGTAAGATGCGCTCGAAGTCGATGCTGCCATCGGGCGCTTGCAGGTTCATCTGGCGGTAGTAGAGCAGCCCTAAGATGGTGAGGCCGATGATGAGCGCGTAGCGAATGGGCAGCAGAATAATAGATACAAACCCGCTCATCTTGCTGGCCTCCTCGGGCGAGCGCGTGCTCAGGATTTTCTGCATATCGTAGTTGGGCGCCGGGCCCGCCAGCGATGCAAACACGCCCTTAAAGGCCATCATCATGAAGAACGCCCCGAACAGCGAGTAGCCGTCACTCGCAATTTTGCTGTTGACCTCGGGGATGATTCTCGACCAGTCGAGCCCCAGCCGCCAGCCAAAAAAAGGATTGAACCAGCCCGCTGGCACGGCCAGCTCGTGGCCCTGCAGCTTGACGTAGGCGATGCTGGCAATGGCTATGCAGGCCAGCGTCATAACGGCGTACTTGATAATGTCGCCCAGCACGATGCTGTGCATGCCCCCCACGATGGAGTAAAACATGGCAAACAGCGTGAACACGATGCCATACACGTGGGGCACATACTGCGGCGCCACCGCAAAGGGCACATAATCGCGCACCAGCTCCCAGGGGACAAAAATCTCAATAAACTTACCTAGGCCCACAAAGCCATACGCCAGAAAGCCGAGGCAACTGAGCAGCGCAAACGCAATAACTACTTGGTGCGACGCCCGCACGCCCGGCCCACGCTGCCCAAAGCGGGTGGCGAGCCACTCGGCCCCCGTAGAGGCATTGGAGCGGCGCAGCCAGCGCGAGAGATACATCATCAAAAACACCTGGTTGAACACCGGCCAGAGCCAGGGTATCCAGATGCTTTTCATGCCGTACACAAAGCACAAGCTCACCATCCACATGGTGCCGCTGATGTCGAACATGTCGGAGGCGTCGCTCAGCCCTAGCTTGTACCAGGGCAGCGTGCGCCCGCCCAGCATGTAGCTGTCCTTGTCCTGACTCGATTTTTTGCGGTAGTAGAAGCCAATAAATACCGTTGCCACCAGGTAGGCCGCAATGATAAGGAAATCGATTAGCTGGAGCTTCATGCAGCAGATTGGGTGGGAACTGCCAGCCAGCGGCGCGGGCCGCTACACGAGGTTGGCAGGAAGAGTAGCCGGGCCCAAGCCGAGCGCCCTAGGGTGGGTCGCCCGTGCTAAAGGAGGACCCTAGGTAAGCAGGCTGGGCAGGGAAATGATGTAGTGCAAAGGTCTATTCAGAAGCATTCGTTAACTAATACTTTTATAGCATTTAGTTGTAGCGAATTAACAAAGGCTTCATACCCATATTATCTCAATCCCTTTATACGCTGCAAGTAGGCCGAAATAAGCGGTTTTTTGCCCGCTAAATTCAGCTTTTTCACTGATAGCATTTTGTTGCTCAGGTGTAATTTTATTGCTTCCACCTAGCTACCTGCTTTATGAAACAAGAAATAATGCGCGAAATCACGCCGCTCACGCAGAGTGATTGCTTTACTTTATTCTCGCGGGTAAAAGAAGAGTTTGACTTCCCACTTCACTTCCATGAGGAGTACGAGCTGAACCTAATTCTGAACGCTGGGGGGGCCAAACGCATCGTGGGCGACCACCTAGAAGAAATTGCCGATGTGGAGTTGGTGCTCGTGGGGCCCAACCTCTACCACGCCTGGTTTACGCACAAATGCCAGGGCAAGCAGATTCGGGAGGTCACCATTCAGTTTCACAAAGACCTATTTGAGGACCGCCTGCTGCGGCGCAACCAGCTTAGCTTTATCAAGACCATGTTCGACATGGCGCAGCGGGGCGTCTTGTTTGCCACCGACACCACCGAGCGCCTGCTGCCGCGCCTGCTGAGCCTGGAGCAGAAGCACGGCTTCGACTCGGTGCTGGAGCTGTTTTCCATTCTGCACGACCTCTCGACCTCGCGCAACATGCGCATGCTGTCCAGCACCTCCTCCGACAACGAGCAGTTCAACCACCACAGCCGCCGCATCGAGAAGGTGTTTGAGTACATGAACGCCAACTATAGCCGGCCGATAACCCTGGCTGAGGTAGCCAAAGTGGCCAACATGCCCGAAACCTCGTTTAGCCGCTTCATCAAGAAGCGCATCGGCAACACCTTCATCGACAGCCTCAACGAGATAAGGCTGGGCCACGCCACGCGCCTGCTCATCGACACCACCCACAATGTAACGGAGGTGGCCTATAAGTGTGGCTTCAACAACATCTCCAACTTCAACCGCACCTTCAAGCAGCGCAAAGGCTGCACGCCCAAGGAGTTTCGGAGTAACTTCTCAGGAAGCCGGATATTCATTTGAGGCAGCTCAAGCGCCTACTAGCGTGCCGATGACCCTCTGACTACCAACGACAAGGGTAACACTACTTCTTGCGCCTGGGTTGCCTCCGAGCGCTCGTGGCTCAGCTTGTCGAGCAGTACGCTGATAAGGGCTTCGGCCAGGGCCTCAACTGGCTGCGCAATGGCGGTGATAGTAGGCGAATGCAGCCGAAACAAGTCGTTGTCATCGAAGGAGATGACGGCCAGCTCTTGCGGAATGCGGCGCCCGAGCTGCGCAATGGCCTCCAGCCCTAGGGTAGCCAATGAGTTGTTGGCAAAAATGACCGCCTCACAGGTGGGGTTATCCTGCAAAAACTGGTGGATGGCCGCGATACTCTCTTCCCTATCGCCCTCAAAGCTTAGGGGCACTTGCTGCACCTGGGGCAATGCGCCGGCCTCCTCCATGGCGCGGGTGTAGCCCTGCTGGCGGGCCACCATCTGAGTTTGGGCTGACTCGGTAGTAAGAAAGGCCACGCGGGCAAACCCTTGGTCAAGCAATAGGCGCGTGGCCTGGTACACGCCCGCAGCGTTATCCACCCCAATGTAGTCGGTGGCCAGGCCCGGCAGGTAGCGGTCAAAAAACACCGTTGGGATGTTGCTTTTCAGCAGTTGCTCTATCTCCTTCTCCACCCCGGCGGGCGGGGCAATGATATAGCCATCGATGAGCTGCTCCTGAAACAAGGTAATCAGGTCTTTAGCCTTGGCCGCGTCGTTGTCGGTGCTGCAGTACAGTATGCGGTAGCCACGCGCCGAGGCATGCCGCTCGATAAGCCGAGCCACGGTAGCAAAGAACGGATTAGAGATGTCCTCGATTATCAGTCCGATGACATGCGTTTTGCCGGTGCGCAGGCCCTTGGCCAGTTGGTTGGGCTTGTAGCCCACCTGCTCCACGTACTGCATCACCCGCTCGGCCAGGGCGTCACTGATGCGGTAGTCTTTGGCCTTACCGTTCAAGACAAGCGAAACAGTAGTAATAGATACTTCTAAGTGCCTGGCAATGTCGTGAATGAGAGTTCGCTTTTTCAAATCAACTGCGCTGGGAGAGTGCTACGCCACCAGATAGGCGGCGCCAAATACGCCGGCACTATCACCAAGTAACGGCTTAACGACTGGGGCTTCAAACTGATGGTCAAAGACATGCTCATTGACCCTGGCTACCCCTTCCTGGTAAAGGCAGTCAATATTACCTACGCCGCCGCCAATTACGATTACGTCCGGGTCAAGCACATTAATTAACCCACTCAGTGCCAGCCCAAAGAAGCTAGTAAGGCGGTGCATGGTCTGGGTGGCCACCGCATCGCAGCCGCAGGCGGCCCGGCTCACGATATCAGGTAGCTGGCGCGCTTGCCCACTCTGCTCGGCGTAGTAGCGCTCTAGGGCGGGGCCCGCCAGAATACTTTCGTTGCAGCCCGTTTTGCCGCAAAAGCAGGGGTACCCTTCGGCTTCGCTTAGGTAATTGTGGCCCCACTCACCGGCAATGCCGTGAAAGCCTTCAATGATATGGCCATTCACGACCAGCCCGCCGCCTACCCCCGTGCCCAGGATAATGCCAAATACCACTTTGGCCTCCGGAAACTGCTGCTTGACTACCCCCAGCCGGGCCTCGGCCAGGGCAAAGCAATTGGCATCGTTCGCCATGACGACTTGCATGCCGAGTAGCTTCTCTAGGTCGGCGCGCAGGGGCTGGCCGTTGAGCACCGTCGCATTGCAGTTTTTCATCAGGCCCGTTTTGGGAACGGTGGTGCCGGGAGTGCCCACGCCCAGTCGGGCAGGGCGGTAGCCGGCGGCGGCGGCCATGTGCTGCACAAGCTGCGCTAGCTGGCTGGTAATATGCGCGTAGCCCTGGTCGGCGCCAGTGGGCACGCGGTGCCGAAACAACACCTCCGGTTCCTGGGCCGACCGCAAAATAACGCCCTCTATTTTGGTGCCGCCTAGGTCGATGCCCCAGATATTCTCGTGTTGGTTAAAGCTTTTCACGTAATGAGTAGTAATAAGAATAAGAGTTGCCTCGGCAGGTCTACTGGGCAGCTGCTTGATGCAAGAAAGTTAAAAGCACTCCCATAATCAGGGCTTTGCCACTGCCAGGCGGGGCCATTGGTCGGTGCGAAACGGCGCGGCGGGGAGGCCATCTTTGTTGTAGAGGTTACCTAGGGGGTTATTAGCCCAGTCGTAGCGCACGGCTACCGGCACAGGCACGGCGGCGCACGTTAGCACCACTTCCGAACCAACTAGGGTGGCGGCAGCCCAGTGAAACTGCTTGTCGGCCCCGGCCACAGCAAAGCCGCTAAGGGTGGAGTTTCCCGTTTTCAAGGTCAGGCCCGTGCCTAGGTTCGTAAAAGATAGGCGCACTTGGTTGCCGCGCACGCTCATACGTTGGAAGGTGGGGCCGGCAGCCACTACCTGCTTGTCGCCGTAGGCTACTTGGCGCGCCACGAGAGCCAGCCGGTGGCCAACATCTTGTTTGTTAGCTGGGTGAATATCCGCGCCGTCGCCGATGTCGATGGCCACTGCCATGCCCGTGCGTGGCAGGGCCAGCGCCTGGGCCTGGGCTTCGCGCAACTCGGCCCAGTCCGACTCGGCCGGAAAGGGTAGCGCCGAGGTGAAGTTGGCCAACTGCACAAACAAGAACGGTACTTCGGCCCCCCAGCGGGCGCGCCAGTCACGGATAAGCGCCGGAAACAGCGTGCGATACTGGGCCGCGCGGCCGGTATTGCTCTCCCCCTGATACCAGATAATGCCCTTGATGGCATAGGGCTGCAAGGGCGCAATCATACCGTTGTAGAGCACCGTTGGGGTGTTTTGGGCGTCCCTTTCGAGAGGCTCGGGACGCGCCGGGCGCTGGGCCAGCGCGGTTACTTTGTCTTGGAAATCTGGCAGTTGCTTCAGGGCCTCTGGACTTACCCAGGCTTCGGCCGGCGTACCGCCCCAGGGGCTGCTAATCAGGCCAATGGGCACGTGGTAGCGCTGGTACAAATCGCGGGCGAAGAAGTAGCCAACGGCCGAAAAGCTGCCGGCTGTGCTGGGGCTACATACCTTCCAGTCGTAGCCTTCATTCTCAGCCTGAGGCTGGTAGGCCACAACTTTTTTCACCGTGAACTGCCGAATCTGCGGGAAGTCTGCCATCGCTACCTCCTGCTCGGCATTCACAATCAGGGGGTAGGCACCGGGCGCGGGGGCGTTGCGGTCGCGCAGCGGCAGCTCCATGTTCGACTGCCCAGAAGCAAGCCACACGTCGCCCACCAATATATCCTTAACTGTGAGCGTATTCTGCCCCTTGATGGTCATAAGGTAGGGCCCGCCGGCTGGCATGGCAGGCAGCGCCACCCGCCACTTGCCATCGGCAGCCGGAGTGGCCGTGTAGGTCTGCTTTAAAAACGTCACCGTTACTTGCTCGCCGGGTGCGGCCCAGCCCCACACCGGCACAGGTACGTTGCGCTGCATCACCATGTGGTCGCCCACCAGGGCTGGTAGCCGCACAGTAGCGTGGGCAGCTATACTGCCTCCCAACCCCAGAAGCATACCAGCTACAACCTTATTCTTCATGTGTTATTTCTGACTAGAAACACTGTGGTAAACGAGTGCGAACGCCGGTAACTCCTGGCGCGAGGGGTTGGCTGCTGGCGAGCCTCACTAGGTAGCCCGCGTCATAGGCTCAGCAACTAGCAAGAGCTTGTGCGCTTTGCGCTGCCCCAGCTAGCACCAAGCTAGCTTGTCCGGCTAGGCGTTTTTTTAGCGACAATGAGCCAAACGCTGGCTTTCTTTGAGCTGCTAAAAGCTATTAGCTGGCAAATGTCGCTGCTTTCTCTTGCTCTTGCAAGGGTAATCTACCAGTTCTTCTAATTAATCGACTAAGCGCCTTCCCTACTAAAGCCTGCTAGCCAATGGGGTAGGAAGGTGTTTGCCATCAAGCAAACCACTAGTCTTCTAGCGAAGGGGTAAATTCGAATTAAACATCTATTAAACAATAAATTGACCTATTAGCAAACTACTCCCCGCGCTTACGAATTAGAACGTTTTTCGGCTTGGACTGCTGGTTAGGATAATATTTTTAGGTGTCAGCTATAAAATCCTCGTAGGTTTGCAGGCACTTGCCCTCTTTGGTAGCCTCGGCAGCTTGCCTAGCGCTTAGTATAGGCCTGCCGGCAACAGTAAACAACCGATACTAAGCAGTCGGTAGCCTGTACGGCCGCTTGGTAGTACCCACTCCTTCGTTCGTTCGTGGTCTTTCTATATTCTTACGAACCCGACTTAAGAACACACCCGCTAAAAGCTTTTAGTTACTCTAGTTCGGCTTTTGCTGCTTCAGCGCCACCCCACCCCAAACTTTACGCTTCTCTCCTACTCGTGCGTTTACTTTCAGCTATCTACCTAGGCGTTGCCGGCTTGCTTGCGTTGGCAACTGCTTCTCCTGCTACAGGCCAGCAGTTGCCGGCTGCGCGTACCGCAGGCGGCAAAACTATTCAGCCTATCCTTACTGGCTGGCGGTTTCGCCAGGCGGGCAAAGACAACTGGGCTCCGGCCACGGTACCCGGCTGCGTGCATACCGATATGCTGGCCAATAAGCAGATAGAAGACCCGCTCTACCGCGACAACGAGCTGAAGCTACAGTGGATAGGCCACGCCGATTGGGACTACGAAACCACGTTTGAGGTAGCGCCGGCCACCTTGCAGCGCCAGCACCTAGAGCTGGCTTTTAAGGGGCTGGACACGTACGCCGACGTGACGCTCAATGGCACAGCCATCCTGCACACCGACAACATGTTTCGGGAATGGCGCACCGAAGTGAAGCCGCTGCTCAAGCCCGGGGCCAACCGCTTGTCCATCCACTTTCGCTCGCCCCTGAAGGAGGTAGCTGACCTACCCAAGAAGTACGGCTATAACCTGTTTGCCATCAACGACGAGCAGGCGATGGGCATCGTGGGCGATGGCGCCAAGGGCCCGGTACTGAGCCCCTACACCCGCAAGGCACCCTACCACTACGGCTGGGACTGGGGACCTAGGTTCATCACGTCGGGCATCTGGCAGCCGGTGCAGCTCGAAGCCTGGGACGCCGCCAAAATCACTGATTTCCACGTAGTACAGCGCCAGCTGAGCACCCAGGCAGCCCAACTGAGCCTGGTAGTGGCCTACGAAGGCACCACCGCCGCCAGCGGCCCGGCCACCCTGGTTCTCGAAACCACTGGCCCCAACGGCCAGCCCGGCCCGCGCCTCGAGCAGGCCGTGACTTTGCAGCCCAACCACCACGAGGTAACCGCCGACCTGCGCCTCGATAATCCGCAGCGCTGGTACCCAGCTGGCTACGGCGCGCAGCCACTCTATACTTTTAAGGCGCACCTAGTGCAGGGCGGCCAGCCCGTAGACGAGGCCCGCACGCGCATCGGCCTGCGCACCCTGGAGCTACACCGCGAGAAGGATGCCTACGGCAAATCATTTGAGTTTATCGTCAATGGCATCCCGATTTTCGTGAAGGGCGTGAACTGGATTCCGGCCGATATTTTCGAAACCCGCGTCACCAATCCGCGCTACCACAAGCTGCTGCAAGCCGCCAAAGACTGCAACATGAACATGGTGCGCGTGTGGGGCGGCGGCATCTACGAAAATCAGTATTTCTACGACACCTGCGACGAGATGGGCCTGCTGGTGTGGCAGGACTTCCTGTTTGCCTGCTCGTTTTACCCCGGCGACGAGGCGTTTAACAACAACGTGCGCGCCGAAATAACCTACCAGGTGCGCCGCCTGCGCGACCACCCCAGCATCGCCATTTGGGTGGGCAACAACGAGAACGAGGTAGCTTGGCAGCAGTGGGGCGTACCCGAAAAAATGGGCTCGCACAAGCTCGAAGTGTGGAGCAATTACCTGAAGCTCTACCGCGACCTCATCCCCACGGTGCTCACGAAAGAGGACCCTAGCAGGCCCTACGTGTCGTCGAGTCCGTCTTCCGACTTCGAGGATATGGCCGGCTCGCAGACCAACGGCGATATGCACTACTGGGACGTGTGGGGCGGCACAGCGCCCTTATCGGACTACGAAAAGCAGACGCCGCGCTTCATGAGTGAGTACGGTTTCCAGTCGTTCCCGGAGCTAAAATCAGTAGCGCAGTTCACGGTGCCCGCCGACCACGACATTGCCTCACCCGTGATGAAGGAGCACCAGCGCAGCGCCGTGGGTAACCCGCGCCTGAAGGAGTACCTGCTGCGCGACTATAAGGAGCCCAAAGATTTTGCATCGTTCCTCTACGTGAGCCAGGTACTGCAAGCGCAGGCCATCAAGCTGGCAGCCGAGCACTTGCGCCGCAGTCGGCCCCGCACTATGGGCTCGATGTACTGGCAGCTCGACGACTGCTGGGGCGTGGCCTCGTGGTCGAGCATCGACTACTACGGCCGCTGGAAAGCCCTGCAGTATTATGCCAAGCGCTTCTACTCGCAGGTGCTGGTGAGCCCCCACGAGGAGGGCGACAACGTGCGCTTCTACGTGGTGTCGGACCGCACCAGCGCCTTCCCGGCCAGCCTGCAAGTGCGCCTACTCGACCTAGGCGGCAAGGTATTGTTCAAGCAAGCCGCTCAGTTGCAAGTTGAGCCGCTGACCAGCAAGGTGTACCTCGATATCCCGAAGGCCACGCTGCTCAAAGGCCGCGATGCGAAGAAAGTAGTACTCAGCTGCGAGCTAACGGCCGGCGGCCAGACGGCCTCAACCAACACTCATTATTTCGCTCTACCTAAGGAAATGACACTGCCCAAGGCTGCCGTGACTGCCACCTGGCAGCCCGCTACCGATAGCACCTATAAGGTGACGCTCAAGAGCAATGCCCTAGCCCGCGAGGTGTGGCTGACGCTGAGCGAAGGCAATGGTTTCTTCGAAGACAATTTCTTCGACCTGTTGCCCGGCCAAACCAAAACATTAACCTTCAAAAGCGAAGGTCCTACCTCGCTCGCCGACCTGCGCAAACGCCTAGTCGTGCACACGCTGGTAGACGCCTTTTAACCTATTGACCTGACATGCTACCCCATCCCCTCGCCTGCGGGAGAGGGAGCTGGGCGTTAGAAAACGGCTGCTTGTAGTTGGTATGGTCGCCACGACGACGCAGTGCTACTAGGGCACGGGCGTTGTAGTAGAGCCACCACCTCGGCGCCCGATACGTTGAGCGTTGTATTCTAATCCGGTGGTGCTATGCTCACGGCGATACTTACCCTACCTAGGGCTAAGCGTATGGAATTGATTACGGTGCTGGCCCAGCACGTAGTCGGCACCGCGGCTGGGCTACGGGCCGACCTCACTGCACCAGCCGTGCCCACTGGCCAGTTGGGCATTTAGGTGTACCTGCTTGTGGTGCGGCCGGCCAACCAGCCGCCGCCGCCGAAGCGGGCAGTTATTATCCGCTAGGTGTAGTTGGTTGCGTTGCAGCCTACCGACCTTAGCAAAAAGCGTTAGCGCATCCGCATGACTACAAAAACAGTATTTTGGGCGATAACGGGTGGCAGCTTATTGGCTGGCACGTTGCAGCCAGCTCAGGCACAGCAGCCAGCAGCGACTATTCATCTCAACCAGGTAGGTTTTTACCCGGCTGCGCCCAAAGTGGCTATTGTAGTGGGGGCTGCCGCCGGGCCATTTTACTTAATGGCCCCGGGTAGCACCAAACCAGTTTTTACGGGCCAATTGGGTGCGGCTCGCTACGATAGCCTAACGCAGCAAACCGTGCGGCCCGCCGATTTTTCGGCGTGCCGGGCTGTGGGCACGTTTGTGCTGGCAGTGCCAAAAGTGGGAACCTCCTACCCATTTCCTATACAGCCGCGGGTGCACGAGGCAGTAGCCCAGGCTTCGCTGAAAGCTTTTTATTATCAGCGCGCCTCCACAGCCTTACCTTCGGCCTTCGCCGGCGCGTGGGCCCGCCCCGCCGGCCACCCCGATACGCAGGTGCTGGTGCACCCCTCTGCCGCCACGGCCCAGCGGCCGGCCGGTACGGTGCTGGCCAGCCCCCGGGGCTGGTACGATGCGGGCGACTACAACAAGTACGTCGTTAACTCGGGCATCACCCTAGGCACGCTGCTGGCGCTCTACGAAGATTTCCCAGCCTACTGCGCCCGGCTTAAATCGGCTATTCCCGAAAGCCAGAACGCCCTGCCTGATGTGCTCGACGAGTCGCTGTGGAACTTGCGCTGGCTGCTCACCATGCAAGACCCCACCGATGGGGGCGTGTATCACAAGCTCACTAATGCCGGCTTCGACGGTATGGTAATGCCTGATGCTTGCCGCACTCCGCGCTACGTGGTGCAAAAGAGTACCGCTGCCGCCCTCGATTTTGCGGCAGTGCTGGCGCAGGCCAGCCGTGTGTTTCGCCCCTTTGGCCAAGCCCTGCCGGGCCTAGCCGACTCGTGCCTGCGTGCCTCGACCCAGGCTTGGAGCTGGGCGCGCCAGCACCCGGCCACCTACTACCGGCAAGACGAGTTGAATAAACAATTTCAGCCCGCCATCAGTACCGGAGCCTATGGCGATGAAGACGTGCGCGACGAGTGGGCCTGGGCCGCCACCGAACTGTACGTGACTACCCGAGACGAGCACTACTGGGAAGCCGGCCAAGTACTGGCAGCGGGCCCTTTGCCAGTAGCAAACTGGGGCCAAGTGCGCCCGCTGGCTTACTACACGCTGCTGCGGTTTGGCACCAAGCTATCCCCGGCCGGCCGCCGGGCACTCCCCCAGGCGCAGCAACAAGTGCGGGCACTAGCCGACCGCCTGCGGGCAGGCTACGCCACCCGTGCCTACGGTACCGTAATGGGCCATCGCCCCGCCGACTACGGCTGGGGCAGCAACGCCGAAGCTGCCAACCAAGGCATTGCGCTCCTGCAGGCCTACCGCCTCAACGGCGAGCGGCCGTACCTGACGGCAGCCCTCACCAACCTTGACTATCTGCTTGGTCGCAATGCCACTGGCTACTGCTTCGTGACGGGCAGTGGCTACCGCTCGCCGCAGCACCCGCACCACCGCCCCTCGGAGGCCGATGGCCTACCCGCGCCCGTACCTGGCCTGCTGGTGGGCGGCCCCAACCCCGGCCGCCAAGATGGCTGCGCTTACCCCTCGCTCCTGCCCCCTTTGGCTTACAGCGACGCGGTATGCTCCTATGCCTCTAACGAGATTGCCATCAACTGGCAGGCCCCGCTGGTATACCTAGCCGCCGCGCTCGAAGCCTCGCAAGCTTCGGTAGGCGTGGCCCCACCCCCTAGGTAGGAAGCTTGGGCCCAAGATTACTAAGCTCCTCCTTAACTTACTGGCACATAAAAATTTATCGCCTTTCCAGAAATGATTTACTAGTTAGTCTGGTATAATATTTTCTATAACTAAGCCAAGAAATTAGTCGCTATTGACATTATATTATGACGCATCTAAGTCTAGCGAGTATAGTCATGAGGAAGGAGTGAAAATTATTATTCATAATAGGCGTCTGGCGCTTTACTAAAAGCTTTTAGTCCTATAAATTGCGTCTGCAAACGTTTGTGTACGCTCGCACCGTTAATTCTGCTTCGGCATAATTGACTTCTTCATATAACTCCATCTTTCTCCAATCCCACCCTAATGAAACAACGACTCTCGTCGGCGTAGCCCCGTGCCCATGCGGTTATGGGGCCGTCGGCAGCCCACCCGCCCAGCGCGTGGGCCGTCTAACTCAAGTTTCAATCCTTACTCGCTCTGTATGAAGAATTTTACTCCTTTAATAATCGTTTCTGCTCTTGCCGCGAGTCCCCTCTGTGCGGTGGCCCAGACAACAATAAAAGGCACCGTGACCGACGGTGTCAAAGGTGACCGCCTCCCTGGTGTGAGCATCGTGGTGAAAGGCACTACCCGCGGTACTACCTCCAACTCAGACGGTACCTACGCGCTGGCTTTGCCCTCGCCCGACGCCACGCTGATTTTCTCCTTCGTGGGCTATCAGAATGTGGAGCGCAAGGTGAATGGCCAAGCTACCCTCGATGTGGCCCTGCAAGAGCAAAAGGCTCTCGATGAGGTAGTGGTAGTAGGCTATGGCACCATCAAGAAGAGTGACCTGACCGGCTCGGTGGCGGTGGTAAAGACCGAGGACATTCTTAAAACCATCCCTACCAGCATCAACCAGGGCTTGCAGGGCCAGATAGCTGGCGTGCAGGTAAACCGCAGCGACGGGGCGCCGGGCGCGGGCATCAGCCTCACCATCCGGGGCACCAACTCGCTCTCGGGCTCCGAGCCGCTCTACGTTATCGACGGCATTCCTTACATCGCGCCGGCGGCCTCGGCAGCCTCGGCGGGTAGCGGCATTGCCACGCAGCAAAGCACCAACGCGCTGTCGTTCCTCAATCCGCAGGACATCGCCAGCATGGAGGTTCTCAAGGACGCCTCGGCTACGGCCATTTACGGCGCCCGCGGGGCCAACGGCGTCGTGCTCATCCAAACCAAGAAAGGCCAGGCCGGCACCGACAAGGTGGAGGTGATTGCCAACACGAGCCTCTCGCAGATTTCGAAGCGCATTAACGTGCTCGACGCCTACCAGTACGCCCTGTTCCAGAACGAAGCGTACCAGAACAGCATCACCTACAACGGGTACGCACCGACGGTGGCCCCGTTCCCCGGCATTACGGGCCCCGACCCCCTCACGGGCAAGGTAGTGCGCCAGCCGGCCCCTGAGGACTACCTCACCGGCCTACAGGGCACCTCGTACCCCGACGGCTTTACGGGCACCAACTGGCAAGACCAGGTTTTCCGCACCGCGCTCACCAAAGACTACACGGTGCGTTTCTCGGGTGGCAGCGACAAGGGCGGCTACTCCATCTCGGGCAACGTGCTCGACCAGCAGGGCATCGTCAAGAACTCGGGCTTCACGCGCTACGGCCTGCAGGCCAACATCAACCGCAAGCTGTTTAAGTGGCTGGAATTTGGCACGAGCAACAACGTGACCTTCAGCAACTACAACCTGGCCAAATCGAACTCCAATGGCAACGAGGCCAGCCTCATCAGCTCGTCGCTGGTGTTTCCGCCCACGTTTCCGACGGTGGTAGATGCCGCCTCGCTAGCCCGCGAAAACAACGTATCGTGGTACTCCGCTGCCAACCCGCTCACCTACCTGCAGCAGGCCAAAGACCAAACGGCTTCGACTAGCATTTACTCGGCCAACTACCTACAGGTGCAGTTTACGCCTTGGCTGAACTTCCGGCAGAACATCGGGGTGAACTTCAGCGGCAATAACCGGGAGGTGTACTACGGCCGCCGCCTGCAGGAGGGCCGCACCGTGAACGGCTCTGCGTTTGTGTCGGACGACACCTGGCGGGCCCTCACCCTGGAGTCCATCCTGAGCTTTAATAAGACCTTTGGCACAGACCACTCGGTGAACGCCGTGGTGGGTGCCACGCGCGAAAACAACAGCTACTACATCCGCAGCATGTCGGCCACGGGCTTCCCCGACGACCTGCTGCAGGACAACAGCATTGGCAACGGCGCCAACCAGCGGCAGCTGAACAGCAACAAATCGGATGGGGCGATTATGTCGCTGCTGGGCCGCATCAACTACAGCTACAAGGGGCGATACATGGCCACAGTGTCGTTTCGCCGCGACGGGTCGAGCCGCTTCAGCGAGGCCAACAAGTACGCCTCCTTCCCATCGTTTTCGGTGGGCTGGAACGTGAACGAGGAAAGCTTCATGCGGGGCATGCCGTTCTTCAGCACCCTGAAGCTGCGCGGCGGCTACGGCCAGACCGGCAGCCAGGCTATTAGGCCCTACGCCACGCTGGCGCTGCTCTACTACACGCCCTACGTGCTAGGCACCAGCCTGCAGCCCGGCTACTCCGACAACCCCTACAACGGCGTAGCCGACCCGAACCTGCGCTGGGAAACCACCGGCCAGGTCAACGCTGGCCTCGACCTGGGCTTTATGCAAAACCGCTTCACGTTTACGGTGGATGTGTATCGGAAGCTTACCCGCGACCTGCTCCAGAACATTTCACAAAACCCAAGCAGTGGTTCGTTTTACCGGCAAACCAATTTCGGCTCGGTCGAAAACAAGGGCCTCGAGCTCTCGGGCCTCGGCACGCTGGTGAGCACGCAGCGCTTTAAGTGGGATGTGAACGCTAACATTTCCTTCAACCGCAACAAGCTGCTCGACCTGCCCGGCGACCAGTACGCCCCGCGCCTGTACTTCGGGGCCGACCAGTTCTTCTTGCAGCGCAATGGCCAGCCCATCGGGGCGATACTCGGCTTCGTGGAAGACGGCTTCTACGACAACATAGCCGAGGTGAAGGCCGACCCGCAGTTCGCTAACCTGTCAGAAGCCATTCAGCGCCAGCAGATTGGGGAGATTAAATACAAGAACCTCGACAACGACCCCACTAGCATCAGCGCTTCTGACCGCACTATTATTGGCAACACCAACCCTAGGTACGCCTTTGGGGTGACCAACAACTTCTCGTACCGGGGCTTCAACCTGAGTGTGTTCGTACAGGGGGTGCAGGGTAACGACATCGTGAACAGCAACCTCTACCAGATTCGGATGGGCCAAGTGGCCAACATTCCGCAGTTTGTGTACGACGGCCGCTGGACGCCCGAAACGGCCGCCACCGCTACCTGGCCCAAACCCCTGACCGCCGACACGCGCCAGCAACGCCTCTCGAACCGCCTCGTGGAAGATGGCTCCTACGTGCGCCTCAAGAACATCAACTTCGGCTACGTCTTCAGCAAGCCGCTGCCCTTCATCGACAGCATCAACCTGTATGGGTCTATTGGCAACGTGTTTACCGTCACCAACTACAGCTGGTTTGACCCGGACGTGAGCGCTTTTGCCGGTGATGCTTCCCGCCGGGGCGTGGATATGAACTCGTACCCCAACAGCCGCACCTACACCCTAGGGCTGCGCCTGGGCTTCTAACTTCTTCTCTCCCACCCTGCCTGCTATATGAAAAAGCTAATTACCTCGGCCCTGCTTGCGGCCACCCTGCTGGGGGCCACTTCGTGCAAAGACTTTCTGACGGAGAAGCCGGTTTCCGGCGTAGCTCCCGCCCAAATTACTTCCTCCGACCTGTATGTAAACGGCGCCCTCAACACAATAATCGGGGAAACCATGTTTCGCTACGGGCCTTTTCCCAACCTGTGGGACTATGACAACGACGATGCGACCGGGGCTACCTGGGCCTTCGGCGACATCGGGTCTGGCAACTTCCAGAACTACTGGGGCATCGACAACGGCTGGAATGGCCCCTACATCCTCATCAACCATTGCAGCTTTGCGATGGCCCGGATTCAGGACCTAGCGATGGACCCGGTGGCTCAGAAAGACGCCATCGCGCAGCTGCGGTTTTTGCGGGCCTGGGGCTACTACCTACTGGTACGGGCCTACGGACCAGTACCGCTGCTCAAAAAAGCGGTGGCCGACGGCGAAACGCCCCAACTGCCCCGCTCGCCCGTGAAGGATGTGTACGCCTTTATTATCGAGGACCTGAAGGCGGCGGAAGCCGACCTGTACCCGGCCGCTAACGCGGTGGTAGGCCACCCCAACCAGACGATAGCCAAGAGCC
>Ga0160429_1000411_pt1 | contig 42370 bp, 34 predicted proteins | sample SolpanmetagenomR_FD_108199 | JGI IMG/M metagenome (GOLD analysis project Ga0160429, IMG submission 108199) | Solar panel surface microbial communities from Lawrence Berkeley National Laboratory, California, USA - R | ecosystem: Engineered > Built environment > Solar panel > Unclassified ... | reverse complement strand
GCACTTATCTAGTTCGCGGATGTATTCGTTGAGGCGTTGTTTCAGCTCGTTGGCCTGGGTGGGTTCCCCGCCGGCTATAGTCTGGACAAGTTTAACAATGTTTTCCTGGTTTTGGTACTCGCGGAGCTGTTTTTCTCGCTCGCGCTCGTCGGCCCGCAGGTGCTCAATTGTGGTGTGGGCGTCGGCCAGTTCTTCACGCAGCTGCTGATAGGCAGCCACTAAGGTGGTTACCTGCCGCTCGAGGCGGTCTAGCTGCGCAAGTTGTTGGGACGAGGCCACGGAATGAGGTTATTTAGCCCGCGAAGGTAGCGCCCGAATGCACGTCACCCTAGCCAGCTACAGAAAAGCCCGCCGGAGCGGCGGGCTTTTCACGTAAAGTTTACCGGCGGGGGTTATTCACCACGCTTTTTCTTGGTCTTGACCTTGCCGCCGTCGGGCGTCTCGGTTTTGGTTTTGCCATCGGGCATGGCCGGCATGGCGGGGCTAGCCCCGGCGGCGGGGGCGGCCAGGGTGGTAGCCGTCACGGGCAGGCCGTTCAGGTCGAGGTCCTGCATTTCGTAGCCGAGCTTGGCGAGGTCGCCGTAGGTTTTGGCGCGGTCGCCCACTACCACGATGTACATTTTATCGGCGGGCAGGTACTTCTGGGCCGAGGCCTGCACGTCTTCCTTCTTCAGGGCCTTCAGGATGCTGGCCTGCTGGTTCACGTAGTCGGGCTGGAGGTTATACTCCACAAGGCGCGCGAGGAAGCCGGCTTTCTGCTGGCCGGTTTCGTAGCGCAGGGCGTCGCTCTGGCCCACTGAGGTTTGCAGGAAGGCCAGCTCCTCGTCCGACACCCCATTGCGGTAGTTCGTGATTTCGCTCATAAACTCCTTCACCGAGGCGGCAGTGGCATCGGCGCGCACGCCCGCCTGGGCGGTGTAGGGGCCGGCGTAGCGGCTGCCCCGGTAGCCCGAGTTGGCGCCGTAGGTGTAGCCTTTTTGCTCGCGCAGGTTCTGGTTGATGCGCGAGTTGAAGTTGCCGCCCAGCAAGTAGTTCGAGAGGTAGGCGCGGTAGTAGTCGCCGGTGGCGTCGTAGGCCAGCGGCGAGAGATAGCCCACCCGAATCTCGGACTGCGCCGCGCCGGGCTTGTCGATGAAATAAATCTTGGTTTTGTCGGGCTGCGTGGGGGCGCTGGCCACGGGCAGGGTCACGGGCTTGGCGGCCCAGGCATTGAGGGGAGCCAGCGCGGGCTTAATGGCCGCTTGGTCCTGGTCGCTTACCACGGTGAGGAAGCTCACGCTGGGCGAGTAGTACTGCTGGTAAAACTGCTTCACGTCGTCGAGCGTGATGCTGGCCACCGTGGCAGCGGTCCCGCGCGAGGGCACGCCCATGATGTCGTTGGCGCCGTAGAGCAGGCGGCCGTAGGCGTTGTTGGCGATGGCCACCGGCTGGGTCACCTGGTTGGCGATGCCCTGCAAGGTCTGCTTTTTCACGCGGTCAAAGTCGGCCGCGTCGAAGCGGGGGTGCAGCAGGCGCTGGTCGAGCAAGGCCAGGGTGGCGGGTAGGTTTTTGGTGAGCGTCTGCACGTACACGAGCGTATTATCGTCGCCCGGAATTACCTGAATCGTGCTGCCCAGGCGGTCGAGGGCCGCCGCAAACTGCTCGCCGGTGTACTTCTCCGAGCCTTCGTTCAGCATGCCCGCCGTGAGGGCGGCTAGCCCGGCCTTGCCGGGGTTGGCCTGCTCCAGGCGACGCCCGCCCTCGATGGTGAGCTGCATCGTGGTGGTGGGCAGCTCGGCATTTCGTGTACCAATAATTTTCAAGCCATTGGCCAGCTTGTCTTGCCAGATGGCGGGCACGTTCACCACCGGATTGGGGCCAGCCTTGGGCTGCTGGCCGCGGTCGAAGGTATCGGTAGCCTTCACGTATTTCAGACCTTCGTAGCCGTAGTTGGGGGCCACGTAGCCGGCCGGCGACACGGTGTAGTTGTCCTTGGCGGCCACCTCGTCGGCCTTGCCTTTGGGCACCACGCTCAGGATAACGGCGTGCTTGCCCTGGATGTACTTGGTAAATACGCGCTGCACGTCGGCCTTGGTAAGGGCCCGCAGTTCCTTCAAATCCTGGGTCAGGCGGTTGGGATTGTTGAAGTACGTCTGGTTGGACGCCAGCTGGCTGACCTTGCCGCTCACGCTGCTCAGGCTGTTGATAATCTGCGCCTCGGTGCTCGACTTGAAGCGGGCCACCTGCTCGTCGGTGATGCCGTTGCCGGCCAGCTCCTTCAGCGTATTGCGCATGACAACCTCGGTGCTGTCGAGGCCCTTGCCGGGTAGGCTGAGGGCCAGCAGCGTAAACTCGCCAGCCAGCTCCGAGCTGCGCTGGTAGGCCTGAGCCTGCACCGCTTTCTGGGGCTTCACGAGGTTTTTGTAGAGCAAGGACGTTTTGCCACCGCCCACAATGTCGGCCAGGGCCGTGAGGGCAATGTCGTCGGGGTGGCCGTTGGGCACCGTCGGAAACACCATTTGCAGCATCGGGAAGCGCACGTTGTCCTCGTAGCTCACGTAGCGGTCAGCGGTGAGCACGGGCTCGGGCAGTTTCTGCACCGGCACGGCCGGCCCGCGCTTGATGGGGCCAAAATACTTTTCGGCGTACTTCAGCACCTGGGCGGCCGTTACGTCGCCGCCCACGGTCAGGGTCGCGTTGTTGGGCCCGTACCAGCGCAGAAAGAAGTTCTTGAGGTCATTGACGTTGGAGTTGTCAAGGTCCTTGAGGTAGCCAATCGTCGACCACGAGTACGGGTGACCGTATGGGTACAAGGTTTTGATTACGTACTCATTAGCCTGCCCATAAGGCGCATTGTCCACGCGCTGGCCGCGCTCGTTCTTTACCGTGGCGCGCTGAATCTCGAAACGCTCCTGGGTCACGGCGTCGAGCAGGAAGCCCATGCGGTCGGCTTCGAGCCAGAGGGCGCGCTCCAGTTGGTTGTTGGGGACGGTTTCGTAGTAGTTGGTGCGGTCCTGGTTGGTGCTACCGTTGTTGGTACCGCCCGAGCCCAGCACGAGCTTGTCGAAGGTGCCCTTGGGCGCGTGGTCGGAGCCCTCAAACATCATGTGCTCGAAGAAGTGCGCGAAGCCCGACTTGCCAATTTGCTCGCGGGCCGAGCCCACGTGGTAGGTCACGTCTACGTGCACCAGCGGGTCGGAGTGGTCCTCGGTTACGATGACCGTCAGGCCATTGGGCAGTACGTATTTCTCGTAAGGAATAACCAGCTCACCGGGCTTGGCGGTTACTTTCTCCACCAAGCGGGCGCCGCCAGCCGTAGCCGTGGGAGCCGCCTTAACGGTAGCGGGCTTGGGGGTGGGCGACTTTTTCTGGGCGGCAGCCGGGGCGGCCACCACAGCCAGGCTCAGCAGCAAAGGATAGGCGAAACGTGATTTCATAACAGAAAAAAAGTGAGAAGGCCAGCCAAACCATAAGGAATTATCCCTTGCGGTTCGACTGGCCTGCAATGTTACTCGCCGCTAGCCACTCGGCATTACACCGAGCGTTCATTTTTTAGCATTATTTCCGAATCAACGCTCCAGCTTGCTTTTCAAACTGCTGAATGAGGCGCTGCATCACCTGGTCGATGGCCTGGTCGGTGAGCGTCTGGCTGGGGTCTTGCAGCAGGAAGCTGACCGAATACGACTTCTTACCCGCTTCGAGGCGGTCGCCCTCGTACACGTCGAACACGTTGAGGCTTTGCAACAGCTTCTTCTCGGTTTTCTGGGCAATGGCGCGCAGTTGCTCAAAGGTCACGCCCTTATCGACCACCAGCGACAAGTCGCGGCGCACCTCCGGGAACTTGGGCAGTTCGCGGGCCACGAGACTGGCCTTGTATTTTTTGAGCAGCCAGTCCCAGTCCAGCTCGGCATACCACACGGGCTGGCTCACGTCGAGGCGCTTGAGCACCTGCGGCGACACGGCGCCGACGTTGCCCACCGGCTGGTTTTGCGCCAGCAGGGCCAGCCCGCCCGCCAGGTGGGGGTGCTGCGTGGGCTGCGGCGCAGGCTGGGCGTGGCCCAGCGCCGCCAGCACCTGCTGCACGGCGCCCGCCGCGTCGTGGAAGGTCGCCTTCTGGCTGGGGTGCTGCCAGGTTTCGGCGGCGGCGGCGCCGGTCAGCCAGAGACCGAGCACGGTTTTTTCCTGGTATTTGCCGCTGGCGGTGCGCTGGTAAGTTTTGCCGAACTCGTAGAGCTTGAGGTCGCGCTGGCGGCGGTTGAGGTTGTGGCGCACCACTTCCAGGCCCGAGTGCAGCAGCGAGGGGCGCATCACGTTCAGGTCCTGGCTGTTGTAGTTGAGAATACGCACTAGCTTCTCGTCGGGCGCGTCGGCTTTCTCGAAGTACTGCGAGTTGGTGAGTGAGTTGGTAATAATTTCCGAAAAGCCCTGGCCGCTGAGCAGGCTGGCCACCTTCTGGCGCACCACCTCGGGGTCGGGGTTAGGGAAGGGCGACAGGAACGAGGCCGAGTTATGCGGCCGCAGCGCCACGTTGTTGAAGCCGTAGATGCGCAGGATTTCCTCAATCACGTCGGCCTCGCGGGTCACGTCCACCTTGTAAGGTGGCACGGCCAGCAGCCACTCATTCCCGGCCTGCTGCTCGATAACGATGCCCAGCCCTTCCAGAATTTCGCGGATGCGCTCCTCCCCCACTTCCTGGCCGATGAGCCTAGCCACGCGGTCGAGGCGCAGGCGCACCTGGTTGTTGGGAATGGGGTGCGGAAACTCGTCCACAACCGGCGCGGCAATGCGGGCGCCGGCCACCTCTTGCAGCAGCAGCGCCGCCCGGCGCAGGGCCAGCGGCACCATGTAGGGGTCGGTGCCGCGCTCGAAGCGGAACGAGGCGTCGGTTTTGAGGCCGTGGGCCTGGCTGGTGCGACGCACCACGGCCGGCGCAAAGTAGGCGCTTTCGAGGAACACGCGGGTGGTGGCGTCGCTCACGCCCGAGGTTTTGCCGCCGAATACGCCGGCCAGGGCCATCGGCGCGCCGTGGGCGTCGGCAATCACGAGGTCGTCGGCCAGCAGGGAGCGCTCCACGCCGTCGAGGGTGATGAATTTCTCACCGGCGGCGGCGCGCTTCACGCGAATGGCGCCGCCCGTAATCTGGTCGGCATCGAAGGCGTGCAGGGGCTGGCCCAGCTCGTGCAGCACGAAGTTGGTCACGTCCACCACGTTGTTGATGGGCGACAGCCCGATGCTGCGCAGGCGGCGCTGGAGCCACTCGGGCGAGGGGCCAACCTGCACGTTATCAAGCAGCAAGCCGGCGTAGCGGGGGCTAGCCTGGTCGTCCTCAATCGTTACCTTGATGTTCTCGTCGCCGCTGGGGGTAGCGAAGGCACTCACGTCGGGCAGGTGGGCGGGCTGGCTCAGCAGGGCGCGCAGCTCGCGGGCCACGCCGTAGTGCGAGGCCGCGTCGGCGCGGTTGGGCGTGAGGCCAATTTCGATAATCGTGTCGGAGCCCAGTCCGAAGTACTCGGCGGCGGGCGTGCCGTCGGGCAGGTCGGTGTCGAGCACCATGATGCCGGCGTGCGACTGCCCCAGACCGATTTCATCCTCGGCGCAAATCATGCCCTCGGAAGCCGCACCCCGGATTTTCGACTTCTTGATTTTGAAGGGTTCGCCCTGGCTGGGGTAGAGCATGGCGCCTTCCAGGGCCACGACCACACGCTGGCCGGCGGCCACGTTGGGGGCGCCGCACACAATCTGGCGGGGCGTGTCGTCGCCCACGGCCACGGTGGTGAGGCTCAGCTTGTCGGCGTCGGGGTGGCGCTCGCAGGTGCGCACGGTGCCCAGCACCACGCCGCGCAGGCCACCGGGAATGCTTTCCAGGTCTTCCAGGCTCTCTACTTCGAGGCCGGAGCCGGTGAGCAGGGCGGCTACCTCGTTGGCGGGTAGCGTGGTAGGGAAGAGTGTTTTAAGCCAATCGAAGGAAATAGTCATGCAGAGAAGCGGCGGCATTTTTGAAGCCGGTCGCTGGTGGCAAAGGTACGGGCCGGCCTTTACGTGTTGGCAGCCGTATCGTAGGGCCTCTCCTCTCTTTCGCGCTATGGTGTACGACCCTTCCAAGCCGCTGGTGCTGCGGGGCAGCCTCTCGGAGTTTACCAACGACGAGTTTTTTGCCTTCTGCCAGGCCAACCCTGACCTTAGCCTGGAGCGCACGGCCCAGGGCGACATCGTAATTATACCCCCAGCCGGCTTCGTTTCCAGCGCTCAGAGCGCCGAGATTGTCACGCAATTACTTATCTGGAACAAGAAGCATAAGCTCGGCCGCGTGGCCGAGTCGTCGGCGGCCTACATTCTGCCCGACGGGGCTACGCTCTCGCCCGATGCCTCGTGGTTTAGCCTAGCAGCCTGGGAGCGGGTACCGACCGCTAGCTGGCGCAAGTTTTTGCCCGTCTGCCCCGAGTTTGTGGTCAAAGTGATGTCGCCCTCTGACACGCTGCCCGCCGCCCAGGCCAAGATGGCGCAGTGGCTGGCCAACGGTGTGCAACTCGGCTTTTTGCTCCACGATGAGCCCGAAATGGCTTATATATACCGCCCCGGCCAGCCCGTGGAGCAGGTGCCCGGCTTCGACACGCAGCTAAGTGGCGAACCGGTATTGCCGGGCTTCCGGCTTGACCCACGCGAGTTGCGGCAAGACTAGCGGCTATTCTGGCGCCAGCTGCTCGCCGGCCGGCACGGGCACCGTGAGGCGGTTGTCGGCGGGCGGGCGGGGACAACTGTACTCGTGGTTGTAGGCGCAGAAGGGACTGTAGGCCGCGTTAAAATCGAGGGTAATCTCGCTGGCCTCGGGGGCGGGCACGGGCAGGTCGAGAAAGCGCCCGCCGCCGTAGGTCTGCTCGCCGTTGGTAGGGTCGGTGAAGGGCACAAACAGTTCCTTGGTTTCGCCCTGCTTTTGCAGCAGCGTCAGCTTTTGGGGCCGGCCTGCCAGCTCAAACTCGGCGGTGCCCCAGCGCACGTAGGCATCGGCCGAGCCGCCGGTGAGGGCCAACGGCAGCGGGGCCGGCGCGGCCGCCCGCGTGAGGCGCGCCACCACCCGGTAGGCCGCATCGGGCTTGAAGTAGCGCAGCCCGCCGAAGGCCGCCCGCTGCGCCGCCGGAATGGGCGAGCTGGCCGCCGTGCGGAAGGCCACGTCCTTCTGCTGGCGGGCCTGGCGCACCTGAGCCGCGTAGGCAGCATCAGTTACGGGGCTGGCGGTGGGCGCTTGGGTACCAGAAAAATTGTATAGCAATAGGCCGATAAGGGCCAGTACCCCGGCTACCAGAAGAATCTTACGCATTCCGCAAAGTTCCGCCCTGTGGCTGGTACTGCGCTCCGCGCGGCTAAAGCAGGCCTTCGTCGGCGAAGCTGAAGTAGCCGTTGTCGGTGTAGATGAGGTGGTCAAGAATGGGCAAATCCAAGAAGTTACCGGCTTCTTTAAGCTTCTTGGTCAGGCTGATATCGGCGCCGCTGGGCTGGCGGTTGCCACTGGGGTGGTTGTGCACCAGGATGAGGCTGCTGGCCAGGTTTTCGAGCGCCTGCTTGAAAATGAGCTTGGGGTCGGCCACGGTACCGGCCACGCCGCCGCTGCTGATTTTCTCTTGGCGCATCACCACGTTGGCCCGGTTGAGCAGAATCACCCAAAATTCCTCGTGGGGCAGGTCTTGCAAAGCCGGGCGCACGAGCTGGTAAATATCGCGCGAGCTGCCGATGGTGACGCGCCGGCCCGTGCCGGCCTCTTTGCGGCGGCGGCCTAGCTCCAGCGCCGCCACTACCGAAATGGCCTTGGCCGGCCCCACCCCGGGGTGCCGGCACAGCTGCTTGATACTGAGCCTGGCCAGCTCATTCAAATCATTATCAACGGCTTGCAGCATGAGCATGCCCACATCCACGGCTGTGAGCTTGGTGGTGCCCGAGCCCAGCAGGATGGCAATCAGCTCGGCGTCGGAGAGGGCGGCGCGGCCCTTCTGCACCATTTTTTCGCGTGGGCGGTCCTCCTCGGCCCAGCTCTTGATACCGAAGCTAGTGGGCGCGGCGTAGGGCGTGAGGGGCGGCAAATCGTCGTCGTGGTCGTCGGCGGGAAGCGAGCTGGAAAGCATACGGAAGCTGAACTATAGCTCCGCAATGTAAAGTAAAACCTCAATGCTTGCGTCAACCCAGCCGGCCGCCGGCCGCTGCCAACTAAAACGGCAGCCGGCCGTTTGGCCCTCTATATGCGCAACCCCGTTCTTCTCTGGAGTCTTCTACTGGCCATACTGGTGGCCGAAACCTACGGCTACGTGGCCGTGCGCACAGCTTTTGCGCCCGCTGGCCCCGACGGCCGCCGGGGCTTCGCCATCGGCTACTGGCTGCTCACGCTGGCCGTGTGGGCGGTGGGCATTTGGGCCGTTGCCACGCGCCACAAGGGCGAAGGCGAGCTGAAAAGCTACCTGTTTGTGCTGCCGCTGGCGCTGCTGGCAGCCAAGTTTGTGGTTATTCTGCCGCTGCTGCTCGAAGACCTCGCGCGGCTGGCGCGCTGGGCCGGGCGGGGCTTCACGAGCCCGGCACCCGAAACGGGCGGGCAGGCGCTCACGCGCAGCCAGTTTATTAGCCGGCTGGCCCTGGGGCTGGGGCTGGTGCCGCTGCTGGCCATGCTGTGGGGCATGGTGAAAGGCAAAACCGACTACACCGTGCGCCGCGTGGTGCTGCGCTACCCCAACCTGCCAGCCTCGTTCGAGGGCTTCAGGATTTTGCAGATTTCGGACCTGCACACCGGCTCGTTCAACGGCAACACCGAGCCGATGGAGCGGGCCGTGGCCCTGATAAATGCCCAGAAAGCCGACCTCATCGTAATGACCGGCGACCTGGTGAACAACATCGCCACCGAGGTCGAGCCGCACATTGCGGCGCTGGCGGGTATCACATCGGAGCTGCCAATTTTCTCCATCCTCGGCAACCACGACTACGGCGACTACGTGCAGTGGCCTAGCCTGGAGGCCAAGCGCGAAAACCTGCAACGGCTGGCCCGTAACCACGCTAAAATCGGCTGGAAGCTGCTGCTTGATGAGAGCCACACCATCCGGCGCGGCGCCGATGAACTGGCCGTGCTGGGCGTGCAAAACTGGAGCAGCCACCCGCAGTTTCCCAAGCATGGCAAGCTAGCCCAGGCCCACGCAGCCAGCGGCAACGCACCCTTCAAGCTGCTGCTCTCGCACGACCCCTCGCACTGGGAGGCACAGGTGCTGGACTACAAAGACATCGATTTGACCCTCAGCGGCCACACGCACGGGATGCAGTTTGGCATCAACCTGCCTTTTTTCAAGTGGAGCCCGGTGCAGTATTCCTACCCGCAGTGGGCGGGCCTGTACGAGCAAGGGCACCAGAAACTGTACGTAAACGTGGGCCTGGGCTACCTCGGCGTGCCCATGCGGGCGGGCTTTTTGCCCGAGATAACGGTGCTGGAGCTGCGCCGGGCCTAGCTCGCTGGCTACTAGGCCCTAGCGGGAAGTAACCTCGCCGCTAGCCACTTCGTTAAAAGCCGAAACCAACACCTTCGTTCTTTTAATCCCCTCCCCTCTCCCATGAAAAACGCCCTTTTGCTCCTCGCCAGCGCCACTGCTTTCTCGCTGGCCTCGTGCTCGTCGAACACCACGACTGAAACGACGACCACCCCGACCGACGGCGCCGCTACGACCACCACAACCACTAAAACGGTAAGCGACGAAGCTTACCACTCGCGCGGCAACCGCATGGCCGACAAGTTTGCCACCGATATGAAAATCTCGGACCAGGGCACCCGCGACAAGCTGCGCACGGCCTACTACAACCGCTCGAAGCGCTACGACGATATGATGAGCAAGTACCAGAGCGACACCACTGGCATGAGCGCTGCCCGCAACCAGTATAATATGGATACGGACAACGAGTTCAAGACCGTGCTCTCGTCGCCCGACCAGTACAGCTCGTATCAGTCGTCGCGCTCGACCTACGACGAGGCTAACAACCTCGACACCAGCGACCAGTCGGCCGCCGGCTCGAGTGCTACCACGCCTTCGGACAACAGCGCCATGAGCACGACTACTGAAGAAACCACGACCACGACTACTAGCGATAACAGCATGAGCAGTGGCACTGGCGTGGTGAAAGGCAAGACGAAAATGGACGACGGCTCGAAAATGAAAGTGAAGGATAACGGCAAAGTAAAAATTAAGGATGCCGACGGTAACAAAGCCAAGATGTAGTGCTCGGGCGGCAAAAGCCGCCCGTTAATCTGCAAAAAACCCGCGTCTGCAACGGCGCGGGTTTTTTTTGTCTCTTTTGGTGGCAGCTTTGTAGCAAAGTGGCGTTAACAAGTCGTGTTTTTGGCAGCAGTTCCCTTATTTTTCAAGTCCCGGCTGCTGCTTATTGGCTTGCTGCTGCTCGTGGTCGTGGGCGCGTGGGCGCAGGCCGGTAGCCCCACGCCTAGCGTGCGGGTGAGCGGCCGGGTGTCGGCGGCCGAGAGCAAGCAGCCCATTCCGGGAGCTAGCGTGCAAATTCGGCGCACCCGCCAGGGCGTGGCGGCCGACAGCGAGGGTAACTTCCTCATTACGGCGCTGCCCGTGGACACGATAGTGTTTCGGGCCATCGGCTACAAGCCCTACCGGCTGGCCCTCAGTGGCACTGCTATTTCGCAACTAGTGGTGCAGGTGCGGCTGGTGCGCGACTCGGTGCAGCTCGGCGAGGTGCGCGTAACGGCCGACCGCCCCGACCGCGCCATTATTAACCGGGCGCTGCGCAACATCAAGCGGCCCGCGCCGCCGGTGGTGAAGGTGCCCAAGCGCGCGCCCAAGCCCAAGCCCCTTTTCCCCGTGGACACCACCGGCCCCAAAGTGGTGGCGCCCACCCTCGGCGGCGCCAACGTGGACTGGCTCTACGACCAGTTTTCGCGCCAGGGCAAGGAACGCCGCAAGATGGAGGAAATCAAGGCCCGCGAAGCCGCCGAAAAGGCTGCCGAAAAGCGCCGCGAATACAACAAGGCCTTCCGCGATAACCGCGGCTACGAGTAGGGGGCGGGGCTTGCCCCTGCCCGGCGCCAAGCGGTATCGCGGTAGCGGAGCGAACGGTGGGCGGAGGCAAGTCCTGCCCCGCCATGCTATTCTTCCTGCCCAATTAAAACGCAGTGCCCGATTCTGGCGTAAGCCCAGGAGATGAAAATTGGATATCCCTGCGTGAATGAAACGCTGCCGTGCAGCGCAGCCGGCACCTTCCGGCTAGCCTCCTACTCGGAGGAGCGGCTGGTGACGACAGTAGCCGCTAACCTGGCCTGCCTGCGCCAGATACTGGAGTGGAACGTGGCGCACGGGCTGCTCTTTTTCCGCATGGGCTCGGGCATCGTGCCGTTTGGCTCGCACGAGGTGAATACATTTCCGTGGCAGGCGCATTTCAAAGCTGATTTTCAGGCGTTGGGCGCTTACATCAAGCAGCACGACATGCGCATCTCGTTCCACCCCGACCAGTTTGTGGTGCTGAACTCGCCCGACCCGGCCATTGTGCAGCGCAGCATCGATGAACTGATTTACCAAGGCTCGATGCTGGATTTGATGGAGCTGAATTCGACGGCCAAGCTCCAGATTCACGCCGGCGGTGCCTATGGCGACAAGGATGCCGCCCTGGCCCGCTGGACCGATACGTTTCACAAGCACCTGCCCGAGGCCGTGAAGGCCCGGCTGGTAGTTGAGAACGACGACCGCCTGTATAGCCTGCGCGAGTGCCTGGGCCTGCACGAGCGCACCGGCGTGCCCATTCTGTTCGATAATTTTCACCACGAGTGCCTCAACCACGGCGAGCCCATGCGTGAGGCTCTGCGCCTGGCCGCCGGCACCTGGCACCCCACCCACGACGGCGTGCTGATGATGGATTACAGCTCGCAGGCGCCCGGCGAGCGCAAGGGCAAGCACACCGACACGCTGGTGCCCGAGCTGTTCGAAAGCTTCCTGGCCGACCTCGATGGGCTGGACGTGGACATGATGCTCGAAATAAAAGACAAAGAGGCTAGCGCCGTGCGCGGTGCGCAGCTGCTGCGCGCCGCCGGCCTGCTCACGCCCGCGCCGGCCGGCTACGAGGTGCCGGTTTTTGCCGAGCGCCCGGCGCCGGCGCCCCCCAAAAAGCGCGTGGCCAAACCCAAAGCCCCGGCCGCTTCCTGATTTATTCTCCTTTTTCCTTTTTCTAAGATGAACGACCTTTTGCACGCGACCCTCGCCGGGTTGCAGAACGGCCTGACCAGCTTACCGCTCGGCTCGGCAATGGACAACACCGAAACCTGGCAGCAGCAGTTTTTGCAGAGCGGCCAACCCGAGCTGCAAGACATTGCCCGCGAAATGGGCAACCTGCAATCATTGCTCACCAGCGGCAGCCTCAGCGCCTCGGCCATCGGCAACTCGCTGAACATGCTGGGCGACCAGACCAGCCAAATTAGCCACGGTGCCCCCGCCGACCTCAAGGCCGACCTGCTGAAGCTGGCCGACACCCTGCGTCGCCACGGCCACGAACTGCTGGAGCACGCCGCAAAATAGCCCCCGCCCCTTCGCTAAAAGAGGAGGCTGCCCATATGGGCAGCCTCCTCTTTTTTTAGGCAGATAAGCAGCTGTTAGGGCCGCCCCGCGCCGCTCGTGGGCTGCGGGCGATTTTGCTGCAAGGCGTTGCTGGAGCTGGAACTGCGGTTGGGCACGATGTCGGTCGACTGCCGCCGCCGCTGCTGCGGCATTACGCCTTGCTCGCGCACGTCGGGCAGGGCGGTGGGCGACTGCTCGGGGGTGCCGGCTATGGGGGCCGTACCTACGGGCGGGCGGCTGGGCTGGGCATCGTAGCTGGTGGTGGTGCGCTGCACTTGCGATGGCCCCTGAATGGTACTCTGGTTGAGGGCGGGGTTCACCGGGGGCACGGCGGTTTGGTTTTGTGAGCCGCCACGCATGGGGGCGGTAGCATCGAAGGGCACGGTTTGGGCATGGGCCGCAGCGGCGGCGCATAAGCTGACAAACAGCAAGTAAACACGTTTCATAGCGACTGGCGGAGTAAAAGGTAATTTGAAAAAAAGCTGGCCCGCCCCGAGGGCCGGCCAGCTTTCATATACGGTAGTAGGGGCCCGAGGGGCTACTACATGTTCGACTTCATGGCGCCGTCCGAAGTGGTTTTCGACTTCATCTTGGAGCCTTTGTTCATGCGGCGGTTGGAACGCATCGTGGCGCGGTCGCTGCGCATGGTGCCGCCGTTGCCCATAGTTCCGTTGTTCATGCTACCATTACTCATGGTGCCGTTGTTCATGGTGCCATTGCTCATGGTGCCGGTAGTACCGGTGGTGCCGGGCGTCTGGCTCATGGTGCCCGACGTGGTGGTGCCGGGGGTAGTTTGGGCAAAAGCAGCAGTAGTACCGAGGGCGAAGGCTGCGGCGAGGATAAGGGAGGTGGCTTTCATGATTTCTATGGAAAAGTGGGTGGAAGTTCTGGCTGGTAAAGCTCGTCCTTGTACGGACCAGCACCACCTGATTGTTGCCTGATTATCAGAGAAATTACTACCGCCAGCCACCTAAACACAGCGCTGCTCCGGGTTGTAAGCCTCACCCCTAGACACTTACCTGTCGCTGCCCGAAACTGTTTTTTTTCATGAGCTACCGCCGGCCCGGCGAACAAAATATTTTACAATTTTTATTGAAAAGCTTTTATTGCTGGCCGTTTAGTTGGTTTTTTGTTATTGCAAATCACATTGCTGAGAAACTGCCTGAGAAACACCGGTTTTCACAGCTTATTCACAGGCCGGCTCTATCCTCGCGCTTTATTACTGGCCTAGGGCAGGCACGTTAGCCGCTCCGCCACCCCTGCGGCTGCCACCTGCCTCTCAGGCGCTGGCCGTTAGCAAGTTGACTTATTCTATCTGCCTCTTCCCGCCTCTCCCTACTTCTTCTATGCTAGCAAACTTACTTTCTCGGCTAGGGCTGCTGCTGGGGCTGCTCGGCCTGCTGCTGGGCAGCCCGGCGCAGGCTACGCACCTACTGGGTGGGGAGATGAGCTACCGCTACCTCGATAACAAAGGCCCGGCCACGACGCCATTGCGCTACGAGATAACGGTAACGGTGTACAACAACTGCGGTAGCGCCGGCATCGCGTCGCCCAGGCCCACGGCCAACGTCAGCGTGTATGACCAGGCCACCGGCAACCGAGTGGCGCTGCTCAGCATTCCCCAAACGTCGATTACGGCCTGCATCGCGCCGGCCACGCCGCCGGGCTGCCTGGTTACGGGCGTGTCGCAGCCCTATCAGCTCCAAACGTTTGTGACTACCGTCAGCCTACCGGCTTCTACCAGCGGCTACTACGCGCTGTTCAGCGACAACAGCCGCAACGTGGACGTAACGAACCTGCTGAACCCCAGCAACCGGGCGCTGAGCCTGTACGTGGCCCTGGCACCCCCGGCGATACCCAACAGCTCGCCCGTTTTTTCGGATATCGCGGTGGCTATTATCTGCGCCAACGATACGACGTTTTTGCTGAACAACGCCGTGGATGCCGACGGCGACCGTCTGTCATACTCCTTTGGGCAGCCCTACGCGCTAACAACCAACCTGCCGTTTTCCTTTACGCCCCCGCTAGCCGTGGCACCCTACAACTCGGGCTTCGGCTACTCGCCCACCACGCCTTTTGGCACTGGCACCGGCAATTTTGCGGTTATCAACCCTAGTACGGGGCTAGCCAGCTACGGGTCGGCCAACGTGGGGCGCAAGTACGCCGTGGCCGTTGATGTGCAGGAGTACCGCGTTATTAACGGGCAGGAACAGCTGATTGGCACCACCCGGCGCGACTTGCAATTGGTAGTTGCCTCCTGCCCGGCTACCAAATCGCCGGTACTGCCCCCGCCGGCGCTTTTTGCCCGCGACTACACGGTGGAGGCCGGTAGCACCCTCACCATTCCCATTGCCGTTACGCAGGCCGACAACCACCCCCTGGACCTCACGCTCAATAGCGTGCTGCTCGACGGGGCCGGCGGCTACAATGCCACCTTCGACGGCAACCCGGGCACCGTGCAACCGGGCAGCCCCACCGGCAAGGTGCTGGTATCGGGCACCAACGGAACGGTAGCGGGCACCTTCGTTTTTGTCACTGACTGCAATACCGCCCGCACCTCGGCCTACGACGTGGCCCTGACGGTGAAGGATAACGGGTGTGCGGGCAAAACCGTGGCCGACGTGCTGCACATCACCGTGACGAAGCCTACGGGCCCCAAAAGCATTACCGGCGACCTGCTTGTGTGCTCGCTTAATGCGCTGCGCACGTACACGGCCGCCGGCAATGCCGCACCCAAGCTAAGCTGGCGCGTGATGGGCGGCACCATCGTGGGCAGCCGCACCGACAATACGGTGCAGGTGCAGTGGGGCGGCGCGGGCACGGGCACGCTCGCCGTTACCGGCATTACGCAGTATGGCTGCCTCACCGACTCGGTGGTGAAGCAGGTGAAGATATCGCAGGCGGCGACGCTCGCTATTTCGGGCAATCTCACCATCTGCCCGGGCAGCAGCACTACCCTGGCCGTGACGGGCGGCACGGCACCCTACACCGTGACGGGCGGCCCTACTCCGCTGACCGGGCCGGGACCGTTCGTGGTCAGCCCCACCCAAACGACCACTTACTCCATTACAGGCGCAGCGGCGCCCAACGACTGCGGCGCCAATGGCCAGGTGACGGTGACGGTGCTGCCCGGGCCCGCCGCCAACGCGGGCCCGACCACGCGCAGCACCTGCTCGGGCATTCCAATTACCTTGGGAAGCAGCGCGGTCAGCGGCTCTACGTACAGCTGGAGCCCAGCCGCAGGCCTGAGCAGCAGCACTGTGGCCAGCCCTACGCTCACGCTAACCAATACTACTGGCGCGCCCATTATCCAAAGTTATACACTCACCGAAACTAGCCCCAACGGCTGCCAGGCCAGCCAGACGGTGGCCGTGACGGTGAACCCGGCCGTCGTGGCTGCACCGGGCGCCGCGGTGGCCATCTGCTCAGGCGGCTCGACGCAGCTCGGGGCCGCCCCTGTCGCTGGCTTCACCTATGCCTGGAGCCCGGCTACGGGCTTGAGCAGCAGCTTGGTGGCTAACCCCACTGTCACACTCACTAACACCACGGGCGCGCCCGTTACCCAGACCTACACGCTCATTGCCACCAGCGCCGCCGGCTGCACCGGCACCGCCACCGTGGCCGTGACGGTGAACCCGCTGCCGGTGGCGGTGCCCGGCGTGGCTGTAACCTTTTGCTCGGGCGACTCGGCCCGGCTGGGGGCGGCGCCCGTGGCGGGCCTCACCTACAGTTGGAGCCCGGCCGCGGGCCTGCGCAGCAGCACCGTGGCTAACCCCACTGTCACGCTCACTAACACCACGGGCGCGCCCATTACCCAGACCTACACGCTCACTGCCACCAGCGCCGCCGGCTGCACCAGCACCGGTACCGTGGCCGTGACGGTGAACCCGCGGCCGACGGTGGTGCCCGGCGCGGATGTGACCATCTGCTCGGGTGGCTCGGCCCAGCTGGGAGCCGCCCCGGTAGCCGGCCTCACCTATAGCTGGGTCTCAAGCAGGGGCTTGAGCAGCAGCACCGTGGCTAACCCTACCGTCACGCTCACTAATACTACCAACGCACCTGTTACGCGCGTTTATGCCCTCACCGTTACCAACGCGGTCGGCTGCGCCAGCACCGGTACCGTATCCGTCACGGTGAACCCGCTGCCGGTAGCGGTGCCCGGCGCGGCCGTGGCCTTTTGTTCGGGCGGCTCGGGCCAGCTGGGGGCGGCGCCGGTGGCGGGCCTCACCTACAGTTGGAGCCCGGCCACGGGCTTGAGCAGCAGCGCGGTGGCTAATCCTATCGTGACCCTGACCAACACCACCGGCGCGCCCATTACCCAGACCTACACGCTCACCGTCACCAGCGCCGCCGGCTGCACCAGCACGGCCACCGTAGCCGCGACCGTGAACCCGGCCGCCGTGGCCGGGGCGGGCGCCGCGGCTACCATTTGCTCGGGCGGCTCGACGCAGTTAGGCGCTACCCCGGTGGCGGGCTACACCTACAGCTGGAGCCCGGCCACGGGCCTGAGCAGCAGCACGGTGGCTAATCCTACCCTCTCGCTGACCAACACCACCGGTGCGCCCCTCACCCAGACCTACACACTCACCGTCAGCAACGCCACTGGCTGCACCAACACTGCCACGGTAGCCGTCACCGTAAATTCGGTAGTGGTGCCCGGCAGCATCAGCGGCGACCAAACGGTGTGCCTGGGCACCAGCCCGGCCGCGCTCGCCAGCACCGCCGCGGCCAGCGGCGGCACCGGCACTTACGACTACCAGTGGGAAGCCTCGGCCGATAATGCTACCTGGACGGCCGTGACGGGCGCCACTGGCCCCACCTACGCGCCCGGCCCGGTGACGGCCACCACGTATTACCGCCGCCGGGTGGCATCGGGTGCGTGCGGAGTGTTTTATTCTAATACCCTCGCAGTGCAGGCCCAGACGCCGCTGCAAGCGGCGGTGGCCCTGGCCACGCCCGCCGCACAGTGCGCCGGCACGGCCTTCACCTTCACACCCGTACCCACCAACGCTGGCAGCGCGCCCACTTACCAGTGGTATGTGAACAATGTACTGACAGCCAGCACCGCCACCTTCACCAGCACCACGCTGCGCGACGGCGACCAGGTGCGGGTAGAATTGACGCCCGCCGCAGGCTTCTGCGCCGTGGGCCCGGCCACGGCCACCGTCACGATACGACTGACGCCGGTGGACGTGCCGGCCGTTACCATCGCGGTGCAAACGGCCCTACCGGTGTGCCCCGGCATTCCGGTTACCTTCAGCCTCGACAAGGCCACTAACCCCGGCCCTAGCCCGCTGTACCAGTGGCAGGTAGATGGCCAGGACGTGCCCGGCGCCACCACGCCGGTCTTCACCAGCACCACCCTGCGCGATGGCCAGCGCGTAACGCTGCGCTTGCAGGCCGCCACGCCCTGCGGGCCGCTCACGGCCACCTCGGCGGCGGTGCGCGTGGGCATTAACCTGGTGGCCGCCGTGGATGCCGGGCCCGATAAAACCATTATGGAGGGCGACCAAGTGGTGCTCGACGGCAAATCGAGCGGTACCTACCCGGCCACCTGGACGCCGACGGTGGGCCTCACCTTCGTGGGCAGCGATGTGCTGCGACCCATCGCCTCGCCCGCCGTCACCACCACCTACACGCTCTCGGCCGGCACCGGCAACTGCGCCGACAGCAGCCCCGTGACTGTGACCGTGACGCCGCGCCTGCGCATCCCCACGGCCCTTAGCCCCAACGGCGACGGCCGCGACGATACCTGGGAAATCGACAACATCGGCGTGTATGCCGCCAACCGCGTGCTGGTCTTCAACCGCTGGGGCAACAAGGTTTTTGAAACCGCGGGCTACGGCCGTGGCAACGAGTGGAATGGTACTATTGGGGGGCAGCCGGCGCCGGTTGGCACTTATTACTACGTCATTACGCTCGGCACCGGCAAGTCCTACAGCGGCCCAATCACGGTCGTGTATTAACTTATCAGGCGTTTAGCCCGGCGGGCACTTTTATCCGCCGGGCCAAGCCGCTCTTTTCTCTTTCGATTAGCTTCCCAGCCCCCCTCGCGCAGTGAAAAATAACTTACCCGGCTTTCTTTTTTTGCTGCTGCTGGCGGCCGGGGTCGCCCGGTCGGGGCAGGCCCAGCAGCTGGCCCAGTACAGCCAGTACATGAACAATAACTACATCCTCAACCCGGCCGTGGCGGGCACCGAGGATTTTATTGACCTCAAGTTCAGCTACCGGGCGCAGTGGGCCGGCCTGGAGGGCGCCCCGCGCACCTACTACGCCAGCGCCAACTCGTCGCTGGGTAGCCTGCGCTCGCAGAGCAAGCGCACCAAGCACGACTGGGCGCGCGGCTTCCACGCCATTGGTGGCATTGTGTACAGCGACGTGACGGGCCCTACCAGCCGCACCGGCCTCTACGGCTCCTATACCTACAACCTGGCCCTCACGCGCACCGTGCGCCTGGCCATGGGCGCCTCGGTAGGCATGCAGCAGTTTGCCGTCGATGGCAATCAACTACAGTTTCACAGCGGCTACGTGGCGGCCAGCCAGGCCTCGCGGGTGCCCGATGCTACGATAGGCCTGTGGCTCTACAGCCCCGATTTCTACGTGGGGGCCTCGTCGGCGCAGATTCTGGGTAATCAGCTAGATATCGCGTATTCGCCGGTTAATAATATCCCGTACAACAATAAGCTGGAGCGTCACTACTTTCTCACTGCCGGCGGGCGCCTGCCCATCAGCGAAGACCTGTCGGTGGTGCCCTCGGTGCTAGTCAAGTACATGAAGCCCGCCCCTACTTCGGTCGACCTCAACCTGAAGCTCAAGTTTCGCGACCTGCTGTGGGCCGGCGCTTCGTGGCGGGCCACCAACGCTTTCGTGGGCATGGTGGGCGTCAACTTCGACTTCGGCAGCCTCAGCTACTCCTACGACGCCAGCACTTCCGACATTGCGGCCTACCAGTGGGGCAGCCACGAGGTGCTGCTGGGCATCAAGCTCAGGAAAGTGCCGCGCCCGGCCTGCCCCGACCCGTTTTGGTAGGCCAGCCGGGCGTGGGGCCAGCTATGCTCAGGAGGCCGGCCCCACGGCGTCGTAAATGACGACCTTCTCCCAGTAGCGGGCGTAGTCGCGCCGAAACTCGTCGTGCAGCGGGTGCTGCTGGTAGCTGAGTTCATCAGCCGCGCTCTCAAAAAAGCACAGCCACGAGTAGGCATACGTGCGTTCGATAACGGCCCGGTCGGTGGCGGCCGGCGTGCCAATGTGGGCTAGCTTGATGGCCGGCACGCCCCGCAGTAGCTGCAAGCCTTCCAGCAGCTTGGCCCGGTCGGCGTCGGTGGCCGTGGCGGGCAGGTAGAATAAAACGTGGTGCACGAAGAACGTGGCGGGTAGTGTCATGGCGGACGGTGGAAAAGGTGAGTAGGTAAAGATGGGCTAGCGGCCAGCGTGGGCCGACTATTCCAACATTTCGCCGTACAAGGTAAGCGCCGGTTTCCTTCGCGCCCCCTATCCCCTTCCTATGCGTACGCTCCTGCTCCTTACTCCCTTCCTGGCCCTGGCCTTTACCCAACCCATCGCCGCCCAGGCACCCCGCGCCACGGCCACGCCCGCCGTGCCCACCTCGGGCAGCGTCTCCGACGTGGGCCAGCCCGGTAATACCCTGCCGCCTGCCTCGGTGCCCGCCTACCCCCGGGGCTACACCGACAAGCACCTCGGCGGCACCACCTCCGGCACCTTCCCCAACGGCGTGCCCGCGCGCAACATTGACAACGGCACCGGCCGCAACGACCAGCCCCGCGCCAACCAGGCCCAGCCCGGCGCCCAGCCCACGCGCAGCATCCTGCGCGGCCGCCAGCGGCGCGGCTAGGCCCACCTTGGGGCAAGAATGCACCCAGTTCAGACATAAAAAAACCCGCCTAGAATAGCTCTGGGCGGGTTTTTCAATAAAAAGGGTGGAGATGCAGGGATTCGAACCCTGGTCCAGACAAGGAAGCCAACGTGCTTTCTACGTGCGTATCTATGCTTGGATTTTCGAGGCGTTCCAGGCGCACATCAGGCCCTTGAAACTCCCTTAGTTGCAGTTGATTTTCGCCCCCGAATCACAACTCTCCGAGGGCTAGTTCTTACTTACGACGCGCCGAACTCCCAGGTGTAAAAACTTACCCGGGCGGCACGATGGCAGTGCGTAGTTCTAAACTAGGCAGCCATGGCGTACGAATAGTCGCCGATTGTTTTTTGATAGATTTTTTGGCGGGAGAGCTTCCATCAACTCCCGGCACGCTTACCCGCAACTTGCGCAAGCTGTCAATTCCGGTCATCCCCAATTTAGAAAGAACGAGGTCCGCCATTCCGTGAAGAGAGGCGGGGCGCAAAGATACGCGCTTCGGGTAGTAAATGTTTTGGGACTAGATTTTGTTCCCTTTACGAAGCAGGGGTTTAGCCCGGCGCGGGGTCATTTTACCGCCCGCCGGGGCACGCCCGACCCCGGGGCTAGGGTATCTTTGTGGAGTATCGACTATGGAAAATTTTGTTGTTTCGGCCCGTAAGTATCGTCCGGCCACGTTTCGCAGCGTGGTGGGACAGCAGCACGTTACCACCACCCTGCAAAACGCCATTCTGAGCCAGCACCTGGCGCAGGCCTTCCTGTTTTGCGGGCCGCGGGGCGTGGGCAAAACTACCTGCGCCCGCATTCTGGCCAAGACCATCAATTGCACCAACCTCACGCCCGAGGCCGAGGCCTGCGGCAAGTGCACCTCGTGCGTGGCGTTTCAGGAAAATGCTTCCTTCAACGTGCACGAGTTGGATGCGGCCTCGAACAACTCGGTCGAGGATATTCGCTCGCTGGTGGAGCAGGTGCGCTACGCGCCGCAGCAGGGCCGCTTCAAGATTTATATCATCGACGAGGTGCACATGCTCTCCAACGCGGCCTTCAACGCCTTTCTGAAGACGCTGGAGGAGCCGCCGAGCTACGCCATTTTTATCTTGGCTACTACCGAGCGCCACAAGATTATCCCCACCATCCTGAGCCGGTGCCAGATTTTTGACTTCAACCGCATCAAGGTCGAAGACATTCGGGAGCACCTGCGCTACGTGGCCACCAGCGAGGGCGTGGCCGCCGACGACGACGCGCTGCACCTACTGGCCCAAAAGGCCGACGGCGGCCTGCGCGATGCGCTCTCGATGTTTGACCAGCAGGTTACCTTTGCCGGCAACAACCTGACCTACAAGGAGGTGGTGCAAAACCTGCACATCCTCGACTATGACTATTACTTCCGGCTGGTGGATGCGCTGCTGCGCGAAAACCTGTCGGCCGCGCTGCTGCTGCTCGATTCGGTGATGCAGCAAGGCTTTGACCTGCACAACTTTGTGGTGGGCACCGCCGAGCACCTGCGCGGCCTGCTGGTGTGCAAAGACCCCGTGACGGTGCAGCTGCTGGAAGTGAGCGACAACATCCGGCAGCAATACGTGCGCCAGGCCCAGGCCGCGCCGCTGCCCTTCCTGCTCTCGGCCCTGAACCTGGTGAGCCAGTGCGACCGCGAGTTCAAGCAGGCCAAGAACCAGCGCCTGCACGTCGAGCTCACGCTCATGAAGCTGGCGTACCTCAACGGCGCTGTGCAGTTTGTGCGCGACCTCACGCCCGGCGCCGGTGGCGAGGCTAAAAAAAAAACTAGCAGCCTAAGCAACGGGGTGGCCAGCCCGCCACCCGCCGCACAAGTAGCCGCCGCTAGCCCGGCCCCAGCAACCCAGCCCTCCCGCGAGGCCCCCGAAACCAACGCCCCCGCCGACGGCCCCGAGCCGCTGCCCGTCGAAAACGGCGTGGTCGAGCTGCACCCCACGCCCAGCATCGAGCCCGAGGCTGCCGAGCCCGTAACGCCCCGCCACCAGGTGCGCGACACGCTGCCGCACGTCGAAACCGGCCGCCCCAGCATGCAGGGCCTCGAACCCACCCACCGGCCCACCGACGTGCGCCCCGGCACTATTGCCGCGCCCAGCGGCCCGCCCGCACCGCTGCCCACCATCCCCAAGCTACCCAGCCTGGGCAGCCGCTTGCCGGGCCTACGCGACGTGGGCACTACTCCTGCCCCAGCCCAATCAAAACCAGAGACCAAAAACCAGCAGCCGGAAACCCCACTAGCCCCCACCGGCCCGCTGGCCCCCATTGCGCCCGAGGTGCTGAGTACCGTGTGGAAGCAGCTGGCCGACGAGCGCCGCGCCCAGGACAAGATGAGCGACTTCATGGTGCTGAACCGCCCCGTGGCGGCCGGCGCCGACCACGTTATCACGCTCACCGTCGATAACCCCGTGCAGGTGGTGCAGTTCAACGACTTCCGGGCCGAGTTCATGGCCGAGCTGCGGCGGCGCACCGGCCACCCCGGCCTCACGGTGCAAACGGAGGTGGCCGCCGCCGCGCCCACCGGCCGCAAGCTCTACACTTCCAACGACAAGTTTGCCTACCTGGCCGAGAGGTACCCCGCCTTGCAGGAAATGAAGCAGCGGCTAGGGTTGGATGCTGATTTCTAATCACCTAGCCTGCCGGCCAGGGCTAGCTGCGCTACTGCTGCTGGTCCTGGCTGGCTGCACCTCGCCCGCCGCGCCCCCGCCGGCCCTGCGGGTAAGCGTAGTGGGAGATGTGCTGCTGGCCCGCGCCGTGCCCGCCGCCCTGGCCCGCGACAGCGCCGCCCTGCGCCGCACGGCCCGCCAGCTGTGGGCGGGCAGCCGCTACGTCATCGGCAACCTCGAATGCCCGCTGGCCGACACGGCCCGCCCGGCGCGCAAAGCCATTGTTTTTCAAGGCAATCCGCGCTGGGCGGCGTGGCTGCGGCGGCTAGGGTTCAGCCACCTTTCGCTGGCTAATAACCATACCCTCGACCAGCAAGTGCCTGGCCTGCAAGCCACGGGCCGCGCCCTGCGGTGGGCGCACGTAGGCCCGCTGGGATACCAGCCCGACTCGCTGGCCGGCTGCCTGCCCACCGTGCTGGGGGCCGACAGCAGCGTAGTAGTTTTTGCCTATTCGGCGCTGGCGCAGCGCCTGCCGGGCGAGGGCTGCGTGTGCGGCCGCGACTTTGCCGCCCTCTGCGAGCGGGTAGCTACCTATAAGACGCTGTTTCCCGAGCGGGCCGTGCTGGTGTACTTGCATTGGGGCACTGAATACGCGGCCCAGCCCAGCGCCGAGCAGCGCCAGCAGGCCCACGACCTGCTCGAGGCCGGCGCGGCGGCCGTGGTGGGCACGCACCCGCACGTGGTGCAGCCGGTGGAGTTTTACCGGGGCCGGCCGATAGTGTATAGCCTGGGCAATTTTCTGTTTGACCAGCGCGGCGGGGCCACCGCGCTGGCCGCGCAGGTTGATTTTGACCTGGCCCACGGCGCGGTCCTGGCTACGTACCTGCGCCCGCTGCGCCTAGCCGGCGCCTTGCCCCGGCCCGCCGAGCCGCCCGCCCGCCAGGCGCTGCGGCGCCGCCTACTGCCCACCGATAGCAGCACCCGGCTTGGCGCGCAGGCTACCCAGGGTTGGCTAGCCCGCTCCACCGCGCCCGCCGTAGCGGCCGGCTCGCTGCCCGCCTACCTGGTGCCGCACCTGGTGCTGGCTGGCCCGGCCGGGGGGCGCACCACCGTGCGCCTGCGCTACCTGCCGCACCTACGCCAGTACCAAGTGCTAGCCCGCACCGACGACAACGAAACGATGCTGCCCCTGGGCTTCCCGGTGTATCGGCTGGCGCAGGGCGACGTGGACAACGACGGGCGACCCGATTTGCTCGTCGGCCCCGTCAAGCGCACGGCGCTCGATACAGTGGTGCGGCGGCGACTCTTCGTGTACAGCCTCGATAGCGCGGGCAGCCTGCGGCCCCGCTGGCGCGGCTCGCGGCTGCTATTCAACATCATCTATTTTAAGGCCGTAGCTAAACGGAACCGCACCTCCGTGCTGACCATTGAGCAGGAGCCCGATGGGCGCTACTGCATTGTGCAGTATCATTGGCAGGGCTTTGGGCTGGTGTTCGATAAGTTTCTGGCGCGGCGGCTGGCGCGGGCGGGGGCGTACCGGGCTTTTGTACGGGCCCGCTAGCGTCGTGTATTGCTGCTTTAGTCGATGAAAAACAAACCGTTACTCCTGGTGCTGGGCGTGTTGGCGCTGGCGCTCGCTACCCTGGGCTTTTACCACTGGCGCCGGGCCACCCACCCACCGGCGCCTGGGCCGGGCGTGGCTGGTCCGGCCAGCCCTGCCCCAACCGCTACTTACTCCGACACCACCCAGGATAATGGTTTTGGCGAGTTGGTACCCGTGGCTATTACGGAAGATAAAACTGAGTTGGCCAAGCTTTATAAGCGGCCCGACATCGCCGAATTTTATAAGTATGGCGAGACCGATAATGGGTTTGCGCAACTGGAAGGCACGCACAAAGCCACGCCGCCGCCCTTCGACTTCAACCAGAGCCTGGCCGGCAAGTCGTACCTCGACCTGCTGCTGCTGCGCAATGAGCTCTACGCCCGCAACGGCTACTGCTTTATGAACAGCACGGTGCGGGCGTACTTCGACCAGCGCAAGTGGTACCGGCCCGTGTGGGAGGCCGACATCTACAACGACCAAGGCGAAATAACGGCCAAGGCCGTGCCACTCCGCGTGCCCCTCACCAAGCAGGAAGCCGCGTTTGCCGCCAAAGTGCACGCCCAGGAAGTGGCCCTGCTGGCCCACCGCGTGGCGCCGCAAGGTGGCTACCCCATGCTGGGGCTCGACTTTGTGGTAAACCAGCGCGAGGAGCCCTTTACGCCCGCCATGCGCCCGGTGCTGGCCCGCCACAACTTCGTCATCGTGCCCACCCACGAGGAGCAGCTATTCTACCTCTACGACCAGAACGAATACAGCTACACGCCCAACTTCGTCACCACCGACCTCGTCTTACAGCTGCTGCATAAGTACCTGAATGGCATTCTGAACGACGTAGAGGAGGTGCGCCTCGGGCCCATCGTGGCCCAGATGCTGCGCCAGGGCACCACCCAGGCCCAGGCGCTGGCCGTCCAAAGCCAGAACCCCGCCGCCCGCGACGCGGCCGAGTGGGCCGCCGCCTACTACGCCATTGGCCGCAACCTGCTCACGGGCAGCGCAGCACCCATCAGCGGGGCCTACGCCAGCCAAGTGGCTACGGAGGTGGCGTGGGGCACGGCGGCCAACGGCAAAGGCTCCCTTTTTCTGCAAGATTCACTTTTTCAGTACGGCGCCATGAAGCCGCGCGGCCTCTACACCCGCAACGACACCACGCGGCGCTATTTCCGCACGGTAAAGTGGCTGAACACGGCCCCCGTTTTTTTGGATACCGATGCCGGGCTGCTGCACGCCGTGGCCCTGGCCCAGGCGCTGGCGGCCAGCCCGCCGGCCACCCAGGGCTTCGCCAGCCTCACGCACGTGCTCGACGTGCTGGTGGGCGACGAGGACAACCGCTCGCTCACGCACCTGCTGCGCATCCTAAAGACGGACTACGCCGGGCAGTCGCTCGACCAACTGGCCGCGCCCGCCACGTTGGCGCGCTTGCGGCAGCAATTGGCGGCGGCGGGCACCGACCGCATCCGGCCCAAGGGCGCCTCGGCGGTGGCTACGGTGGCGCTGGAGCGGCCCACGCTGCTGTTCACGGCCGGCCGCTACACGTTCGACGGCGAGATTCTGTCGCGCCTCACCGAGGTGCTTTTGCCTCGGCCCAAGCGGCCGTTTCCGAAGGGCCTCGATGTCTTTGCGGCCTTCGGCAACCGCACGGCCGAGGATGTTTTGCTTAATCACTATAAGGAAGCTACCCGCTGGCCGGCTTACCCCGACACGCTGCGGGCCGTGCAAAAGCAATTTGCTGGCTACACTAAGTGGGACCAGAACCTGTATACCAAAACCATGCAGGTGCTGCTGGGCCTGAACGCGCCCAGCCCTGACCCTAGCCCGCCCTATTTTGCCCGCACGCCGGCCTGGCAGCGACGCAACCTCAGCACCGCCCTGGCCGGCTGGGCCGAGCTCAAGCACGACCTGCTGCTCTACACCGAGCAGCCTATGGGCGCCGAGCAGGGTGGCCCCGGCGGCGGCCCGCCCCCACCCCACCACCTCGGCTACGTAGAGCCCAACCTGCCGTTCTGGGACCGGGCCGTGGCCCTGCTGGCCTTCCAAAACCAAGCCCTGCACCGCCTGCACGCCAACACGCCCCACCTCGACAGCCTCAACAAAGACCTAAGCCGCTTGGTGACCGACTTACAAAAACTGGCCCGCAAGGAAGTAGCGCACCAAAACCTCACCACCCAGGAAATGAACGACCTCACCACCATCGGCGGCGAGGTCGAGCAGCTGACCCTGCGTATCCTGCGCGTGGCGACTACCGACCCACTGCCCGACCGCGAGCGCCACGTGGGCGTGGTGGCCGATGTGTACGCCAACAACGAGGATGTGCTGGAAGAGGCCGTTGGGGCCGCCGATGCGCTCTACGTGGTGGTTGACATCAACGGGGTGCCCGTGCTGGCCCGCGGGGCCGTGTTCAGCTACTACGAGTTTACCAGCCCCAGCCGCCTCACCGACGAGGAGTGGCGCGCCCAGCTAGCCAAAAAGCCCCAGCCGCGCCCCACCTGGCTCCGCGACCTCATCGTGCCCGTATCCGCGCTGAACAAGAGCGAGGGCAAACGCTAGCAAGCCACTGGCAGCAAATGAGAGAGGGCCGTCATACTTGGTATGACGGCCCTCTCTCATTTGCCTAATTCAGGCTACAGCACCTGCCCCAGCCCAAACAACAGCGTAAACACCAGCGTGCTCAGGGCCATTTGCTTCAGCAGCGGGTCGATTTTCATTGATTCCTGGCGCCGCCACACTTGCAGGCCGTTGAAGACGAACAGCGGCAGGCTGAGCACAAACAGCCACTGCCAGGGCGAGTGGTAGGTGAGCGCCACGTAGAGCACCGCCGCGCCCACGCCCAGCAGCAGCAGCAGCCAGTGGTAGCGGCGCGCGTGCTGCGGCCCCAGGCGCACCGGCACCGTGATTTTGCCAGCCAGCTCGTCCGACACGATGTCGCGGATGTTATTGACATTCAGCACCGCCGTGGCGAAGCAGCCGAGTGCGGCGGCCGGCAGCAGCACCGTCAGCGGCAGGGCTTGGGTTAGCTCGTGGGCATGCGAATAGGCTTGCAGAAAATAGGTGCCGCACACGCCCACGATGCCAAAAAACAGGAATACCGACAGGTCGCCCAGCCCTGCGTAGCCGTAGGGGTTGCTGCCAGCCGTGTAGTTCACGGCTGCCCAAATGGCAGCCAGCCCCAGCACGAAGAATCCCAGCAATACCCATGCCCCAGCCAGCCCCAGCGCCAGCAGCAGCAGCGCCACGCCGCTCAGCAGCGCCGCCGCCCCGAAGCCCCACATGGCCCGCTTCATCTCGGCCGGCGTGATAGCGCCGCTTTGCACGGCGCGCTGCGGCCCCTGGCGGTGCACACTGTCGGCGCCGTTTTGCGAGTCGCCGTAGTCGTTGGCCAGGTTGCTCAGGATTTGCAGCAAGATGGTGGTGAGGGCCGCCAGCGCCACTACCGGGCCGTTGAAATGCCCGGTTGCCTTCGCCAGAAAGCCGCCGGTGAGGATGCTGGCCAGGGCCAGCGGCAGCGTGCGCGGGCGAAACGCGGAAATCCAGGGAGACATGGGATAGGAAGGGAATTAGCGCCGAACAAACGACAAAAGCACGTCCTGCTGAGCCTGCCGAAGCATCTCGCTCGCGCCGCTAGGGGTACTAATCCTAACGATTTGAGCGAGATGCTTCGGCAGGCTCAGCAGGACGTGCTTTTATTTTTCAACTTGATTTACTTCGTAATGGCAGCCACCAGCTCGGGGTCGCTGGGCTTTACTTTGGACGGGTAAAACGCCACGACGTGGCCCTTCTCATCGACCAGATATTTGCAGAAATTCCAGGTGGGAGCCTCGCTCACGGCGCCGTTTTTCGCCTTGTCGGCCAGAAATTTATACAGCGGCTGGGCGTCGTCGCCCTTCACGGGCGCCGTGTCGAAGAGCGGGAACGTAACGCCGTAATTTTTTTCGCAGAACGACGCTACCTCCTCGTTCGAGGCCAGCTCCTGGTTGAAGCTGTTGCTAGGGAAGCCCAGCACGGTCACTTTGTTGCCGTATTTTTTCGACAGCTCCTCCAGCTCCTTGTACTGGGGCGTGAAGCCACACTTAGAGGCGGTGTTCACGATGAGCAACTTCTTACCCTTGTACTTGCTCAGCTTCACGTCTTTACCGTCGATGGTCTTCACCGTGTAGTCGTATACGGTGCCGGGGTTGGCAGTAGTTTCGGTGGGCTGCATGGGGGCGGGACGGTGGGTGGTGAAGGCCAGACCGAGCGAAGCCGCGGCGGCCAGGGCCAGAACGGGGAATTTCATGGGGTACTAAATGAGTAAAGGAGTGAAAGCTGCTGATAACCAATAACCGGGCCGGAGGTTTGGCCGGGGCTAGGGCCGGGGGCCGGGCGCGGGGGCCGGGGGCGTGCCCGCGGCGGGCGCCGGGGCCGGCTGGGCACCGGTATTGAGCAGGTCGACAAGGTTGAGGGGAGCCAGCTCGGCGGTGTCGCCGGGCTGCACGGTGCGCACCGTGTCGCGCACGGCCCGCACGATGTACTTGCTGGCCGGCCCCTTGAGGCTCACCGCGTAGCTGAGGTTGTCGCGCTGGCCGGGCGTTATCAGGCCCTTATCCTGCATAATGTCGGCGATGAAGCGGAAAAACCAGCGCGTGGTGCCGCGCAGCTCGCCGTACACGTTGAACGACTCGCGGTAGTATTTGGGCTTGGGAATGATGCTGGCCAGGTAGATGCACTCGCCCAGGTTGAGTTCGCTCGGCCGCTTGGCGTAGTAAAACAGCGCCGCCTCGCGGATGCCGTACACGCCGCGCTTGCCGCTAGGCCAGCGGTAGGCGGTGGGGCCCCACTCCACGATGTTGAGGTAAATCTCGAACATGCGCTGCTTGGTGAGCGTGTGCGTACGGTCGACGAGCCAGTTTTCAATCAGCCACACCATCAGCATTTCTTCGGCCTTGCGGCCAATGGTTTTTTCGCGGCTCAGAAACACGTTTTTCACCAGCTGCATGCTCAGCGTGCTGCCGCCGCGAGCAAAGCGCTTCTCCTTGATATCGGCAATGGCGGCGTTCACAAACGCCTTCTCCATGAAGCCCTTATGCTTGAAAAACTGCGGGTCTTCGGTGGTTTGAATCACGGCCGGCATGAAGGACGACACCTCGTTGAAGGGCGTAAAATCGGGGTTGCTCGGGCCCACCTTGAAGGTGCGCAACGAGTCGCCCTTGTCGTTGTAGGCCGTGAAGGGAAACTCGCGCTCCAGCATGCTCAGGTCTTCGGCCCCGAAGTGCGTGATGGTAAAATCCTTGCTGGGCTGCAACGACGAGCTGAGCTTGAGGCTATCGACCTGCGCCAGGTCGACGCTGGCTTGCAGGTGGTAGGCCAGCGTGCCGGTGCCCGCCGTGCCCGCCACTACGTCGAACATGCCCTCGGGCAGCGAGTTGAAAAAGGCGTTGGTAGCCGTCGGGTCCGAATCTACTTTCAGATTAACGGTCAGCTGGGGCTTGAGGCGCACCGCTATCTCGGGGTGAAATACGAGCTGGTTGAGCACGGCGCGGGTGCCGGGGTCGAGGCTCATGGTGCCCCGGCCCAGGGTGGCCACGAAGTCGAGCTGCCCGCGGTGCACTACAATGTCTTCCGAAGACAGGCGCTTGTGGAAGAAGCTGAAATTGCGGGCCGCCACCGAGCCGCGCACCGTGAGCTGCCCGCCCGTCTGGTCATCGGCCTTGAAGTCCTTGCCCGTTAGCTGCACGCGCACGGTATCGAACGACACCAGGGCCCCGAAGCGCTGGGCCACGTAGGGTACTTGCACCGAGCCGTTTACGCCGTACAGGCGCAGATTCAGCGCGTCGTCGCCCGGCTCGATAGTGCCGCTCAGGCCCAGTTCGTTCACCACCGAGTCGACGCTGGCCGTGAGGCGCCCCTCCACCTGCCCGTCGTCGATGCGCAGGCTGGGCATGGCGAGCTGCACCCGGTGGTGAGGGCTGCGGTAGCTTACCACAAACTGCCGGAAATCGGCCGCGCCCGGCACGTTGCCGAAAGCCGCGTCGAGCACTTGGTTCAGCAGCAAGCCATAGTTGCGGCCGTGGGTGGTGTCGCGGGCCACCGGAGCGGGGCCCTTTTTCTTCAGCAGGAAGGAGAAGTTGTTGCCGCCGCGGCGGTCTTTGTGCGCCGTGAGGTGGGCCTGCTCAATCTGCACTTCGCTGAACACCGGCCGGCCGGCAAACAGCGAGCGCAAGCTCAGGCCAGCTTGCAGCCGGCGGGCGGTGAGCAGGGTATCGCCAGCAGCGGCCGGGCCAGCCGCCGCGGTGGGTACCAGGCTCATACCGGCAATTTCGACCGTTTTGAGACCCGTGAAACGGGCGGGACCGAGGGTAAGCGTAGCTGGATACTTGGCTTCTACCTTGGCTTTCACCTGCACCAGGGCATAATTGAGCAGCTGCTGACGCTTCCACAAAAAGACCACCAGGGCTAGCAACAATACCGCTAGCAGGCCGCCCAGGGCGTAAATAATTCGTTTTTTGGCAAGGGCGGATACGCGCATACCCGCAAAGTTACCCGGTGAGCGGTTTCCGGTTTAGGCTTTTGCACCGAAAGGCTGGGGTTTTGCCGACATTTTCGAGGGTGAAGCGGGGGCCAGCCAGCCCAACTGGGCGGCGCCACGCCCGCCCAGCCGCTAGTTTTGCGGGCGCAAACCCCCTCCGCGCTTTTCTTATGCTCACTGCCCTTTCGCCCCTCGACGGCCGCTACCAGCGCCAAACTGCCCCGCTAGGCCCCTATTTCTCCGAGCTGGCGCTGATGCGCTACCGGGTGCGGGTCGAGGTCGAATATTTCATTGCCCTGTGCCAGCTGCCGCTACCCCAGCTGGCGCGTGTGCCAGCCGCCGTGTTTCCGGCGCTACGTGGCCTGTATGAGCGGTTTGGCGAGGCGGAGGCCCAGGCAATTAAAGCGCACGAGGCCGTGACCAACCACGACGTAAAGGCCGTGGAATACTACTTGCGCGATGAGTTTACCAAGCTTAACTTAGCTGACTACCTGGAGTTTATTCACTTCGGCCTGACTTCGCAGGACGTCAACAACACGGCCATTCCACTCAGCCTGAAGGATGCAATGGCTGAAGTGCTGCTGCCGCGCTTCGCGGCCATGCAGCAGCAGCTAGCCACTCTGGCCGGCGGCTGGGCCACGGTGCCCATGCTGGCCCGCACCCACGGCCAACCCGCCTCCCCCACCCGCCTGGGCAAGGAGCTGGAGGTATTTAGTGCGCGCCTGGTGGGCCAGTTGGCGCTGTTGCAGCAGGTGCCCTACGCGGCCAAATTTGGGGGTGCCACGGGCGGCTTCAACGCCCATTTCGTGGCCTACCCGGCTACCGACTGGCACGGCTTTGCCAATCGCTTTGTGAACGACACGCTGGGGCTGGCCCGCACCTTTCCCACCACCCAGATTGAGCCCTACGACAACCTGGCGGCCTTCTGCGATGGCTGGAAACGCCTCAATACTATTCTGATAGACTTGTGCCGCGACGTGTGGCAGTACATTTCGCTGGGCTACTTCAAGCAGACGCTGAAGGCGGGCGAGGTGGGCTCGTCGGCCATGCCGCACAAGGTAAACCCCATCGACTTTGAGAATGCCGAGGGCAACCTGGGCGTGGCCAATGCCCTGCTGGAGCACTTCGCGGCCAAGCTGCCTATTTCGCGCCTCCAGCGCGACCTCACCGACTCGACGGTGCTGCGCAACTTGGGCGTGCCGCTGGGCCACATCCTCATCGCGCTGGGGGCCATCGGGCGCGGCCTGGGCAAGCTGGCGCTTGATGAAAGCGCCCTGGCCCGCGACCTCGACCAGAACTGGGCCGTGCTGGCCGAGCCCATTCAGACCATTTTGCGGCGCGAAAACTACCCCGACCCCTACAACGCCCTCAAGCAGCTTACGCGCACCGGCGAGGCCATTTCGGCGGCCACGCTGGCCCGCTTCGTAGACGAGCTGGCCGTGCCCGACCACGTGAAGGCCGAGCTGCGCGCCCTCACGCCGGGCGGCTACGTGGGGCGCTAGCCCGCGCCCGGGCTATTTTTGTGGCTTGTTCTTTTTGCTTTCCCGGTGTCCCAGCTGCTTCACGATATCCCCGTTTGCCCCGATTGCCGCTTTTTCCGCGGCGACCTGCCCTGCCGCCCCAATAAGGAGCACGGCTACCAGTGCGGCGACTGCCCAGTGTACGAGCCGGCTGGCAAGCGCATTCTGCTCATCAAGCTCGGGGCCATCGGCGACGTGATTCGGACCACGCCGCTGCTGCGGCGGCTGCGGCAGGAGCACCCTGGCTGCTACATCACGTGGCTCACGCTCACGCCGGCCATTTTGCCGCAGGGCGAGATTGAGGAGGTGCTGAAGTTCGACTACGCCAGCGCCTTACAGCTGCAAGCCCGGCACTTCGACATTGCTATTAACCTCGACAAAGAGAAAGAAGCCTGCGCGCTGCTGCTAGGCGTGCAGGCCCCCAGCAAGTTTGGCTACACGCTGCGGCCCTACGATGGCGTGCCCTGGCCCGTCAACGAGCTGGCCGACCACAAGTACCTCACGGGCGTGTTCGACCAGCTGAGCCTAGGTAATACCAAGCCCTACGTGCAGGAAATTTTCGAGCTCTGCGGCTTCGATTTTCGAGGCGAGGAATACGTCTTCGACACCCACGAGGGCAAAGGCTACGACTGGCGCGCCCTGCCGCCCGCCGGCGCCGGCCCGCGCATCGGCCTCAACACCGGCTGCGGCGACCGCTGGACCACCCGCCTCTGGAGCACCGAGAAGTGGATAGCGCTGATAAACAAGCTACAAGCCGCCGGCTACGCGCCCGTGCTGCTGGGCGGCGAGGCCGAACACCCGCGCAACCTGGAGCTGCAAGCCGCCACCGGCGCCACCTACCTCGGCACCTTCCCCCTCCCCCAGTTCATCAACCTGATGAACCAGATGCAGGGCATTGTGACGCAGGTGACGATGGGCATGCACATCAGCATCGCACTGCGCAAGCCTACCATTTTGATGAACAACATCTTCAACCCGCACGAATTCGACCTCTACGGCCGCGGCCAGCTCGTGGGGCCCGACCGGCAGTGCGTGTGCTTCTACCGCGGCAGCTGCCGCCTGGGCACCAGCTGCATGGAGGACCTGCCCGCCGAGAAGGTATTTGAGGCCGTAATGCAAAGCGTGCCACTAGGGTAACAATGGCTTCGGGTATCTACCCAAACCGCTTTTCACTGTACCAACCAGTTGCCTGGCCGCAGCAATGGCAGCCGCTGCCAGGGCAGCGGGCGGGCCAGCCAGCGCACCGAGTCGCCGGTGCCGAGGGTGCCGCGCAGGTGCAGGCCGGCGCGGTCGAGGCGATAGCGCAGCTGGCCCGGCCGGCCGGCCTTATCACGCAGCAGCAGGCAGCCGGGCGCGTAGGTGAGGGTGTAGCTGCGCAGGCTGTCCTGGGCCGATTGCGTGATGAAGTAGCCCTGCCGGTGCACAAACGCCCGGCGCGGTACCGGGCCGCTTGCTGGCCCCTCGACCTGCACGGCATAGGCCCCGTGCAGCGGCGGGCGGGACACCTGGTCGTCGTTGAGATAACCACTTTCCAGCAAGGGCCCAGCCGCTTCAACCAGCAGCACTCCTAGCAGCAGGCCGCGGAGCGCCCCCACCCAGCGCCCCTGCCAGCCAGCAGGGCGCAGCGGCCGGGCCGGGGCCTGCCAGCGCTCGCGCACCAGCCCCGCGTACACGGTGCCCAGGCCGGGCGCGGCCACCAGCGCCGCCAGCCCCAGCAAAAACCCCGACCACAGCTTCACCGAAATATCGAAGCCCACGTTGAGCGCCAGCACGTTGGCCAGCACCGCCAGGGCCAGCAGGCCACCCAGCAGCCGGGTGCGCCCCCACAGCAGCAGCAGCCCAGGCAGCACCTCCAGCAGCCCCGCAAACACCGAGTAGCTGCGCGAGGCGCCCATCACGCTCCAGTAGGCCAGGTCGGGCGGCAGCAGGCCGAGCGGAGTGTAGAGCGTATTGGGCTCGGGCAGGTAAAACTGGTGCTTAAACACCTTGTCGAAGCCATACACCAGCAGCTGCAAGGCCAGCAGCCCCGCCGTCCCGGTGTGCAGCCCATACCAAAGCTGCGCCTCGCGGGCCGGCGTGCGCCGGCCCAGCGCCACCCATATCCCAGCCAGCAGCGCCGTGCCCGCCAATAGCAGCCCGGCCCAGGCATAGAGGCCCGCCGAATCGGAAAACAGCGCCACCGGCCGCCCCAGCAGCGCCCGGCCGCCGGCTTCGAGCCAGGGTCGCAGGGCCACGCCGGGGCTGGGCAGCACCCGGTAGCGCAGGGGCAACGTGGCCGCAAAGAGCGCGGCAAATAGCAGCGCCCAGCGCCGGGCAAAGGCCAGCAGCACGGGCTAGGCAGCGCGCTTTTTACCCAGCAGCCAGCCCACTGCGCCCAGCGCCGCCGTGCCCGCCAGCTCGCGCCAGTAGCTGTATTGGAACGGACGCTTGGGAAAGACTTGAATTTGGCCGGATGGCTTTTTAGACGCTGGCTTTTTTATTTTCTGCGACTGCCCTGCTTGCTGAGCTTTGTCAAAGCCAATGAAAACGGCTTTGGGATTACGCTCTTTTATAGACTCCAACGTCTCTCCTAGGCCACACGACCGCAAAAACCAGTCAGGCCCATTTGCAATAGCTCGCTTGTCGTGCGTTAGAAACTGAATAGTATCGCTTATTATTTCGCGCCTTCCTCCACCGCTATAGTACATATAGCCACGTCGAGCTGCCGTCGAATCAGAAAGACGTTTAACTTCTTCTATTACAACTACGTGATAATAGCCAAAATTATCTTCTCTTTCTTTCTCCTCGGCTAGCATCACTGCGCTGCCACCGTGGCTGAGATGGGCAATGCGCCCGGTCTGGGCGCCACTGGAAAAGGCGATGGCGTAATTAACCAGCGTAATGCATAGGAGCCTTTGCATGAGCTTAAAAGAAATTACCCAACCATTGACTTTGATTTGCGGCCCAATAGCCAGCCTACCGCGCCTAGCGCCGCTACGCCCGCCAGCCCGCGCCAGTAGCTATACTGAAAAGGGCGTTTAGGCAAGGCCAGCTTATAGCCGGAGGGCTTTTTAGGCTCTGCCTTTTTCAATTTATCTGAACCAACTAATACGGCGCTGGGGTACCATTTACGCAAGGAGTTCAAGTCGTGCAAAGCAAACATTGCAGCGTCATCTACATAGTACACCCCTTCTACCCTTTGAATTATTTCAACAGTCCGCTGCCAACCTGATGCTGATTTGCCATTATTATAATAGGCTGTCATCAATCCGCGGTGAATAGCCATCGAGTCGTTCAGAAAAGTAATCGTGTCTGCTTTCCACTCTAGGCGCGTGGGTTTCTTCGGAAACACCATTGGCGTTCCGAAATTATCTTCTTTCCTCGTTTCAGCTTCGAGCGTTGCGGCGGCTCCGCCGCGGCTGAAGTGAGCGACGCGCCCGGTTTGGGCAGCACTTGAAAAAGCAAGGCTGCTGGCCAGCATTACAAATAGATGTTTATGCATCAGATTAATAAAAAACTATCCGATTTTCGAACCCGGCTTTTTGCCCAGCAGCCAGCCCACTGCTCCCAGCGCCGCCACGCTGGCTAGCCCGTGCCAGTAGCTGTACTGAAAAGGCCGCTTGGGCAAGTCTTGCACGCGGCCGGATGGCTTCTTGTTTTTGCGCTTTTTCAACTGTTTATCAAACCCCACTATTTTAGCCTGCGGATACCGCTGTTTCAAGCTTTCCACGGCTTCCTGCCAGCTTTGCTGCTCATACGGGCCATAATAATAGAGCGTATAATGTTGCTGCTTCTGCCAGGGCACTTTACGCCACTCAGCCTCACTCTCAATAAACATCCGTGAGCGAGAACGACTATACTCAGTTAACATAGAGTCGTTTCTGCATACCAACGAATCTATTACATGGTCCTCGCGGTGGGGCAAGCCAAAATTGTCGTCCGCCTCTGCTACCCGGCCAGCATGACTAGCCAAGGCAATGCGCTCGGTCTGGGCAGTAGCCGAAAGCGCCAGCTCGCCGCTCAACGCAGCTACTAGCAGAGAATAACTTAGTACGCGCATCGTGGTAAAAGCCTGAGAGAAGCGAATATACACCACCCGCCGCTTAAGCTGCCAGGCTCGCTACTTCCTTAAGCGCGGCCACCATCACCTCCCACGAAAATTTCTTAGCCTCCTGCCTTACGCCGGCGGCAAACGCTTCTCCGCGGTCGTGGGTATAAAAATCGACCAGCGCGTCGGCAATGGCTGCGGCCGTGGGCGGCACCACGTAGCCTACCACGCCGGCCGGTATCAGCTCGGCCAGCCCGCCCACGTCGGTAACCAGCATGGGCCGGCCAAAGTGGTAGGCTACTTGCGACACGCCGCTCTGGGTGGCGTTTTTGTAGGGCTGCACCACCAGGTCGGCGGCGCTGAAGTAGTCGGCCACGCGCTCGTTGGGAATAAAATCGGTGGCCCGCACCAGTTGACCTTCGAGGTTATATTTTTTAATCAAGGCCTCGTAGGGCGCGGCGTCTTCGTAAAACTCGCCCGCGATAATGAGCTTCACCGGCAGCGCGGCCACGCGGGCATCGGCCATTGCTTCGAGCAAGATATCCAACCCTTTATAAGCCCGGATGAAGCCAAAGAATAACACGTAGCGAAACGCCGGTGCCAGGCCCAGCGCGGCCAGCGCTTCGCCTTTGGGCTTAGCCGGACCGAAATTGTCGTACAAAGGGTGAGGCCGGTACAGCGCCGGCTTGGCGCCGAAGCCTAGTTGCTGCAAATCGGCCAGCACGGCGCGGCTCATGGTTACGAAGCCGTCGCAGGCACTCAGAAAGTAGCGCGTGAGGGGGCCGTCGCCGGGCCGCTTTTCGTGCGGAATGGCATTGTCGGTGATGGCTACCACGCGCGTGTGGCCGTTGCCGCGCACCAGCCGCGCCACCGTGCCCAGCGCTGGCCCCATAAACGGCAGCCAGAACCGGAACACCACCAAATCGGGCCGCTCGCGCCGTAGCCGCCGCCCCACCCCGAGCCACGAGAGCGGGTTCACCGAGTTCAGGCTGACTTCAATGTCGAGGTCGGCCGGGCCGGCTTCGGTGCTGAACTGCGTTTGGCCCGGAAACAGAAAATCGGGGTATTGCAGCGAAAACGTGACGAGCCGCACCTCGTCGCCCGCCGCCCGAAAGGCACGGGCCAGCCGCTCGTTGTAAGTGGCTAGCCCGCCCCGCAGCGGGTAAGCCGGGCCGATTATCACGACTTTCATCGCAGGGTGTCACGGATGAGGTAGTCGTTGCGGCGCGGCCCGTTGAGTTGCACCATTTCGGCCAGAAAGCCGGCCAGGAATAGCTGTACGCCAATGATGACGGCCACCAGCGATAGGAAAAACAGTGGTTGCTGCGTCACGCCCCTCGCCTTCAGGTTGTGAAGCGAGAGCCACCATTTTTCGCCCGTCAGCCACACCGTCAGCACCATGCCGATGAAGAATGACAACGTCCCAAGCGTGCCAAAAAAGTGCATGGGCCGCCGCCGAAACCGGCTCACGAAGGTGATGCTGGCTAGGTCGAGAAAGCCGTAGATAAAGCGCTCCAGCCCAAACTTGGTGACGCCGTACTTGCGCTCCTGGTGCTGCACCACTTTCTCCCCTATCTTCTTGAAACCCGCCCACTTGGCAATAACCGGAATGTAGCGGTGCATCTCCCCGTACACCTCAATCGCCTTCACCACGCGCTGGTCGTAGGCCTTGAGGCCGCAGTTGAAATCGTGCAGTTGAATGCCCGAAATGGCCCGCGTGGCGCCGTTGAACAGTTTGGTTGGGATGGTCTTTGACAGGGGGTCAAAGCGCTTTTGCTTCCAGCCGCTCACCAGGTCGTAGCCGTCCTCCGTTATCAGGCGGTAAAGCTCGGGCAGCTCCTCGGGCGAGTCTTGCAGGTCGGCATCCATGGTGCATACCACGCGGCCGCGCACGGCGGCAAACCCCACGTTGAGCGCCGCCGACTTACCATAGTTGCGGTTGAAGCGAATGCCGCGTAAGGCCATGTCCTGGCTCGCCAGGGCCTCGATGACGGCCCACGAGTCGTCGGTCGAGCCGTCGTCAATCAGCAACACCTCGTAGGACAGCCCGCGCGCCGTGAGCACGCGCTGAATCCAGCGCGTGAGCTCGGGCAGCGACTCGGCCTCGTTGAGCAAGGGGATAACGATGGAAAGCTCCACCGGAAAGCTAGTGGCTGGCTTATTCAAACTCGGGCTGGGGATTTTTAACGAATGCGGCCGCTATCAAGCTGATAACTAGGCCCATAAATAAAGTACCCAAAATCGTGAAAACCAGCATGAAAGGGCCCGTCATAAACTTGGCCGACATGGCCATGGCCTGGTCAATCTGCGCGTCTGACATAGAGCCCTTGGCTTCCATATCGGCCCGCGCCTTGTCCATGATGCGCGTCATTACCTCGGGGTCGACAAACGTGGTGTAGACGTACACAAAGGCGGCACTTAGCATTCCTACGATGCCCGCCACCGTCATGCCCACGCTCATGCCCTGCCCATAGCCCATAAAACCGGCATTCTGCCGCTTAAAATCACGCATTGCCAGAATAATACCGACAATAAGCACCGCTATCGACAGAAAGCGCACAACCGGATTTTGCTCTAGTTGTAGCGCATAAACGGCAAATGAAATAATAATGCTGACTAGGCCCGTAAGCAGGCCATAGCGCCCGCCCACGGCGGTAGTAGAGGCAGAAGGCGTAACCGTTTGCATGAGAAATGGGAAAAGGTGAGGGAAAGCTACTTGCGCAAAAATATGCCACTGGGCACGGCCAGAAAGAATCCCAGCACCAGCGTCAGCTTAAATGTTTGCAAAGCCAAGTCACTCACGGTAATAGCGGCGGCCCGCGCCAGCTCCTGCTGCTCGAAGGCGGCGTTGCGCTTTGCTTTGTCGCGCAGCCGCTGCTGCACCCGCGTTATTTCCACAAGTTCCCGCCGGTTCTGAGCCAGCGCAGGCTCGCCTACGGCCCGTGCCAACCCCCACACGCTGGCGGCGGCCAGCCCAGCAGCCACCACCACGGTGAGGCCTCCCACGGCCAAGGTGCGCCCCACGCCCGGCCGCGCCGGCCGCAGCTTCTGGCGCAAAAACCACTGGCTACCCGCCGCGATAAAGGGCACCGTCAGTAGCCCCATCAGCTGCTTGGGACTGAAGGGGTTATTGCCCGACCATTGCAAAAACAACAGCCAGGCAGCGCACACCAGCCCCGCCGCTACCCCGAAGCGTAGCCCTACCCGCCCCACCAGCCCCGCCGCGTCGGCGGGCGCACTAGTCACATTAGTTCTTGAATCTACTGGTTGCATAACCTACAAATCGGCCCGCAAGATACGGCTACCGGGCTAGGTCGCCACCGGGATAGCCGAGGCGCGGCCGCGGCCAAAGCGTAGCAGCAGTGCCTCGGCCAGCAGGCAGGCCAGGGCCAACAGCAGGAAGTAGCGCCACAGCGGCTGGCTGGCTTGCGCGGCATGGTCGCGCGCCAAGGCTTCGGGCTGGGCGCCGCCTTCCAGCACGCGCACGTTGGGATGGCCGGCCCCCAGCAACTGCCGCAATTCAGTTGCCGAATAGGCTGCTAATTCCGACTCGCGCTTGGCGAGATTGAAGGCTAACGTAGTCAGCACTTTACCTTGCTTGGTTACGTTATAAAATCCCGGCGTAGCCAGGTCGGTTGGTACATCCAGGTGCAACTGGTTGCCTAGCAGGCGCTGCGCCGGAATGTACGTTAGGCTGTCGTGCACCAACCGGTAGCCAGCTTCATCGGCCGAGCGGCCGGCTTGCGGCGGCACCGCTAGGGTAAGGGCCGGCACTGTGAGCCGGTAGGCCAGCGGCTGGTCACTGTGGTAGCTCAGCATCGCCAAGCGGTACAGCACCGGCACAAACAGCGCATGCGCCGTGAAATCGGTGTATTCCTTGCCAAAAGGCGCCGCAAAAATGTAGGTGCGACCCACCCCGCTGCCAAACTCGGTGAGGTAGCCGTCGCCATCGCGCAGGCGTAGCACATCGGTGCCACCGCGGCCTACCCGCAGCACCGGCGCCACGCTCGGCATAGTCACCTGCCGGGGCTGGGCCCCTAGCACATCCTTAAAAAATGGGTTATTCGCACTGGGTAACGCTACTTCTTGCCGGGCAGCCCCTTCACTGCCAACTGCCTCCCATTCCTCACCTCCTACACCTAGCACCCGAAACAGCTCGTGGTAAGATGCACGCGCCGCTGGGCTGGCCGGTGGCACCACTACCACGCTACCGCCCCGCCGTCGTACGGCGGCGAGTGCCTCCCGCAGCCCCGCATCTGCCTGCGGCACTTCGTTCAGCAGCACTAAATTAGCTTGCCGCAATTCACCGTAATTAACGGCCTGGGGACGAGTAAATGCGTAGGCGAACAACGGCTCTGCTGCATAAGCAGCCCTGGCAGCTGGTTCCGCCCCAATTTCCAGCACCCGAATGGCCATCGCGGGCTGCAAGGTAAAATAATACGTGTTGTCGAATGTCACTGGGCTGTCGCCCGTTACCACGCGCCCCCGGACTAGGCTGGCGTCCGGCACCTGCACCTGCGTCGTTGTTTCCGCAGTCTGTCCGGCTGCTACCGATACCTGAAAGGTAGCTACCTGCTGCGCCCCGAGCAGCACCTTAACCAGACAGTTGCTCACTGGCTCGCTTCCACCGTTGCGCAGCCTAATGTGCAGCCCCGCGCTGGACTTGGCACGCACAAAAGCGTCATTGAGCCACACGCTGTCTATGTACACATTGCCGGTCGGCCGCGCCACTTGGGGCACCAGTACCACTGCGCTTCCGCGTTTAGATAGCTGCGTGAATTGGACAGCTACTTCATTTTTCTGAAAATCGCTAAATACATAAAGTGGGCCTAGCCGCTCATCCTGCCACGCATCGCGCACCACTGTACTCCCCCAACCCGTCACGCGCGCCGCTGAGGCTTGGCTAGCCACCGCTACTTCATACGCGGCTTCATTCAAACTCCCTCCCCGCTGCCCCAGCAGCCTAAAATGCGTGCCGGAACCATAGCTTTTACCCAATGCAATAGCACCAGCCACCGCTTCCTGCACCAAGTGCGGCTGCCCTACCCCAGCCGCCTGCATACTACCCGAATTATCAACTAAAACAGTTACTTGCCCTCCACTTGCAGTAGTTCCTTGCTTAATAGTCGGAACAAAAGGTTGACAAAACACTAACACTAGTGCTATTATCGCCAAAACCCGTGTCAGCAGCACCAATAATTCCTGTACCCGCCGCCGCCGCATCGTGGTCAGCTCAACTTCCTTAATAAAGCCCGTATTGGTGAAGAGTACCCGCTGCGGCCGGCGCAACTGCAATAAGTGTATAGCAATTGGAATCCCTACTGCCACTAATCCCCACAAGAACCCTGGATATACTACCTGCATTCGCTTGTAATCTAGCTAAACATCAATCCCTAAGCTAGAACTACAAAGCTACCCTTTTTATTCATTTTGAGCCTTAACAGGAAACCGCTTATGTTCAGCATATTTGCAAAGCCCAAGCAACCTAAAGTACTCGTAAACGCAAAACGTCCCCTGCTAGTCGCTGGTAAAAGCGAAGCAGGGGACGTTACTGTATAAAGTTGGCGGCGACCGACTCTCCCACCGGTGAAGGCAGTACCATAGGCGCACCGGGGCTTAACGACTCTGTTCGGAATGGGAAGAGGTGAACACCCGGGCTAAAGCCACCATTGC
>Ga0160429_1000410_pt1 | contig 42412 bp, 37 predicted proteins | sample SolpanmetagenomR_FD_108199 | JGI IMG/M metagenome (GOLD analysis project Ga0160429, IMG submission 108199) | Solar panel surface microbial communities from Lawrence Berkeley National Laboratory, California, USA - R | ecosystem: Engineered > Built environment > Solar panel > Unclassified ... | reverse complement strand
AGGGGATAGGATGCGTTTGGATCATCATGAGCATGGTCCTGCTGGTCGTTGCGGGAACACCAGCATCAAAGTATTTGATTGGTAGCATTCCTGTCATGGCTCAGCAGAGAGCATGCACGATCGAATCTAGCATATGCAGTCCTGCTTCAATTGCATTCGCCTAAGACTCCACAGGCAATTCCTCGAGAACCTCCAGCACGCCACCAACCAAGTGCAAACTCCCCGTTACCAATACCACAGTTTCTACTCCATCATCCGATGCCTCTGCAGCCAAGCGGCGCACATCTCGAATAGCCTCTTCAATCGTGCCCATTACAGTCACTTCTGCTCCCACATCTAATTCAGCCCATACCTTTGCAAGTGCCCTTTGTACCACAAGAGCAGACACGTCTGCAGACGAAGTGTTGATAGAAATGAGATCTGGTTTGTAGCGTCCACCAGTTGATGACTTGCTTGAAGGTGATGGTGGCGCAGCTGGATCAGAGGCGTATGTAATGTTAGTGCTGAATATAGCATGGTTGAAGAGCGGTGCTTCTGAGCTTGCATCTCCGACTTCTGATGAACTCGACAACCCAACAACTGGTATCAAAGCCTCTTTTAGAGCTTGATGAAGTGCAGTTGCTAGAGCGGAGGCGTCTCTAGTCTGCTGGTTGAATAGCAACACCCGCTTTTGCTGCTTCTTCTGCTTCCCACCATCTGCTATACATGTCGCAAACCACTGTGCAGCAAGTCGAATGCTCTCCAATGTATGTCCTCCATCAAGATGCCAGATCAGATTCTTGCCCTCTCTCCGTACCTCACAGCGTCCACCCCAACGTGTCATCTCCAAGCCACGAACGAAAGTTTGAGGTAATGCGTCCTTCGTTGTAGGTGAAGGCACGTCTGCGACACCTAGATTGTGAAGATGAGCTGCAGCAACAGCTACGGCAAGACTGGCATTGGTCTTTTGGAAATCTGCTGATAAGCCGAGCTTGATCTTGCCGCTTTCGATATCAGGATGTCTTGCTATCGTATGCAGAGCTATGTCTGCCGCATCAGCCCGCTGCTTCAAGACGTTCAAAGCTGAAGAAGGCTGAGCGACTGTGTATGCAGATTTCGATCTTGTGGTTGATTTGAAGATGCCTGCTTTGTGCCACGCTATGTCTTCGATTGTGTCGCCTAACACGGCTGTATGGTCAATGCCTAGGGACGTTACAGCTCCGACACTTGGTGAGACGATGATGTTCGTGCTGTCGTACTCCCCACCAATTCCACATTCTATTACAGCTGTATCGATCTTTTCGCATAGATATGTATGAAATGCCATCAAGGTCAGGTAACGGAAGTATACGGGCTTTGCCGGTGGTGCAGGACAGATGTCTGACGCTCGATCGACAGGAAAATGCTCTAAGCGATCCCATATTTCAAAGAAGTATTTGGCGAACATGGACTCTGATATTGGCTCGCCATTGATCTGAATACGCTCGCGTACGGATCGCAGATGTGGAGAAGTGTACAGTCCAATCTTCTTGAGTGGTGCGTCCATGTCGGAAGCATATTGGCGGAGGATGGAGGAAATGAATGCGCTTGTTGAGCCTTTGCCTTTGGTGCCAGCTATGTGGATGAGGTTCAGCTTGTCGAAATCTGAAGGCTGTGATAGGACTGATCAGTATGATTGTAGAGAAACCACATCTAAGGACAAGACCCACACCTCGTAGCCTATTCGTCTACACCATTCTTGCATCTCTGGTATGGCATTCTTATTCATGCCCTTGCCGGACTTGCGTATCGCGTCAACAATGGCGAAGTTGGACTGTAGAGTATTGAGTGCTGTGATCGCAGCCTATGGTACAAGCACGTCAGCTCGATCCAATCCCTATATACTATCGCGCATATTGCATACATTGTAGTCGCGGGTCGGTGACTCCATCGAGGAAGTCATGGAGAAATGTTGTCGCCAGGAGCGACTGATGGATGTTTGACGCAAATGCGAAGGGAAGTTAGTGGCAGATCGACAGGCGACAAGCAGCATCTGCAGGAGGATGCGCAAGAAGTTCTGATTTGGTGAGGTTCGTTGTTGTTGCTATCACAATAACGTGCAACGACAGGTGTTGTGGTTTTTGATTACACGGCTAAATTCTACACCTTTTTCGAGTCCTTTCTGATGGTTAACCAATGATGACTCTTTTTCCTCATATTCTGCATTTGTGAGCGTCCTTAAGCTGTGCCTCTCCCCAAAATGTGAATCCAGTCATATTGCATTTCCAGGCACAGAGAGGCTATCAGTGATACACATCCAAAACACAGAACCCCGACTCGCTCAGTCGAGCCTGTTACATGCACCATGGAGCCCAAAACATCAACGGACACCAAGCCAAAAGATGCCACAATCTTTACCGCCTCCCTCGAAGCTAACCCTCCCGCCGAGTCACATCCATCATCACAACCCCGTTCAAAATTTCGCATCATGCTCATCCTCATCGCTCTCTTCCTCTCCCTCTTCGTCGCAGCATTAGACGCCACAATCGTCGCGACCGCAGTTCCCGTCATCTCGCACGAACTCAATTCTGCCTCTGGGTACTTATGGGTCGGTGCCGCGTACCTTATTGGAAATGCAGTTGGTGCACCAATATGGGCCAAGCTTAGTGATATATGGGGCCGTAAGAATATCATGCTGGCTGCTGTCGCTATCTTCTTCGCTGCTAGCGCGATTTGTGGGAGTGCTAAGGAGATGAGGACGTTGATTGCTGGAAGGGCTTTGCAGGGGCTAGCGGGGGGTGGATTGATGTTGCTTGTACATGTTGTCATTAGTGATTTGTTCAGCATGAAGCAAAGGAGTCTCCTTATGGGTATTACTGAAGGCGTTTGGTAAGTACCTCTGACGCGCTTTTATCCGAGCAACATGTTGATAAATATGAAGGGCAGCTGCAGGAGGCATAGGACCACCACTCGGCGGTGTATTCGCGAGTCTAGCAACATGGAGGTATGTTTTTTAGACTCCCAGACGGGCCAAGCAACTAAAGAAGATCAATGGGAATAAGTTACTAACTCAAGTTAGATGGTGTTTCTACCTAAACCTTCCAATTTGCGGCCTAGCATTTACCCTGCTGTTCTTCTTCCTCGATGTCCCCCACTCAAAGACCAGTTTCCGCGCCGGCATGGCAGCCCTGGACTGGTTCGGTCTCTTCACCTTCCTCGCATTCACACTAATGGTTCTTCTCGGTTTGGACTTCGGTGGGATCGTCTTCGCCTGGTCCAGCGCCCGCGTCATCAGCCTAATCGTCGTCGGAACAGCCATGCTCGGCGCTTTCATCTACTCTGAGGCAAAACTAGCAAAACATCCTTTGATCCCACTCACCCCGTTCAAAGAAAAAGAGAGCCTAGCCGCACTCGCCGTAGCAGCGTTTCACGGCCTAGCATTCATGCCTGGTGAGTTCTATGTTCCACTGTATCTCCAAGCAGTGATGCGAAAAACGCCTTTAATGTCCGGCGTCCTTCTCGTCCCGCTCGTAGTCGCCACAGCAGCAGTCGGCGTCCTCGTTGGCTTTATCATCCACCGCACCGGCCGCTTCCGTGAACTCATTTGGGCTGGCACCGCCATCTTGACCATAGCCTTGGGCACATTCATTACTCTAGATGCACACTCAAGCCTGGGAAAATTCATAGCACTCTCCATCGTCTTCGGCCTCGGCGCCGGGCTACTCTTCGAAGCTCCACTGATCGCGCTTCAGACGCGCTCGAAACAGGAACACATCGCCACAGCCACCTCCACCCTCGTCTTCGTGCGCGGTATGGCCGTCGCGATCTCCGTGATAATCGGCGGCGCGGTGTTTCAAAATAGCATGGGTGCCCAAGCGGAGCAGTTAGCAGCTGCCGGACTACCAGAATCAATCACGTCGAGGTTGTCGGGGAAGGAAGCTGCAGCGAATGTGGCGATTGTAAGACAACTGGACGATCCCGTGCAGCGAGAGATGGTTGAGCAGTCTTTTGCGATGGCGATGCGGAATATGTGGGTGATGTATACAGTGCTTGCGGGTTGCGGATTTGTGGCGGGATTGTTTGTGGGTAAGGCGGAGGAGGGGGCAATGAGTAGTGTGCATGTTGAGACGATTACGGGGATTAAAGGGGAGGAGGTTGGGCTTTGCGATGATTTTGAGTTGAGTTGACCTAGATGGGTAGTAAGATGGTAGGGAATTTTGGTAGTACAAAAGTATTTGGATCTCAATTTAACTAATATCATCTTATGTTTTTTTCCCCTTTTGTGCTTAAAGTGCTACACTCTATGTACTCTAGGGATCGAATGCATCTGCTTGTCCCTCCCATGCTACATTGTCGACTACAAGACAATTGTTCATGGTATACTCGAAGACAAGATTAATGACATCGAATAGCGTGCTGGTGATTGGGTGTAGAGTCAAGTCGATGTCTTCACATACGTCCTGAAAACGTGGTAATTTGGTCTTTCGACAGGTGGAAATCATGATTCAAAGAAGGAAGGAAAAAAAGAAAGGATCGTTGTGGAGATTGCTGGAGCGTTTGGTTCGTGGTACGATTTTGGATATCTCAACAAAACGACGTTTGGGACGAGTCGATTGGTCTTGGAAATGGAGTTGTTTTGCCAGATGTAAGCTTGGTGCTAACACACAACCTGTTTCTGTGTCTGAATATGTTTTCGGTGTCTGTTTCTATTTCCGTCACTATTTCAATCATGTACAAAAAAAAAGCCTTGGTCTTGAATTCACTGCAAGTTGTATATTTCCTGAATTTACAGGATACTTTTCTTTAATATTTTCTTGTCTTGTCTGGTCTTGTCTGCTTAGATGAATAGAATTCAAAACAAGCATGCAGTTGTGATTGTAAGTCACGCAAATATCTTCACTTTCCCCCTCCTCCTTCTAGGATACCATTCAAACCAAGGAGCTGCAGACTGCCTACGCCGTCATCACCAACCACAACCTACCATAAGCACAAGCGCAAGCACGAATATGAAAAGGAGAAAGAAAAGGAGACAAACAGGTCTTAGGTTACTCTCAACAATAGTAAAAGCCCAATCAACTAGATGTGTTTTAAGCAATACGTAGTATATTGTGTCATTAAATGAGGTGATTGTTCTCCATAGGCTGCACTGTCTCAGCTGGCAGTGTTCTCCTTCTTCCAACCCTCACGGCACCCTTGTCACAATCACACGACGGTCAAGCATTGTCGTCGAACTCGTTCGGTAGGCGTGCTTGGAGGCAGAGATGACGGGACAAGAATAGTCGTCTGTCTGATAGGGCGAGGTGATGGGTCTCAAACTCCGCGCTCGAGAGGCGCCTGTCTGATATCTTACAAATTGTCAGCACCAAAACCCAAGGCAGTCTTCATCCAGTATGCGTTTTCTTTGATCCTGGCTACCAACATTTATCCCATTTTCTTACTCCACGAGCACTTTGGTGTAAACTCTACATGGTCCAACACCAAATCTTCAACTAGACTAACGCAGCCTCTCACCCCGGCGGCGGGACTTCAAGATGTGACGCCAGATTCCTTCGGGATTCAGCCTACGACCGAGACCATTAAGAGGCTTTCGTTCCCATTCGTAATACCTTTCACCCCATCAATCCTTGTCGGCCCCGTTAATTATTTCGGTCGTGTACCAATTTCCATACACGTCCCCCTGCTTCGTGTAGAAGCGAACGAATGGATGTCTGAGACGGTACGTGATCAGCCTCATTTGGAGTAGTCGCAAGCACATCGAACGTAGAGCAGGATTTGGGAGCTCTGGGTATGTTTCACCGTCGAGTCGCTCAATGTGTAAATAGTCAATCTCGTTCTCGATGAAGAGAGTGTCATAAGATACAGAGGCTGGTACAGTCTCTGGTGGTGGTTGTTTGTCACTTGTGATGGGTATCACCGGAAAGTCACCGGGTTGTATATCAGTTGACCAAGAAGAACGAAGTTTCGTCCATGAGCTCCAGAAATACTCATCAGACCATGTTGCGAAGCGCTCTAGACGTAATCTCTCGGCGGCGTCACCAGGTAGAGTGTCGAGCAGTATGTCGAGATAGAGTGACCATTCTGCTACGTCAAAGTCATGAACTATTCCAAGAACTCCAAAAGTTTGCTGTTGTTCTTCAGCCTCTGCTACCTCGATACCATCAACATCGACCTCGGCAGTAGTAGTAGACTGTAAGTTGTGCTCGAGCCGCACCTCCGGATGCAGTGACCAGTCCTCTACATCAACATTATCAACTCTCTCAACATCTCCAGAAGTTTGTCGATTTTTTGCTTCTGCCATTTCAACATCATCAGTGTCAGCTTCGACAGTAGTGACGGATCGCAGATTGTGCTGATTGATCAGCAAGATGAAGAGGTCGAAACTGCAGTCCACAATGCGTCGAGGACGAGCGTCCGCTTGACTGATCCAATCAGGTTCTTCGTCATAAATATCTAACGGCAAGGCTATATTATCGTCTATCCAGTTTCGCGTTTTTGTTACTTTGAATTTGATCTCTATTGCCACGCCACGATTTTTAAGTAGACCGAGCAGCCAGATCAGGTCATTCCATAAGCTCACCACCTCGCCTGGATCATGCTGGTCGGGTGGCAGTATGTTAATCACCACGCCTTTGAACTTGTGTATCGGCATCTCATGCCAATGCTGCAATCTCAGTTTGAAACTTTCACAAAAGCCAACGTTTGCATAGTAGCTGTGAGATAGCTTGGTCTGCCATTGCCTTCGTCCGCCAGCAAAGCACACATCAACCCCGTATGGCTGTCCTACTGGCGTCTCCGGCTGAATTGTGAACTCGAGTTTCTGTTTGTCATACAGTATTCCAGATGCAATTTCTGCATGAATGGCTTTGCTCAGACGCATACAGGCAACTATGCCAGTTTCACGATTTGAGAAAAAATTCGGGGACCAGGTTAGTTCGTTCACTTCGTTGGTGTTTCGTGATTGATCACCATCTCCACATAGGACGAGTTCCCAAATCTCGAAGTATCTCAACAGGAAGTGTTGCGAGAGCCCCTAAGCTAGACATTGTCGAAGTGGAAAGAGGATGTTCTGCGTGAAATGCGAAATCCGTTGAGAGTATGCAACTGGTGAGGAGTCTCCTTGTAGACAACCAGGAGGCCTTTCGACAGTAACAACTTGTGATCAGAAGCGAAGGACAAATTTCTCTATATGTTCAGGTAAAAATGATTGAAGGATGGTGCTGTGTGAGAGCTAAATATTTTTACATAGTCTGGCGCTCAGATATATGTCCGGCATACTAAGGATTCGGAACTGTCTGAGCGTTCCCAGACAATGTACTTTAGCTTTTGACCATGGCTAAAATCCATCTCCTGCGCACGTCAAGTAATGATAGTTCCGTTCAGATACGCAACCCAGATAGCCATCAGAAGTAGCGTGGTACCATTGACAGCTGCGAAGTCTTCACTCTCAGTCTCTACACCGAGCAAGTCGAGAAGAGTAAGAAACGTCTCCAAATTGGCCGCACAAAATGGCCATTAGCATCGTCTCGTTCGGCAAGAATTTGAATGTAAGAGTGGCAACTCTCGTCCCGTCCATAATTGCTGCCATCGAGTTGAGTAAACAGCTTGGTAAGTGGTTGGAAGTCGACAGAAATCAAGTGAACAATTGCGTGATATCGATCACGTGATATTTTGAGCCCCTCAATGGCGAATCGCGGGGCAGGCAGCGCAGGGCAGGCGCAATTACTTTTTACAAAACAACTCAATCCCATCACAACCTTGCACTTAACAGCCTATACTCATTCTTCATATCCTCACAAACCCATACACTATGTCCAACTCATCTCCTCTCCGCCTCGGCAGCACCGCTCCTGACTTTGAGGCCGAAACCACCAACGGACCCATCAAGTTCCACGAATTTATTGGCGACAAATGGGTCATTCTTTTCTCTCACCCCGAGGACTACACTCCTGTACGTTCTGGCTGTCCCTTTACCCGTGCTTCGCCATCGTGGTCCTCCCAATATATGCTCGCGGCGTTGATGCTTTTGGCCTCCTGAACAATCGCGCCCAAATTCGCTTCCTCAGACGTCCCCGACTAACTTGCTTTGCCCTTTTTCAGGTCTGCACAACTGAGCTCGGTGCCTTTGCCAAGCTCGAGCCCGAGTTCACCAAGCGCGGTGTCAAGCTCATCGGTCTCAGCGCCAACACCATCGACTCCCACGGCGGTTGGATCAAGGACATCAACGAGATTTCCCAGACGAGCTTGAAGTTTCCCATCATTGGTGACAAGGAGAGGAAGGTCGCATTGGCGTATGACATGTACGTGTAACCGAACAAATCAAGAACGCGACAAGAAGAAGCAGAAAAGCTGATACTGTTATATGCGCGCCACACAGGATTGACCACCAAGACGCAACCAACGTCGACGAGAAGGGCATTGCTTTCACGATCCGCTCAGTCTTCATCATCGACCCCGCCAAGAAGGTCCGCACGATCCTCTCATACCCAGCCTCCACTGGCCGCAACACTGCAGAGGTGCTCCGCATTGTCGACTCTCTGCAAACTGTTGACAAGAAGCGCATTGCCACACCTATTAGTACGCTCACCACACGCTCAATGTGGCAAGTTTCGGTCGAAGAATGCCTTGCTAACACGATTCTTAGACTGGGTCCCTGGTGACGATGTCATCATTGCCCCTGCCGTCAAGGATGAGGAGGCACGCAAGCTATTCCCCAACTTCCAGGCCGTCAAGCCTTACCTGAGATTTACTCCTCTTCCCAAGGGCGAGACCGCTGTGCCAAACTAGACTCAAAAATCTCGCAATCTAAAATATCTTTATGACAAAAAAGATCACATCTATTCAAGAACGAAGAGGGTCGATTGCGTACGATCGTGGTGTTATATCGTTAATACCAAGCGTTGCAATACCAAGCGTTGTGATCACCCAATGTAGAACTATCTTTCCATTATGCTTGCGCGATTCCTCTTATATTGTGGCAGAGTCATGTGTGAATTGACAGTTTAGAATGAATCAAGAGGACGAAATTATACATCTGGAGCTCCCCTCGAAGAAGATTGCCTTGAGGCTTGACCAGCGTTCCTCCCTGACAAATGAATTGAGAAGGCGGCAGGTTTCGTATCTATGGATGTTTCAACGCATGCGCAGAATCGCTAATCTCCAATGTGCAGATTTAGTAGAAAGTGTCATGGTTCCTTCGGACAGAGCCAGCGCATGCAGAGGCAGATCTTAGTATCGCACAACTTACACTCAAGAGTACAAGGGAGCAATTGTCTCTTTCGGCGTGGCTACTAAGAAGACTGATAGTCTAATCTACAGTGCACCATTCGGGCTTTGATTTTCGGCCTAAGGATATGTATTGGTAGTAGCCTCCCAGAAAGAAGGCCCTTCCCGTACTACATAGCAATACGGGTCCGTTCATATCACCTCTGCACACTTATCAGCATATCCGCAGCTGGCGCGTCATCGTCATCTTCATCCTCGTCCTCCTCCTCCTCGGCTTCACTCTCCAACTGTACAGGCCGTCTTGACACATAAGTCCTAACAGGAGATATTGGTCTGGAACTTTTCGATTTGATGTCGACATTAAGTCTAGCACTTCCTCGTCGCGTGTCCGCAGCAGCGGCACGTTCACAGTCCACTTCCTCGTTCTCGGTGTCTTGCGGGGTTTTGATGCTACTTGTGAATGGAATCTCTGGACTTTCTGTCCCGGCTTCAATATCTTCTCTGTTGTCCAAACCAGCTTCGTCGGTCTGTCCGCCTAGCATCCTCGTGAACGCCGCTTGACCTAATTTCAGGGCCGCCACTTCGGCGCCAATGCTGCACATCAAGAGGTTCCAGCGTTTCTTCTCCACATATTCCAGATGTTCTTGAAGCTCGTGTATGGTTTCTTCCCATATATCCAGAATTTCAGCCATGTTATCGAGATCACCATTCTGTTGGTCTTCCTGCTGCCGCTGCTGCTGCTGTATCTTCATCCACTTTCCAAGCGTATTCTCAAAACTTCTTAACTTAGATACAACACTATTCCATGTCTCTATTCCTTCCTCCAGAGCTACCTGTTCAGCCTTGGCTACAGCCTGCTCTCGTATCGCCTCTTCAGTCTTGCCATTGACCTCTTCGAGTACAGCTATTAGTGCTTCGTCCAGGCCTTCTCGATTTTGTTCGCTATGCGCCTGTTGTGACCACGATCGTGTCATCCATTTCGCTGCGTCTTTCTTTTTTCTCCGCCAATCTTGATTAGGTCCCAATGCTTGATCCGCCAGAAATGCCTGAATCTCATCATCCAGTATTTGCTCCGAGGCTTGATACGAGGATAGTGTACCTGCAACGCTATTCTCCAACGTCTTGATTTCTGCCCGTGTAGCCCTTTGCCGAGAGCGCTTCTCCAATAACTGTAATTCCAGGGCTTCGATTTCCGTGTTCAAAGAGGTGTTCCCCTGTTTTAATTGCTCCAGTCGACTAACTTCGGGAGTATGCTCGATCTGCGCGACTTCTTCATCTAGCGTATGACGGCGAGATTGCCAAGAGTTGATGCTAGATGCGGTGGCTGATAGGGAAGCGAGTGTGGTGGAGTAGAGGCTACTTTCTTCACCACGGATTGCGCTGAGCTCAGTCATGGTGGTTGAGAGGGCGCGCCGAGTTTGGAGTAGCGAGGGAGGAGGGCGGTGGGGTTGGCGGACTGGGATGACGCGGGCATTGGAGGTTGTGTTGCGAGATGAGGGGAGTGAGGAGGTGCTGCTTGTGGTCGCCGTAATAGCATCATTTTCGATGGTGTGAGAGGTCAGATGAGCAGACTGGATGTCCAGAAGAGATTGAAGGTGATGTTGAAGGTCGAGCGCGCGAGTATGTAGCGTGGAAAGGTAGCTTGGGTCGAGAAAGGTCGTGGTTGAGGACGTTAAGGTGGTGGGCTGGGTTTGGTAATGTGAGCGCGACAATGAGGTGCCAATCGACAGCTTCCTATTAGATGGCGGTAGCCACGACTGGCTCAAGGACATGGCTCACAGGAAATAGCAGAATGAAAGCTAGAGTACCAAGTATGTTGCTCAACAGGTGTGTTCGAGAGTCTTGGCTTCGGAGAGAGCTTCCGCGAATATGACGATGGTGGGGTGAAAGGACGACGTCGATGTTTATGCTAGACACCTTCTGTAAATGCTTTTCACAACCAGACCGTTCCTAAGATATTCCACAATCTCTTCACCTCACTACCTCCTCCCGTCGAGTACCTCTCGTGTTTTCAAGCAATCAATAGCAAGCATGACTGAAGTAAAACAGTACAAAGTAGAGGAGGTGTGTTAATATTCTATAAGTGGTATTGCTATTGTGAGAACTCGTTGCTTATGTTGTTTCAGGCCTACATCGAGGCTAAGAATGGTCTAGGAGAAGGGCCATTCTGGGAGCAACACTCGAATGTACTTCGTTGGGTCGACATCGTGAAAAAGAAGATCCATACAGTGGACCTGAACAAAGGCCCATCGTCTCACAAGGTCCTTGCAGAAAATGTTGTAGCAGGGTGAGTTATATTCTATAGTAAAATCGTAAAGTCGAACCCATTGGTGTGGTGTAAATGTATTTCATGTAAAATAACCCATAACCATAGCACAACAGCCAACATCGAAGGTACAGACTCTAAGTTCGTGTTCGGAGGCAAAGCCGGCTATGCCATCATGGACAAAACGACTGGCAAATGGGAGTACATCAAAAAGTTCTGGACCGAAGACGAAATCAAAGGAGGCAAGGAGAAGCGACTGCGCTCCAACGACGGCGCCGTAGATGCCAAAGGTCGCTACTGGATCACGACCATGAACGATTCTGAAGAAGGCGCAGAAGTTACAGACGAAGGCGTCATCTTCCGTCTAGACACTGACGGAACGCTTCATCGCATGATTGAAAAGGTCACCATTCCGAACGGTATCAGCTGGTCACAGGACAACAAACTTATTTACTTTACCGATTCACCAACGAAGAACATCTTCGTTGCGGATTTCGATCTCGAGTCGGGTAATCTTTCCAACAAGCGAGTGTTCTTTCACGTTGAGGAGGAAGAGGGCGTTCCTGACGGTCATTGTCAAGACGCGCAAGGCCACTTCTGGGTGTCCATTTTCGGATGTGGAAAGGTCGTCCGCGTCTCGCCAGAGGGAACGAAGGTGGCTGAGATTAAGCTGCCGACACGCTGCACGACAGTAAGCCTAACGAAGACAGACTACAGTCAAGTCTTGCCGAACTTCTCCGCAGCTGCTAACGTTGAGGTGTAGTGCCCGGGTATTGCTGACGAAGATCTGTTCGTCACCACCGCCGAAGAAGAAGAGCCGGACAAGAATCCTGAATCGGCCAAGCTTGGTGGAAGTCTCTTCAAATACCATATTGGGGTCAAGGGCTGCAAGTTGAACAGGTTCAAGTGGAATGGCAGTTCCTGATGGAGCAAGGGCATGACGAATGTAACGAAGACGTTCGCTACGAAACTTGGTCGACGTTGTATTGACTGTTGCAGACCTGATGCGGACGAAGATTGCTCAACAAGAAGATGTTCGTTTCAGTCAGTTGATGAAAAGATCTCGGTCAAACTCCTGTTGGTAGTGTTCGGAACTAGGTAATAAGACGACGTCTGTGCGAGGCGGTAGTAACTACTGTACAAACCAATGTTACCAGCAACAATGAAAAGTGCGTTCTTGTCATCAACGAGTTTGTAAGATCTCGCTTAGCTTGTTCGTCTGCGCTACGGAGAGAAGGCCGAGTTCAGTCGAAGCCGTGATGCTCGGTGTCGTCGGTCCATCGCTTGAGAGTGGTAGACGGCTTAGTGACTGTACCAGTATTGCACGGTCTCGCGTCATTGCGGGATGAGTGTACTCTTTCCGCGAGGAAATGTCATCACTCACAATCACACACGGGCTTGCTGTCGTCAGCTGGTACGAATGTAACGTACGACTCTGCACGGCACCAACTGATGTCGCCAATATGATGCCACCTGACGTTGTAGTAAGGCAGCTTCTTGGCAGCAGAGTAGTAGTGACAAATCCTCTTACCGAGATGCACGACTCGCACAAGGCGGATTAGATCCTGTATTATTTGTGATCCCAAACCTTGGTGGAGTGGTCTGTCCCTTTCCTGTATTCGTTGCGCGTGCGTAGTGGATGCGGGTCAGATCGGTGGGATCCTTGACAAAACATCAAAACACGGCGGGGGCCATGTCGCCGCAGGCTCTCGTACCAGGGAGGGCGCACAGGAATACGAGGTTCTGACGATGAGTTCCGTTCGACAAAGAATCACTGAGCGGTTGATATTGATTTCGTTCCTCGTTCACGTTGGACGGGAGTTCTCGTCCTACCTGGTAAGTTGCTTGTGACGATCCAAGGAGAGCCGGTAAGATGCTAAAAGCTGTCCCGTGGGACATTGAACAGAAGGTCGATGCCGAGCAGAGCAAGCGGTGAGGGTGAAGATGAGATGAGAAATAACCATAACATGATCCTGGTCTGTCCCTCCACAGAAGCCTGCGGTCGAATAAATCGAAGGATATTGTCGTCACTCGTCACCCAATCAGAAAAAATGCCCTTTCTCATTGGTTTTGCTTTAGTCACCCTTGCTACCAAAACTGCCGACACACAAATGACCGTCCCCTCTTCACTACCCTGTTTTGTGTCCTCTACTTTTTGCCACTTGGCTTTGCCCAGCTGATGTCAGTCGCATCATCGCGTGAGGTGGCTAGTGTCGTGCTTTGTGTCACGCACAGCTTTTTCACGCATGCGTGCCTTGGTGGAACCGGAAATCACCGACGACAGCAGATCCCGAGAGTAAAGCCACGAGCTATGAGCCACGAACCGGTGAGACAAGCTTGAGTATTTCGTCACCAGCTCAGCTGGAGCTTTATCCGGTCTAGACATATGTTTGTAAGAGTCAGTTCCAATATTTACTGTTCTTGGTCGATCCAAGCGAAATGTTGAGTGCACCCAGGAAAGCCATGTGCTGTTTTAGGTGTTGACGCAGATCGACGACGCTTGCGTTTCAGCTTGAGCCTCGTTTACGCAGGGGAGTGTGTCGCATGTTTGTCTGTACTACATCAGGTAACAGCAAAGACAAGGCTGAATGGAAGAATCTGCAATATCCTGGCTAGCTTCCAGAAGGATCAAGATCGATGGTTCTCGTATTGCGCTGTGGGCGTGGCTTGATGCGACAAGTTAGCAGAGTGCGTGGGAGACATGATTTGATATTCTCCTAGAAATTTGACTCTTGTAACGAGATCCAACAGTGCCGTAACTAATAAAGCAGGTACGCTACTGGTTTCGCTGGGCTGGCCATACAGCGTCGTTAAAGGCCCTGCGGCAGACATCGGCCAGCTGCCTGAACGTCTGAACGCGACAATTCCTGATGAAAACGGCACATGATTGGCTCAGGGTTCATGCACAATGTTCCTCTCGAGACCACGGTACATGGTTCGATGCGATTTGTGCCACCATAGCTCTCTCCACGTCTACACCACAGAGCTGTACCATAGAAGACCCTCATCGTCTCTTCCTCTCTTTCGTCTTCCTTTCTCTTCCTCATCATGTCGTCGTCGTTGATACCGTTGTTTCTTCGTTGCACTTTTTTTCGCAAACAGCTCTGAACCTCGGGTTGCTCGCCCACAGTGTCTCTACCTCTACCACGTCGCATGTAGTGGATTTCACACCGCTTCATGCATGCCATCATCTATCCGTGGTGAACTCATCTTATCATCCTCCGCCCAAACACTGGTCCAGGCTTGCCGAACATGAAAGTGTGGCTTCCCGCTCTTTCTCAGCGTCCTTGGGTCTTCAAAGACGCACGAGCGCATAGATTAACCCACACAGCCGCATCTTTTCTCCGCCGACAAGCCTTTGTTCCGTCTTCCTTTCATCTCATCTCGTGACTGACATCAGACGACGGACCAGACGAGTACTGCGCCGAAGCAGGTCGATGAATTCGATATCTAATATCGACTTGCATTTGAAGGAGGATAGCTTCTATTGATGTCGCAGCAACCACCACGACCACCGACATCTGGCACTCCAGCAAGCAGTCTGCCTAGTGTTCAATCCATTTTGAATCCTCCACCAGATCCGGCAGCACCAAGAGGTGAGGGTGCGTCGGCGCAAGGCAGAGGTCAGCGACGCCTTTCGCGGCCACCTCCACCTGGTCCTTTACCGCAACACCCTCACCAATCGCAGCAACTTCCACCTATCCGACCAGAGCCACCATCCAGCTCCAGCCCTGTTTCACAATTTTCACCTCGCGACAGATATGGACAGACGAGTACGAGTTATGCGCCGTACAATCAAGGACCTCCGCGACCAGGAGAGCCTGGAGGACCACCACCTAGCAGAAATTTGCCTATACCCGGTGCAGGTTCATATATGCTAGAACATGTTGATTCAGGACAACAACAGCAGCAGCAACAACAACAGCAGCAGCAGCAAGGACATTTTATGCCATCAGGACTATCCGGAAACTTTCAATACATGACAATCGACAGCGCATCTGGACCTGTTTCAATTCCAGTCGACGTCCACGCAGCGTCGCGACAAGCAGACGAAAAGAGAAAGCGTAACGCTGGTGCGTCAGCAAGGTTTCGACAACGACGAAAAGAGAGGGAGACTCAAAATACAAGAGAGATTGATGATTTGAGGCAGCAAATTCAAGATTTATCAGAAGATGCGGATTTCTACAGGACTGAGCGCGATTACTTACTCCCGTTGGTCTACAATCTGCCTGATCGCGAGCGCCATATACCGAGACCTCCATCTCCACGAAGACGACGTGATAGTAGGCCTTCCGATGCTGGTCGTTCTGCTGGATCTCCACAATACAGTGCAAGCGGAGCTGGAGGATATGGTCGACCGAGCCCTGCATACGAAGAACGAGGCGACCGCTCTTCCACAGAAAGACATACCAGGAGGAGGTTGACAACTCAAGAGTATGGACCAGGACCGAGTGGGTTGGGTGCGCCACCAGCAGGATATTATGGCCAGCCAGGACCACCACCACAAGGATACGCGCCTCGTGAAGAGCTACCACGCATGGCTTATGACACAAGGCTCCCTCCACCTCCAGGCTCATTGCCTCCTCCAGGACAAGCACCGCAGCCGCCACCATCGCGTGAAAGAGGATATCAAGAACATCTACCGCCACCAGATCCTTACAGAAGAGATTGGCCGCAGCCTCCACCGCCGCCTCCGCCACAGCCGCAACCACCAGATCGCAGGAGTGGACGATGATAAGCTTGTCACTCGAGAAATATTTGGACCGACAAACAATCAAGCCACACACAAACCTCATCCACTAGCATTCTCTTTTCCTTGTTTACCATCAACATATATGATACCCAACGGAACCAAAGCATGGATTCTGGCACATACATTTTCTTTTTTCACATAGAGCATTGGCTAGCAAGAGCTGAAGCGAGTGTCCTTGCATAGCAGAAAGACATAGCAGAGGAGCTCTGCAAACAGAGCTGACTATTATCTCACACACATTCTCGGCATACTTCATATTCAATTGTACATATTTTTCGAGCATTGAAGACAGAGAACTGAGACAGCATTCTGATTCCAGCGTCTTTTTTTCCCCCCTTATCGGTTGATTTGAGTCTGATTTGCAGACTGTCGAAAATGTAAACAAAAACAACAATAGGCGAATAAAGCCAAACAAAGAGTAGAATCCTCCGATCTTAGTGCTTAAGATTCCTCCAACCAGCGTGGTGAGATAGAGTTTCTGCGGAGAAAGTGCCGGAGAGAGGTTCCTTTCGTGCGTCATCGTTTGGAGATTGGTTTTGAGACCAAAGTATCTCCATCATCTTCCCATCTCCAAAAGCGACCCGAGCTATTCCATCCACACCACTCACTTAAGCAAGAAAGATCAAAGCAATCGCGCCTTTCTCCTCTCTGCTCTTCTCCTGTCCTCTCTTCTCCTTCTTCTGTCTCACTTAGATCATCCATCAGTCCTCCCCCTCCTCCTTCTCAAAGACATCATCTACACCTTTCATCTCATCTCATTGCAATACGATACAATGTCCAAACAAGTCAAAGTCGTCACAAACAAAACGATTCAAGAACAAGGAGCTACTGGTGGACAAACCGATGGAATGATCAGGGAGAATGCTATTACGGGGATGAGTGAGAGGATGTGTTCGAGTGGTTAGTTGTTTGCTTTTTTGTTCGTGCGTTCTTTGGCTTTTATGCTGGGAATTGTGTGCGAGGGTTTTGTTTTGTGCTGAGGGGGTTGTGCTGGGATGGGGTTGAAGTGTACTGTGCTGCTTTTGTTGGTGTGGTGCGGGGATGAAAAGAACTTCTGGGTGGTGGTGTGGATGTGCTAGTGTTTCTTAAAGGAACGAGTGACAAGCTATGCTTGAGTGTGCTTGAGTTGTTGTTTTGTGAAATTGGTGGATGGTGGTGGAAGTGGAAGATGAGTATGTTTTGGATGCGACATCTTTGCTCTGCTTGAGCAAGTGGTTCTGCGACTGAAGCTCAGGCTAAACAATACCTCTTTGGTAATCGCGAGTGAAAGCACGGCAAGATTGATTGAGGCATCAGGCTTGATTCAGAGTAGTAGGAGGTTGCGCTATAGTAGTAAGGTCTGGTTAGAACGTTGTCGATATATGGAAACGATGTATGGAACTGCAGTTAGCTAACTCGTCGTCTTGTTATAGTCATGATAGCGAAAGCCCATTCTGAATCTGCTGTACATCATCATGGAGAGCAAGGTATGGGTCAACTCTCAATCATACTTCTCTTCCTGACCTCATTTAATCCCTTATCTCCTCCTCTCCTACCCCCCATCTTCACACTCTTCAAAAAGAAGCACCCCTAACAATCTCAATCTTCCACCACATTCATTCCACAAACCAGAACAAAACATCTAACAAAATCCCAGATACAATCGTCTACGCCGTCTCCGGCCACGGCACAGTCGTAAGCGAAGGCGGCAAAAAGCGCCAAAAACTCGCACCAGGTGACTTTGCTCTGATACCAGCGTTTGCTGAACATCAGGAAGCCAATGATGGGGATGAAGAGGTTGTTTGGGTGATTGTGAGAAGTGGTAAGGATCCTGTTGTGGAGAATTTGGAGGGGTGGAGTTGAGTGTGTATGTGAGCAGTAATTCCTGTGATCACTGTGCTACTGTTGTTGTTGATGGAAGACGAACGGCTATGACCGTATGGATGAGCGTATGATTATACTTATCCAAAACTAGCGGTATGGCGAATCAACCCACGATGCAACAACACTCTTTAACTCTTTTCCCACACCATCTTCCCTCCAGAAATGCCCTGCATCCCCAATCTCTGCAAAGCTGAACTGCGAACCTTCCGCTCGTTTCAGCCGCGTCGCCCACTCCACCAACCTCGCGCTCGAAGTGAACGTATCACGACCGCCAAAAACAGCAAGACTTCTGTTCAGCCGCAAAGCAGATTCGTTGTTACTGCCAAAAGTGCGACTCAATTGTAACATGAGTAGTGTACTGATAGGTGGAAGTAGGGGCGAGATGAGGAGGTATGATGGTCGAAACGCAGGAATGTTAATGTCTGTGTATGTTGATGGTGATTGACGCGGCGAGGTATGGGTGTGTTCGGCAGCTAGTCCTCTTGCAAGCGTCATTATTCTGCCCTCGCCCGATCCCTCTTCAGCTGTATAGAAACGCTCGAGTATCCGCTCAAAAGGCGCTAGTGATTGCACGATAAGAGAGCCGTACGAGTAACCAGCTAGAAGTACATCCGACACCCCTCTTTCCTCTTGTTCTTTTCCATCACCATCGCCATCACCCTTCCCTGCCCCATCACACCTCCCCAACAACAAACACACAGTAGACAAATACACCAAACAAAACCCAAGCACACTCACAAAATCCTCCCTCTCCCCTACACCACTCCAACTCGTGCTACCTCCGCTCCCTCCCGCGCCTCGGAAATCAAAGAGAACCACGATATAGCCTTTCTCGAGGAGTGTGGACGTGATGAGAGCGAGGACGGGGTCACGGGAGTTGCCGCCGATGGGGGCGTAGGGGTGTGCTAGGAGTGCGATGCGGTAGGGTTTAGGGATGTGAAGAGGGGTGGAATTGGGCTGATGGAGGGTGCAGAGGAGAGGGGTTGTGTCGTGGAGGGATTGGATGAGGAAAGTGTAGGTGCATGTTGGGCAGGGCATATTTCTGCCGCCCTCAAGACCTGTGAAGCTGTATCGTTGAGATTCGACACTTATTTGACGACCAGCCATGCCTTTCTGATCGCCAAGATCATCAGTCTCCTGAAACGCTAGCGTCGTTTCAGAATCTTCAAAACTTCAAACTCAGAATTCCCAAGACATTTTCTCATTCCAACACTTTTCCCCTTCTGAATCATTCCGAACCTCGATCCTTTTTTTCTGCTTCCACGATCCTTATTCAGCTCAGTTAATCTCACAATCCTTGTCCTCCGTCTCCTTCCACAATCCCTGTCGCGGGGGATGCACAACCACGGAAGCAAAAGCACCCTCGATTCCTTCTTTCTCCCTGATTCTTTCCGTGATCCTTGTACATCTCAATCCTTCTACGATCCCTGTCCCTTCCGTCCCTTCCGCAATCCCTGTCATATCGCGTAACCACGGAAGCACAAAATACGAACGAGCTCGTATTCCATCGTCGCTCGTGCCTGGTTAAGGTGTGCTCGTGCATTAGACGAGGACCGCGGATGAGTGCACGAGCTTGCAGAACTAAGGAACAGTGCGTCTTTTGGCTTGAGTTGTGATGCTGTTGCTGTGAAAGGCTTGTGCGAGACGTGGATAATGAGGTGGGTGTGTGCGTGCGTGATGAGCTATGGATGGAAACTGTGGAGATGAGCGAGTGTGTGAATATGTGAGAGAAGACTACATAAGATGACTTGTGTGCTGTACAGTGCTCATTTCAACACATAAAGCAATCAAACCTACATCAGCAAGACAAGACAACAGCTCTCCTACAACCACTCGCACCACCACATTCAGAACCTAATAACCCCCCAATTACCACAACAACAATGCACGCACCAACCCTCCTCTCCCTCCTCTCCCTGCTCGCCCCTTCCCTCATCTCAGCCAAACCCCTCCCAAAAAATGCCACCACCATCCCACCAACATATCCCCCAACCTACCCAACCACCCGCCCAGTCGAAAAGAAGCCCTGGCATCTACACAACCTAACCATCTTCACCGCCTCCGACCCCTTCCTCAACGCATCTTACGTTACCTTCACCTTCACGGACAAAAACAAGGGGCTGGAATTGACTACGACGTGCACGAGGCGAATTGAGGCCCTGCCTATGCCGATGCCATATGTTCCAATGAACTACACCACTCCACCAGCATACCCTCCGACAAACTACACCTCCACCATCACAAACACGACCGAGCCCATACCATACTCAAACTCAACAGCGCCAACACCATCACCCCAATCTGCCGTCGTCGTCGGCGGGCGTGTAGACCCACTAGCGGACCCCTCAACATGGTATCCTTGTGCCAACGGGGCCGTGAAGTTCCAATATGCGGGTGTAGGAAAGCCGATGCAAGTGCAGAGGAGTTATGTTGACCCGGCTGTTGGTGAGGCGCCTCGGGATATTGTGACTGCTTTTGGTACGAGTGAAAAGAAGGTGGAGGGGAAGGTTGTTAAGAGTTGGGCTGGTGTCATGAGGACTGTGAGGAAGATGAAGGTGGTGGTTAGGCAGGTGATTGCTTAGAGGTGTGGTGTGGTATGAATCAGTTGGAGATGGGAGGGGTGAGGTGTGGATGGCTGGATCTGTGAGAAGGATGGACTTTGGATTCTTTTGTACATATTTTTGTGGTAAGGGATTGAATGAAAAAAGCTCAGTACAAAGCGGCTATGTAATATTTTGAGAACGTAATGCCAGTATTGCAATTTTCGAAGTTTGCATGGTACTGGAAAGGTACAGTAAACCCACGTCAATGATCAATCTTCAGCAAGCATCATCTCTCACCTGCCAATAGAACCATCTCGAAAGAAACAACACTGCCTCTCTGACATTGGCATGTCACAATGAAGATGCCCATTTCACATCCTCCTCCTTCTACAATCACTAACAGCCTGTCATTTGGGCCATCATCTGCATCAACCCTTCAGGCATGCCGTTAGCATCAAACGGACCCAACACGCGCGTCATAGCCTGAAGCTCTTCTGGTGAGACACTGAAGGTATCGACAATTGTATCGTTCCACGCATATGGAGCGAGAGACATGCCAGGAAAACTTATTGGGAGAGGAGCGTCCTTCTTGACGCGAGTTTTGACCTCGACAAAAGTGTTCTTTCGGCCTTGTTGATGGACTTTGGCGCGGGCCTCGAGCATAGGATCAAGACTACGTTTGAGTGATGCTTGGTCAAAAGGACGATTTACTTTTCCACCATCAGCTCCAAGACTATAGCCATGTTTCTGCTGAACACGACCTTCGAGGACATCTCCGTTGTAGCCGAGCAATTCCAGGATGTACAGGTCTTCATCGAGTGATGCTAGAACCGAGACTGGTTCCGGCTCAAGCTCCAGAAAAGGCTTTCTCGGAACCAAGTCCATGAAGTCACGCATGTCGTCTTCTTTTGTTGAGCGAGGCTCCATAATCGACGTTTTGTAAAAGATGTGGTTGTCGCACCAGTAGCCACCAAGCTTGGCAACTTTCGAACTGGGATCTTTCTCTAAGGCACAGTCGAACAAATGCCGTGCTTCTTCGTAGTCTTCGACACTGAATTTTGCAATAGCGAGTAGTTGCTCGTACATGGACATGCGGAGGGCGTCATACTCAGGAATTGATTCCATGACAGTTGGCGAATTCAATATATGCTGGAAGTACTTCGAGGCTGTGTCTGGATCTTCTGATGCCTGCTCGGCAATCAACAGCTTCAGGAGTACGAGATTGATCTTGACCCCATGTAGATATGAGGCATACCACATTGTCAGACTTATATCATCTACTTCTCCAGAAATGGCAGGAATCATCGCAGTAGAACTCAGGTCGCAAGACAGAAGGTCGCTGTACAAGGTGTGGGCGACCAAAAGCCGATCAATATCCATACACTTGCTTGGAGGCTCGTTCTTCGAGTACGGAATGATCATGGCAGTCGAGAAGACACTGTCGGCGAATGCCCTTCGCTCCTTCACTATCTCAATGTATTCTCGAACCTGTACTCTCTGCCATAATACGGTCGGCATCATCTTCGGACGGACCTGAGTTGCAAGCTCATCATCGACACACCCGCCAATAGTGCACTTCTATCCAGCAGCTCGAAGCTTCTCAAAAGGAAGGGGCAGGGCACGTTGTGTTTTAAGCGTAACCGGTGCACCACTTGTCACAGCTTATAGCTCGAACTTCATGCGGAATTCGTGGACGCTCATGCAAGTGTACAAACGTAGAAGATCTACGAACTTGCTGAGATGATGAGCGCTTAACACAAAGAACACATTTTGCTTTTGCTGAATCTTGCCTAGTACAATGTATAGCCTGAGTTCGGAGTATTTGAAGTGCTTAAGGTGCTTTGTCCAGACAGGAATATTACTGGTGATGCATCTTTGTGGCATCTTGAGGTCTGTAGTGCTGACAAGAATGAAGTGGCTGACACGGAGTACAGATAGGCCTTCGTAGTATAAAGTGCGACAGGTGCGAAGGACGGCGGTCTCGTAGTGACACTTTGTGAAGATTGTCTGTTTGCTTGGGCCGATGTCTTCGACTTCATCGACAAGTAGCAGGAAATCGAGGATGCGACGTAATACCACGTCTGGTAGCGAGAGGAGCGTTCTGTGCATTGCTGGTGCTAAGGTAAAAAATGAGCTTGAGGTTCCTAGATCGATGTTGATGACTTGCCTGGAGTGACTGTCGCAGTAGAATCAGATAGCTTTCCTCCTTCATGGAGAACCTCAGCAGAGCCTGTCAGGCATGCCATCTTTACGTAGTAAACTTGATAGCTTCCTGGAATCGACGTATGATATGCCTGACTGTGAAGGAGGCAGCTTCAGGGAGGTCGAAGAAGAAGAGAAGAACAAACAAACCAGAGCTTGACGCGTGATGTAGTGTGGCAGGTAACTAATGCAGCTACCCGTTGACCCTGACGTTTCGCGTGAGACTTATGTTTCAGATCTGAAACACACCAATTCTCGCACCCTTCTAGCTCTCCAGAACTCTTCCTCTCCAACGCATCCGATCCCTAGATTTCTCATTCCTTCCCCTGGCTCAAAACACCCAGACTTCCCACACCAGGAGCCTCTGCGCCTTCAGTGCCTGCAATGAAGCCAACATTTCTTTCCTCGGACCCAGCATGCGGAACACCCAGCTTCTTTCTCTCTTTCCCCATAATCAGTCGTTCGAAGAGAACGTAGCTCGTGTAGATGGCTATGGGCGCAGCCACCATGGCATAAACAAGGCGTTTTTCGCGCGAGCGGTATTCACTGGGTGATGCTGCCGTGGGAATAGGACGGGTGGGTTTGAGACGTGAGGATGAGGTGCTTGAGGCGAAGCGACGGGTTGCTATGGATAGCATGCGCGTGGAGCTGGCAAACATTGTTGTACTATTCCTATCACTACAGATGCTAGAAGGAAGACGTAACAGAGCAAGATGACACGGCTTTTAAGTCCGCGGCACGACTTCGGCAGCATAAGGGCAACATCTTGGCTTGGCTTTCATTCTTTTCTCCAAACAACAATCAGTAATATCTTCCTTATGACTGCCCAAAATCGCGATACGGACTGTAAATCGGGCTTTACAACAACCAAGATGTTTAGCCCGTCCCCTGTGTCGAAGCGTGAATAGTAATACCAGTAGTAGTAGTATGTTGCAGGATCATATTAGCGCTACCACGAACTCACAATACATTTCATCAACATTCAGGTTATGGATCACGTCGGGTTCGACAAGCTGCAACCCTAAGTCTACCACGCTAGCATCATGCACGGCAGAACACACGGAAGTGAAACGGAGCTCAGTGGATGCTCTGTGTAAAGGATGATTCTCTTCACTACCTGACTATCCGTGTCATTGAACTGCAGCCTTATCTCTGCACAAAACGAGCTTCGAATCTGTCGCCATCATACTAAGCTTGTCCGCTAGATGGGGGTCATCCTCTCATGCTGCAAGGAACCGTAACCAGATCGTCTTCAATCTGGACCAGAAACTTTCTGGGTGGCATATTCGTAAGCTTCAATGAAACAGATTGTACACGAATTGTGCTACATGAAATCGTACCATTGGTATAGTGCGCTGTCGCAATCACTTCGATAGGATTACACCACAATCGGCATGCTTCTGTCTGCATGTACCAATGTACTGTTACACAACATAAGCGCTCACCTCTTCTTTTGCATATCGATACAGAGCTCACACATTGCAGCACAGCATCAAGACGAGAAGTATGAAAGCTAGCCCGCATCACCACAAGCGCCTCTTCCTAGCAACTTTCTCCCAAACCTATCCTCCATAGCAGCCAACTCCAGCTCTTGGTGATAATGCCGATACACGGTCCGCGCATATGGACGCGCTGCCGTCTCCGGACCGACGAGTTCCCGCCTCTCCTCTATCGAGTCCACCACCCTCGCGCCCGCACCAGGCTGAACAACAGAGGCTTCACCGCAGCGTCACCAGACCCGCACATGTCTAGCTTAGGCGACACCAATATCGTCACACTATTGAATAACGCATTCAATAGAAATCATCCTGGAGCCAGCCCATTCGTCCAGCTCTACACAGACTTTCACGCAGCGAATCGTTTTGCGCACAGTCTCGAAGAGGAAGACCCCGGTGACGTTGTAGAGATATGGGTAATTGACGGGTCGAGACTGGCGTCATCGTACACGGCACGTGGTGGCTCCGCGACAGTGTGTTTTCTTGCGACCACGCTCGAACGAGCCGATGCTAGGATTGAGCGGGAGAGTATTGAGAGCAGGAGAGGTGATGTGCTTGTTGTGGCTGCTGTTTCTGGTGTGTCCAGAGAGTGTCTGCATGAGTGTATCAGGGCTAATGATCCGAGGAGGGCGAAAGGGGAAGGATGGACGGAGGAGGTTGAATTGGAAAATGATATGGAATGGGCGATGACTGAATTATCTCGACTGGGCGATGCTTGAATTATCTCGACAATGAGATTGATGAGATGGATTAGCTGCAATGGGTGGGAAAGGAGGTGCATCGGGCGAAGAAGGGGATGTATCACGCGAGCAAGAGGCACCCTAGACCTGTAGGGGACAGTGTCATGGTATTTGCAGGAAGCCACTTGAGATGAGCCGCGGGACACTACTCATTCAACTACCGGAGAGCTCGTGGTGAGGAATGTTGGAACAAAACTGGTGTAGTCGGTGGTCGTCTTCTGGGTCAACCGATGTACAATCTGATATAGAAGCTAAATCGAGAGAGGTGATTCAAGCTACACTCTTCTAAGTCCAAAAACATGTACTGTAGCCGAGTATACGGGATTAATAATCTGGCCAACTACATCTTACCGTAGCTGTCTCATAGAGTTATCAGATGCAGACACATCAATATCCGGCAAGCTTTCTGCCGGTGCATAGCTTCCTGTCGCTGCCGTCCATGGGTGTTGTGCTTCTCTGCTGCTCCAGGGTCGATTGTTCACTCCTTCGCCGACCAACTCAATGACGCTGATAAAGCGGTAGCGACATTACAATGCAATTCCACTATGTCAATCACGAATGCCTCTGACACTAGAGCTTTTACAGCATCACCACTGTCACAAGGTGTTTTAACACAGCAAGAGGTTGGTGTGGGACATGGCGTCGGTAGCAGTGATATACAGGCACAGTCCAATAATGCAGGTCTACTCGGCGTGAAGAAAAGGGCTACAAATGGGCAGACTCAAGATGCATCGCGAAGAGTGGTTAGCGAAGACTTTGGCTCAAGAGCGCAACCTGTAAAGAAACGCACATCTCGGTACTCTGCCGGCTTTCTACTCGATTCTCTGTCCAGTCTGAATCGCAAGAAGCGCAAGCAAGAACTTAGCGACCCAGATGTTGCTGCGGCACAAACAGGGACAACGCAGGCGCAAAGATTGTCGGTAGCTGGAACGCCTTCATCTTCTATAGATGGCTCTTCATCGCGCCGTTCCGAGCCTTCGCCTGTGCCAGAAGGCAGCTTCCGTGCTAGCACCTCCGATCGAACAAGTACACCGGACTATGGAAATGGCTATCTATCACCTTCACGGTCGTCCAAGGGCAAAGAAAGAGCATCCTCTGGCATCGGTGAAAGTACATCTTGGTCAATGACATCCCCTCGAACGTCTCTGGGCATCGATGGGGCTCGTCCAGGTTCAGCTCAATACGCTTCACCATATGTTCAGCCGATAGATCCGACCACGCTCGTACAACTTGCGCTCAACCTTAGTCAAAGTCGCCGCATGAATCTTGCTCCTGGTTTGCTTGCGCAGAACAACTCTCCAAATGGACGACGAGCTGTATCTGCAGGATATTCTCCAATGAACGACAGTCTACAACCTGGATCTGCAAACTTGGGAGGCAGTCTAAGGCGGGATAAGTCTGGTCAATACAATCGTATGAGCTCGACATCGATGGAAGAGCGTTTGAAACAGAAATCATCATTGGAAAGCACTCCCTCTGCTCCAGATAATGCTCTCCTCGACATGGTTCCTTTTCAGGCATCTGCTGGTACTCTTGCACGGGCAGCAAAGGCGCAAGCTTTCTTTCAGTTGTCTTCAGAGTATCGTCGGCTTCTCCAGTTTCTGCCTCCCTTGAAACCTCGGAGCCAACTTACTCAAGATGCACCATTGGGACGAGCTTATAACCCCTTACAATGCATACGCAACAAGCAGGTCAGAGCGAGGGGGCGAGAATTCATTGATACGGAGGCTATTGGCTGGACTTCCGTTGACAGAGTTGGTGTCTGGGTGGACATGGTTGAGGTCGATGCACAGTATCCCGAGTTTTGGTCTGGTGATGTAGCACGGTTACAGCGCTTCACGCCACCAGGACGCCACAGGTCATCGAGTGCAGCTTCAGCGGCAATGTCTGACGAGGTTACAGCAGACGTAAAGCAAAAGTTATCAGCGACAATCGACTGGTCGATGCACCCAGCACTAATGCTGGCAGACGCTTACTGGTTGGAGCAGGGAACTCACAAAGCTCTGATCGAGACGAAGGATGGCAAAGGTGTATTCGAAACTTTCGAGCCTCCTCAAATGGACACAATCGAGGAAGATACATGGCAGCTCAACAATCAAATCACTGACAGCCCCCAGTCTATCAAACCAGATTCACCTGCACTCGGTACACGACGAAGACGCTCCTCCTGGATCGGCAATGGTCGGCGGTCTTTCTCGCCGCGGAGTACAGCTAGTGACGATAACGAAATGTCTACGGTTGGGTTCTCGCCAATGTCGCATACTCACAAGAAACGTGGACTGCCTGGTAGACTGCTTCGCGGTCGTCGTCGAGCACAGTCCGCAGAACTGACAGAAGAATCTGGTTCTGATGACGAGCGTCGTCTGAACCTTGGTATGAGAGGCTCGCCAAAATATGACAACACTGGTCCGCTTCAAAAGCAGATGCAGAAGATGATTGAAAGGGAAACTCAAAGCCAGCCAATGGATACATTACACGAGATGTCCCCAATAGAGCAGAGTAATTCTGGAGGCCGAAGAGCTGCGGTGTCTGACGAGCATCAAGATCTGGAGAGGCCGAGAGTATCGACTGATCATGGACAAACGCAATCAAACCGGGTATCTCAAGACAATAGTACCCCTCGAATCTCCATCAGTGATTTTGAAACTGGAGCTTCGGTGATTGCTGACGATCATGGCCCGCGTCCAGGTTCTGCTATTCCGACCACAAAGAGACGTCGCCGCGCTAGTCGACTTAACTTCTTTCACAAACAAAGCGCTGATATTCATGAGGACAACCAGATCGAGGCCACTGACTTTGCTTTCAAGGAGAAGCCGAAGAAACTATCGCCTAGGGGTTCGCCACACTCGAATCCAAGATCGAAGACCGGATCGCAGTCGAATCTGCGGCATCAAGCTAATCAGAGCAAGAGCGGAGACGAAGATGATGCAGAAAGCACAACAGGAATGTTTTTCAAAGGAAGCAGACTAGGTGACATTGTCCGTAAGGAGCGTCCCAGAGTGGGCGACTTCATTAAGCGTACTGTCAGAAACGGCTCGATCTCAGCGTCTGATCCTGAAGACGGCCGTGTGAATGCAATCTTGTTGTCTGATAGCGACTCCGACGAAGATCTGTCAGGCAAGAAGAAGAGTCATTCAAGCAATGACTTACATGGCTATTATGGTACCAACGAGCTACCCACGTTCAGGTCAACCAGAGTGAGAGACGACGAATCACCACATTCACAACCTGGTGACCACATCAGACGTCAATCACAGGCTCTAAAAGATCAGAAGAGGTCTTCTCGTTTCGAGGAAAATCGACTGAGTCTAAGAACTGGTAGCAATGATGTCTCTCCCAGTACATCGAACGTTGCTTTGACTCGTCTTGGCACAGCTTCTTCTGCTCAACGTGGTCGACCAACGGACAGATATGGTCGTACATTGAGCCCAGACGATTACACGGACAGTTCTCGATCTCGATCCCCAGCCTTGAAAGCCGCACGTCGTCTGAATGATGTGCTCGCTAAGTCTGGAGTCCCGGGGCAAGATGCAGGATTGCCAGTTACTGGGCTCGGCAGACTTATAGCAAAGCGCGGTCACTCATCGCTACCAGAGAAGGGCAAACATATGGGAGATTCCACCACGATTACAAGCAAGGACATTGCCTATCTACGCTCCATGCTCACGCTCACTGGAGTGAAAGCACAGACGATTGTACATCGTGCGAACGCTGTTCGAGATCCTGTACCATCTTACATTCTTGAAGCTGCTTCACTTTCAAATGCGGCTCTCGCACCTGTTACTCGCCGCCAAGAGCACGTCTTGGTCGCCAGCCTCCTGTCCCAAACGCTGGAGGAGTCTATTGCGCACGTAACAGAAGACGCTCACGCCTTCCGCAACGAGACTTGCACGGGTCTACACAAACGCCTTGACGAACTCCGCGAGACGCTGACAGCCAAGCTCATGCCAGCCGTAAGAGCTTCTGGCGACGAGGCAGATACTTTTGTGGCACAGTTGACGACAACGCATACCCTCAGTGTCAAGCAGGTGAATGATGGCGTGGATGCTTTGGTCAGGAATAGGAGGAGGAGATTGAGGTTATTACGGCATGTCGGTTTCAAGGGTCTGGAATGGGTGGTCGTTTGTGTGCTGTGGATTGTTTGGCTAGTGGTCAGTGTTTTGAGGGTTGTGAGGTTACTGGTTGTGGGCGTTGGGAGGGGTGTTAAGTGGGCTTTTTGGGCTTCTTGAACGATAAGGTATCTAACTAGACTTGGGATTTTTGCCTTTTTAGCATGGAGTTTTGGGTGATTGGGCATATGGTAATCGGTATTGTAGGAGGAGTGATAGCAGATGATAATACTTGAGGATAGAAGGTGTCGCATAGAGAGATAGCCGCTTTGGGCAGAAACAAGAACGATCTTTCCATACACATACAATGGTAGTAAGGATCTATTTTCACGCCGACCTACAATAATACGATGAAAATCATTCCACTTGACGCGCTTCATACCTTTATTGAGACTCAGGAAGAATTTCTCGAAACTGCCAACTCTGAGCGCCACCAAAAGTGCTCTCGTGCCTACGTCAGATGACCGTGTAAGCGGACAACAACATCGGCAACAACATACATCATCTATATACATCTAAGAACCTATTTGAGATCCTGTACATTTTGCTTGCAGTGCTCTCTACCACTCTGTTGCACTCGCCTATGTAGCATTCTATCAATCCTGGCCTCCACAGGCACATACCATCACCCTAGAACTAACTACCTTTGTACGACTAGTAAACACCATGTTCAATCCACTTTCCCATCTTGCAAAATGGCATGCTACACCCGATCAAGGCCCTACACCAAATCCACCACCACAAGCTGGCCTTCTCTCCCGCCTTACTCGCCTTGCAGGTCAGTCGCACGCTAGCGACACGTCAATCTCGTTGGACTTGCATGATGCCCTAGATCTCGATCTCGAAACAAGAAAGACCATTCTCTGTCACAGATTGCGTAATGTATGAAGACGCTGTGCACATCGTCCTCCGCATTGCTGTAGCGTTAAGCTGACAACACGAAATCAGGCCACGACACAAGCAGAATGGCACTACGCCGCCGCTGAGCTGGATGATGTCGAAGGCAATAATGACTGGAAGTTCGAGCTCGAGTGCACCGAGTACAACTACGCACTCTTACAGTCTCGGTTGGACCAACTAGAAGACGCAAGAATATCTGGAAATGTCCAACGTATGCTCTTCCTGATCAGAACGTCCCTCTCACGACATATTGGTGGCATGGGCAACACAAGATTATACAGACATTCCTACACCGGCACGAAGAATCTCATTGAACGATATATAAACTCGGCGTTGGATACTATACAGACGTTTTTGGATACTGCAAAGACACAGCAGGATGGGCTGGACCTACGATACCTGTTGGAACAAGTTCTTCTGGCACGGCAGTCTTTTGGCAGGTCTGCATTGCTGCTTTCCGGAGGTGGGACTTTTGGCATGAATCATATCGGGGTTGTCAAGTGTCTTTGGGAGAATAATCTGCTGCCGAGAGTGATTACTGGGGCATCTGCTGGGAGCATTGTTGGAGCGGTATTGTGTACGAAAAAGGATTCCGAAATGGACAGTCTGTTGGCGGATTTCTGCTATGGAGATCTGGAAGTATTCACAAAGTCTGGCGTAGATGATAGTGTGCTTCAACAGGCAGCAAGATTCCTCAAGACTGGTGCTCTCTTTGATGTGGGCAACCTTACACGGGTTATGCATAACTTGATGGGAGATATGACGTTCCTCGAGGCTTACAATCGAACGAGGAGGATCCTGAACATCTGTGTTTCCAGTGCAAGCGTCTTTGAGTTGCCGCGACTGCTCAACTATATTACCGCCCCCAATGTGATCATATGGTCAGCAGTGTAAGTAATCATCAGTACATACAATAGTATAACAGTCCCTTGCTAATTCACGGTATAGCGCGGCATCGTGTTCAGTGCCTGGAGTATTCACAGCAGCAAGCTTGCTGGCTAAGGATGTGGACGGCTCTACAGTACCTTGGAACCTCTCGCCTCAACGCTGGGTGGACGGCTCGATTGATGGCGACATTCCAACAACTCGTATCGCGGAGATGTTCAACGTCAATCAATTCATTGTCTCACAGGTTAATCCACACGTAGTACCCTTTCTCACTCAAGAGAATGGGCCCCTTCCTGCCCAACCAGTTGGTTCGAGCAATACTGTCGAACCAGGACCTGGCTGGCTAAACAGCGTGTCAAACATAGCAAAAACGGAGGCGCTGCATCGTATGCATGTTCTCACAGAGCTAGGAGTGCTGCCAAACCTTTTCACAAAAGTCTCCAACGTCCTCAGCCAACGATATTCTGGGGACATTACCATCGTGCCACAAGTACAATATTCACAAATGCTCAATGTGCTCAAGAACCCTACTACAGAATACATGGTGAGTGCGCAACTTTTTGGAGAGAGAGCTACATGGCCGCAGGTAGATCGAATCAGAAACCACTGCGCTATCGAGCTTGCACTTGACAATGCTGTACACGAGCTTCGTGCTAGGATAGCTTTTCCAAGTATGACTACTGGTACTCATGCGAAACCGAGGCTACGGACCATGTCTGGAGGTCTTGCTCATACAAAGTTGAATGGCCAGCGTTCTTCGCCCGGCACGAATCGTCGTCAGCAGGACTTACATGCTCATCACGTAAGAAGTCGGCATCTAGTGAAACACTAGCAGACAAGATACGTAGACAGCCTTTCGAGCTCTCACTAGACACAACTATGACAGGCAATGAATGGCAACAACAAGATCTACCAGCGTCAATGTCGCCAGGCTCAGCAACGTCCGAAATGTCTCTGGACGACGATTCCATTACCGACAAGACGAAAGACCTGTCCTCTACATCAGAATCGCTCGCATCGCCCGACGACGAAGAAGAGACATCATATCACTACTCCCCACACGCCTCGCAACCGCCGACACCGACTCATCGAATGGCGCGCCTAGGCTATTTCGGGTCCATCTCACCGCTTACGCAGCGTGCTTCTCAACCACCAGAGTATTCTCGTGTCAAACTCACAGAAGTAAGCCGACGACCTGGGATGATTAGTCAGTCATACGCAACTTCAAGTTCGGCGGTCCCCACTGTCTCGAGTTATGAGTCGTCGACGAGATCGAAACGCAGTATGAGTACCGGGTTGAGGGGACTGGCGCCGCCTGGTGTGAGATGATTCTTCCATGAAATTCAGCATTCGGCAAAGCATTGTGTATCCTGCACGCACGGCTTACATTCCTGACGTGCCTGGTCCTGGCATGCCTACATAGTTGCATGACTGAGCTGATCGCAGCCTGACCTACTAGGCGTATGGATATATACGTACGATGCATGTTGTATACCAGTTTTTGACACTTTTCAATCGTTCTGGTTTTTGCACGTATCACGTTATGGTTACACTACGTTGTGCATCTCGTAAGCCGTGGACAGCCATGGCGCGAATGATGCTCGCAATGTAGAAGATTATTGATATCATCGTTCACGGCGGTGGGGGAGGTGGTGGGCGGGTGGACGGGTGGGTGGTGTGCCTAGATGAGGTAGTCATGCTATGCTGTCCTTCATTGTAGAAGTCATAACAAGTACATAACATACGTGCAGACAGAACGATAACGAGTACGAGTAGCACATCACCATAAAACTCCTCATTCCCAATGCCTACCTCTCTTAATGCAGGCATGTGGACATGCACCAAAAACTCTGCCATCTTCAAACCATTCCATGGAATTAGACTTGCTAGCATTACTCACGCCTCCATCACCATCATCTGCATCATCACTCATTCATACCCATCTCCATCCTCACCACCACCACCCGGCGTAGGCGCTCCATAAGCCCCCGGCGTCGGCGCACTACCATACACACCCGGCGTCGGCGCACCTCCACCACCATAAGCAGGTGTGCGTCCACCAGCGTCCCAAGCAGCTGGTGTGCGCGAGCCCGAAAAGGCGGATTGATATGGTGTCGCTGAGCCTGTATTCCACGTCGACTGTACAATGCAGCATGTTAGCCTTCACAATCCCACTGATTCAAAGTGTTACAAAGCAACAAGAGTGCAAAGAAAACTCACCCCTCCATACGCCGTGGCACCACCATACGCCGTCCGACTGCCATCCGCATAAGGATTGACAGTGCGACTCCCATCAGCCCATCCAGGCGCCGGCGTCCTATTCCCAGCCCCAGCCATCACACCACCACCCCTCCAAGCAGGTGTCCTCGCTCCCGCCGCAGCACCCCACGCCGGCGTCTTACCGCCTGCACCCGCGCCCCACCCGGCAGGCGTACGCCCACCATCCCAAGCACTCTGTCCCGAACCCGCAGGGACTCTGCTCATTCCTCCAAAGGCTGCGCCGCCTCTACCTCCAGCGCCAAATCGGCCAGAATCCATGGTTTGGCCGGAAATGGGATCTTTGACTGTAAGCACGTCTTTGCTGACGGTGATGACTTTATTTTTCGTGTGCAGCTCGACGCGCGCTTCGGCATCTGTGGCGTCTTTGACGATGCCCAGCAGGCCTTTGTACGGTCCTTTGCGCACCGTCACGGTGCGGCCGATCATGCGGTCGCGGCCGCCTTTGCTGGGTGGTGGCATTGCCGTTGCTTGTGCGGCGGCACCACCACCACCATTCGCCATGAGAGGATTCATCTTGGTCAGGTCTGGACCCGTGGACGCTGCACCACGGCCACCTTTTGCGGCTACAGTGACGACGCTGGAATTGCGAGCGACGAAGACGCCGGCATTATCTAGTTGCTCTCTGTTCTGGCAGAAGAGGTAGGTACGATGGATGTGTAGGACGCGACCTTGACGTTGCTCACCAGAGAATTCTTTCACAGTATCATCGTGACGAATTTCAGTGCCGTCTTTGTCGGTGGCGACTGCGAATCGGCGTTTTTCGAGTTTGTTACCGATCGCGCTGGGAAGTAGTGTTCTGACACTGCCGTCCTGGTCGAGAACACGCAAGGATTCACGATCGACTTTGACGACGACAGCGACAGTTGTTGAGTCGAGCTGGACGAGGTCGTAGAGGTCGAACTTGGTGTTGCCAGTTTGCGTGACGGAGTCGGTTGCAGCGCGGAGATCGCGAGAGAAGACTGTGATTTCTGTGTTTGTGGCATCGGAGAGGAGGGTGATGCGGTCATCTTTAATGCGTACAACCATGCCTACTTCGTCGGTGTATTTGGAACCTCCGATGACTTTGACGTGGTCACCCTCCCGGAAGAGCTTGCGCAGGGTTTTGATGGGAGCTTCGATCGTTTGGGTACGAGAATTGTTGTCGCGTGAGGCGACAGCAAGTGTGACGATATCACCATGAACGCGAATGGCTTTGCCTTGAATGCCACGTTGTTCGCCTTGGTAGATCTCGACCATGTCGCCAGGGAGGTAGTATTCGGCACCATTTGTGCTGCGAAGAGTTGCTGCTAATTGGTTGAGATCGAGTCCTATCGTGCCGTCCTCTGCACTTGAGGTAAACTTTGTCACTTCTTCAAGTTTTGGGTTGACGTCTTCAGCTTGTAATTGATTCACCTTGAATTCTTTCATCAAAAAGCCGTCGACATAGGTATCGCCGAGATAGCTGAACTGTTTTCCAGTGTGACCACCAATCTGCTGCAGAAACCTGCTGTGCTTCTTCCTTGCTTCAATGTCGCTGAAGAGGCGTTGATGTGGACGGTTGGAGGCGGCGTGTTTGCCAAAGTTACCACCGCCACGTTTTCTCTTCGAGTCTGCTCCTAATGGAGCGTTTGCATCCTCTGTAAGACCATAGTCCAGACGAGGAACTATCCTCAACGTCGCTTCAAGACCATTTGCATCCACGTCCTCGACTTGCGCAAGATCTCCTTGGTATTTACCACCACGCTTCAGCCTGACATACATTCCTGCTGATAGTGTTTTCGACTTTCGTGTTTTGAGTAGATCTGGCATCTCGTTGATAGGTACTAGCACTCCCTTTGTCCGAGCATAGCAATTAAGAATGTTTTCGCATGCCTCGACCACATCTACATGCCTGCGCGCTTCCACGTAGACATAGCCCGCCATGGTTCCACCTCGCTCGAACGCTGAGAATATGGAAACAGCCTGAGGTGTATGTCGTCGCTCCTCGACACGCTTCATGATAGCAAAGACAACCTCTCGTTCTTTTCCTGGCTTAACCTTGACTCCCCATATGGTTGGATCTTCGACACTAGGCAGAAGAAGACGTTGTGGTACAATCACTGCATCAGAAGCAGCTGCACGATTTCGACCATAAGCACCATATCTCTCCTTGTAAAGCGCAGCCTGTTCCTCTGCATTGAGGTCTTCTTGTTCTTGTCGTCTGCGGTCGAGATCTCTATGCCGTCTATCGTCGTGGTCGTCTGCGCCTGCTAATCCTTCATCATCGGGGTGAATGTCTGCAACGAAGCCTTCTGGTAGATCATCTTCATCTTCGTCTGCCTCCTCGTCTTCCTCGTCCACTTCGGCTTCCACGTCAATGAATTGGTTGCGGCGATCTCGCTTTCTTCTTTTTTGGCGATGCCCTCTGACCTCATCCTCCTCATCCTCATCTTCATCCTCGTCATCCTCCTCTTCGTCTCCATCTTCTATCACACCATCCGCCTGCTCCTCCTCGTCCTCCACCGGCGCGTCGTCAGCTTGATCTAGCTGACCAGCAGCGCTATTTCCATCTTGCTCCTCAACATCACCATCATCCTCTACAGCTGGCTTTGGAGAAACTGGCTCTTTAATGTCATTATCTCCAGCCTCAGACTTTGGTGTCTCTGGTCGTTTTGTGACTGGTGCTGCTCTTTTCGGTTCTTCTTCTACGTCTGATCCCACCTCTTCGCCCGGATTGAAATCTTCTTCAGACTCTTCTCCATTATCGTCGTTGAAAGTCGGATATTTGGTGTCTGTGCTCATGGCGCCCAGCGTCCTGTGTTTAAGTTAAAGCCGGGAAGGCTGTGAACTAAGGATGAAAGTGGGTTGACTGGAAGTTGAAGACTGGGGAGTGAAGACGGTGTGATGACAGGATGAATAAGAGTACTGATGTTTACCTTGAAGGTCGACAGCAAGGAGCAAGGAGTGATCTCCGAGATCGGCGTCCTTTTTCAATAAACGGATTGCAGTCATGAACAATCATTGAACAATCACTCTGGACGAGAACCTACTGAGCTGTCTTTTTACATTACCATTGCCTTCACTAACACGCTCTTCCGTCTTCCACACGTCTCCATTTCAAGGTTATCCTACGAATCGTCCACCAACCACGTCCCCCAATGGCGGAGACACCCAATGGCTCACGACTACAGACACCCAAGTCGCCCAAGATTACCAATTGGGCACTAACTGAATACTCTGCAAATTTCACCGACTTGGAGATACCGCAGCATGACATTGTGCCTAAGCAGTTCCTCCTTCCAAATGGCCAGCCAGATGTGTGAGCACTCTCAAGACAGCTTCAAAGCTCTTACTGACCATTAGTCCAGTATCTAAAACTTATCCTGACATCGAGGGTGTATGAAGTTATAGAGCAGTCACCTCTTACACATGCAACAAATCTCAGTAATAGGCTGGAATGCCAGGTTATGCTCAAAAGAGAGGATCTCCTACCAGTATTCAGCTTCAAATTGAGAGGTGCTTACAACAAGATGGCACATCTCCCGGAACAGCAGAGATGGAAAGGAGTCGTTGCTTGCTCAGCTGGTATGTCGGATGAACAGCTCACGATTGAAACGCCCTGCTCATACGATTCCAGGCAATCATGCTCAGGGAGTGGCCTATTCAGCTCGCAAGCTCAAGATCCCTGCTACTATTGTCATGCCAGAAGGAACACCAGAAATCAAACATCGAAATGTAGCGCGTCTGGGTGGCACGGTCAAGCTAGCAGGAGCAGATTTCGATTCTGCCAAAGAAGAATGTCGTCGTCTAGAAGTGCTGCATGATCTGACAAACATTCCTCCTTTTGACGATCCATATGTGATTGCTGGTCAAGGTACTATTGGCATGGAGCTGTTGCGACAAACCGACTTATCAAAGCTGGAAGCAGTGTTCTGTTGTGTCGGTGGAGGTGGTTTGATAGCAGGTATTGGTGTATACATCAAACGCATTGCGCCTCACGTAAAGATCATAGGTGTGGAAACTTACGATGCAAACGCATTGGTACAATCACTCGAAGCAGGCAAGCGAGTAACACTGAAAGACGTTGGTCTCTTTGCCGATGGAGCAGCAGTCAAGACAGTAGGAGAAGAGACATTTCGCATCTGTCAGGAAGTAGTGGACGATGTCATTCAGGTAACAACAGACGAGATTTGTGCAGCCATCAAGGATGTATTTGAAGACACTCGCTCGATCCTGGAACCTGCAGGTGCACTTTCTCTTGCTGGACTGAAGAAATACGTAGCCGCACACCCATCACCAAACCCAGATCGTGGTCTTATCGCTATTGCATCTGGTGCGAATATGAACTTCGATCGTCTGCGGTTCGTGGCAGAGCGCGCAACTTTGGGTGAACAGAAAGAAGCTCTGCTTGCTGCAACAATACCGGAACGACCTGGGGCCTTTGCCGACCTCGTGAAAGCATGTCACCCTGCAGGCATAACAGAATTCAGCTATAGGCATTCGGGAGCAAGCACGGCACGCGTCATCCTTGGTTGTTCCATCGCAAAAGCGAATCTGCCAAGTCTTGTTGATCGTGTCAGCTCTGCAGGCATGGCAGTAATAGACCTGTCCGCCAATGAGATTGCGAAATCGCACATCCGCTATCTCAATGGTGGTCGTCCTGATATCAAGGACGAGCATCTATACAGCTTCGAGTTTCCGGAGCGAACAGGCGCTCTATATAGATTCTTGACCAAACTGACGCCAGGTTTCAACATCAGTTTGTTCCACTACAGAAATTACGGAGGTGATGTGGCAAGAATCTTGGCTGGTATTCAGGTACCAAAAGGTGAAGAGCATGAGCTTGAGGCTTTCCTGAAAAGAGTAGGATACCCTTACAAAGAGGAAACCAATAATGAGAGCTATCAAATGTTCTTGAAGGCTGATTGAGGTTGAGATCTGGTCATTCTCGATTTGTGAATTTTGCAGCTATCAGTGTCACAATCTCACAAACGATTTCGAAGTCGTGCTCGTCGACGACGAGGACAGCGTAAGACAAGCCTTTACAATCATGATCAATTAGAATGTTACGAGGCAAGAGCCAGCACAATCTGAACGATGAACCGTCCTCAAACCAGAAAGAGCGACTCAGGTCTAACGCCCAAGCAAAAACAAAATCACGTTTCATGTCAAGATATTTAGATCTTCAGCAGAGCAATAGAAGAACATAGAATATTCGGAAACGATCGCGCTGGCTCGATGTTTGCTGGTAGAGAGCGACTTTCTTGATTGCTTATGCCATGGCAATCATGTTTCATGTTTGTGATCTGGCCACAAGCTCTGCTATTGTGTAGAGCTCTACCTTACCCGCCCAGCCATCTAGCAATTGCACATAAAAACCAGCCTCCCGTCATTCTCTTCACATTTCCTTTCCTCTTACTTTCATCTCATCTCATCTCACTTTCTTCGCTGCACTTTCTCTAAACACCACTACCACTCTGCGATCTATCTTCACTCTCAAGGCAACTTCACCTCCACTGACGCCCACAACATCGACACTTCTGAACATAGCTTGAGCTCTCAAACTCAAGTAAGTCTCACCGAACTCATCATCAAGCTCATCACAGCCCTTGAACTCATGGTCGCTCTCATCCCACTCCTTCATTTTTCATGATGCACAATATACTAAAAGTGATTCTGATCATCGTCTAGCTCCTTCAACACAGTCACCATGTCAACCAGTCTCAACGAAAACGATAACAAGATCCTGGCTTTTGCCTGGCAGTGCTTCAAGGCTCCTCCCGATGTAAGTGAACCTTGCGCATCAGTGATTCTGTGAACAATGATGAATTTGGAAAAGCGCTTGTCGCAAACGTGAAGTGATATGAATCTTGTTCTCGTTGAGCTTTCGACCATTCCTGTACCGTCTTCCACTCCTCGTTCTTTTCTTTTCTCTTGTTCCCTTCCCACTTTCCTGAATGAGCAAATCTCACTCTCATTCTACATCAGCAAGAACTATCATTCTCATCTTCATTCTCCTTGCTTCTTCCTCCTCTATCTCATCTGCTTCACCAAAACTAACCAGTCCTCCTCTCCCCTAGATCGACTTCATCAAACTGTCCAAACTGGCCGGACATACCAATCCTAAATCTACCGCGAACGCCTTTTCGAACATCCGTAAGAAGCTTGCGGCTATCGCCGAAGCTAATGGTGACTCCGCTCCTGCCTCTCCCACCAAAACCAAAGCCACCCCCAAGAAGACGCCTGCTACTTCCACCAAAGGTAAAGGTGCTAAGACTGCCACCGCTGCTGATGGAGATGATGTTGAAGATGGAGAAGACACCAATATGAAGAAGACACCCATTCGCAACACCCCCAAGCGCGGTGGCACCAAGCGCAAATACGTTGAGACGGGAAGTGATGATGACGCTATCAAGGAGGAATCTGGAGCCGAGAATGGAGAGGATGATGATACCACTGCTGGGGAACCTAAGACGCCTGAACCCACCGTCGGTGTCAAGGTTAAGAGCAAGAAGGAAGGCGCTGGAGGAAAGAGTCCTACGAAGAGCCCGGTCAAGCGCAAGGCTGGCGGTGCGGCTGCTAACAAGAAAGTCAAGACCGAGGTTGAGACTGAGGATGATGATGGAGTTGCCGAGGATGGAAGCAAAGAGTACACTGACGCTCAAGCTGTCAAGGATGAAGTTGAGGAGGGAGGGGAGGATGGTGGTGAGCCTGGCGAGGTTGTCGAATGAGTTGAGAATGGGTTCGGAACAGGACGATAGGAGCTGGGTGGAAGTGATGTGCGCACCGCAATCAACGGAGGAGCTGAACTTGCACGGCAATGTTTCTGGATATGTTGAGGCTTGTTGAAGCCTGGATACAATACCAAGCAGCAGAAAGCGCTAGCTAAATTACGGCACCACAAGACTGTGCAATAACACTAGCTCATCGATACTACGCAACAACCTTGCGTCTGAATAGCATAGCATAACAATGGTGTAGCATGTTGAATGCACTTCCTTTTCCGCCTTGCATATTCAATCCTCACAGTATTTGTTTCGACGAGTATCGAGTATCCAGTTCTCTTCCCTCTGCGCATCTGTGCCTCTATGCCTTAACGAACTCTCTTTGCATTCGGCTGTGGAATGCGTTTGTTGAAACGAATTGTACCTAATCAACCACGAAGTGTTACATCATACCCCGAGTGGTAGATTATCGCGTGATTACATAGAACGCTACCAGGTTAGTTCCTGTATCGAGGAGCATCGTAATCACCTTTCACAAGCATGGTGATTTTGCGAGCTCAAAAGCGAGTCGAGCCTCAGTCATCGTCTTTCTTCACTGGACTAGGTAGGCACGACTAAGCACTTGCACTAGCGTTTGCACATTTACTTGGGCGAGGAAGTATAAAATATAAGGAAGAGCAGAGAAGAGATTGTTGATGAACGCACAAGTGAGAAACAGTGAGCTGTGGTGGATGTGGAAAAAGCTGATTAGATGCTGTTCGCGGTGTGGAATGGATATATTGAGCTTGGTGATGTGAATCGGTTTCATTCAACCCCAATCAAAATGTGGCACTCTCCTAATTCTATTTCTTGCACATCTTGATGGTAAGCCGCATTCGTGCCGTGGGGGTCTTCTGTCAATATTTTGTCTGTTCTGCTCTGCTTCTTTCTCGTGGAAAAGGAAGAGGAATAATAATAAGCTGGAGGTGGAGTCGATTAATGGTGTCTGGTGAATGAAGATGCGCAAATGACAGAAGATAGGAAACGAATGGCAGTACATGCAGTAAAGTGTCTTCCATGTAAGATATCCAAGAACAACCATAGGTCCTTCATGATAGTCAATTGAAGTGACTACATACCTCGAGTATTACATCCTAAACCATAGCAATAGTAGTAACGCGTAGCGCGTAGCGTCAACCTGTTCCCCATCTCAAGCAGTACGCATGCAATCGAGATTTAAATGTTCGCCTCCGCATCCGCCCCCACGAGTATATCAGGATGCGAGTATTACCATGGAAGGCACTACAACGCCCCCGCCACTACTCACATACATAGCTATTCCAATCATCCACATCCCCCATGACAAACCTCGCCGTGCTCGGCCACGCGCACAACTTCCTACTCCTTGCCACGCCGTCCGGTGACTCCGTAGAGAGTATCGCGTTGGGGCGTTCGTTACGCTCGACGGCGCGCACGAGCGCCGGGACGACGTGGTAGAAAGAGGGGACGGTGGGGTAGTAGCTGGCGCTGCCGCAGTGGCCGCCGCCTGGGGGAGAGGGAGGTTGTCAGCTTTGGTTGTGGAGCAGGAGGTGGGGGAAGTGGGAGATAGAGGAGGGAGGAGGAGAGAGGGGCTGAAAAGAAAGGTTGTGATGGTGACGCGAGGGTGAGGATTTACCTGGAACCATGAAGAGGTTGAAGAAGTCGGAGATGTCTGCGCCATTGTAGAAGCTTTGGATCTGTTCCAGGTGCTCGATGGGCCATGTTGCGGCGTTCAGTGGGTCAGACCACCTACTCGTCGTCAGTCATGCCTAGTCATACAACCGGTCAATATTTTACTCCCTTACCCTTGCGTAACAATCATCTTGCCGCCATGCTTTCTGAACTCAGTCAGATTGGCGCTGATCTCATCGATATGCACGCCCGCTCGTGCGTCGACGTCTGCGACATCGCTAGCCCAATTGAAGGTGCTTGCGTTATAACTGAGGTTGTTGTAGACGAGGTTCTGCAGAATAGGCACACTGAAAGCATCGCTGAGATATCCCTCCTGATAAAGTAGTTCGATCTCAGAACCAAACGAGAAGCCCGGGTAAAGCTGCGCGCCCGTCTGTGAATTTACAGGCCCGGCGTAGAGACTTTCCAGCGCCTCAACCTGCGCAGCCGTCAAGCACGTTGGCGCAGCAGTGGTGTTATTCCCAGCAGTGCTCGCGTTGCAAGCCAGCGTACTGACCTCGAAGTTACACGCCAAAGGATTCTCGATGACGCCGTCCATGACGCCGTCGAGCCCGTCGCAGGCTGCCAGCACTGCGGCAGAGGTGAAGTTGAGCACGGCTTGAGGGAGGCGACTCGCGTTTGAAGCAGTTACTTGGGCGTTCCAGAGAAAGGACAGCGCGAGGTGCGAGTACCAGTTTCCAGGGCTGCCGGCGTATATTGCGTCGAACATGGTTGGGTGGTATTGCGCGAGGGCGAAGCCTTGAGCGCCACCGGTGCTGCAGCCTGCTTTTGTGTCAGCACTGAGCACGCCCTGAACTGT
>Ga0160429_1000409_pt1 | contig 42557 bp, 38 predicted proteins | sample SolpanmetagenomR_FD_108199 | JGI IMG/M metagenome (GOLD analysis project Ga0160429, IMG submission 108199) | Solar panel surface microbial communities from Lawrence Berkeley National Laboratory, California, USA - R | ecosystem: Engineered > Built environment > Solar panel > Unclassified ... | reverse complement strand
TTGTTTGAGCGCACCATCGAGAGCGCGCCCAAGATTCAGCGCATCCGGCAGTGGCTGGGGCAGCATCCGGGGGTGGCTTTGCTCACGGGCGTAACTACCGTTGGCTTCTACCCCAATAAGGAGGCAGCCAGCCCCTCGGCCCGCTACCGCGACGACCTCGGCTACTACGATACCTTCAACGCGGGCGCCTACTTTGCCTCGGCCACGGCCCCGATTGCCTTCTACCACAAGTCGCGCCTGGTGCCGGGCGTCGAGAACGTGCCGCCGCTGCTCACGGCCCTGGTGGCTAGCATCGACCTGGGCGGCTACGTGGGCTCCTACGGCACCCAGGCCGAGCGCACGGTGTACCCGGCCCCGGCCAACGCGCCGGCCCTGCGCCCGGCCCCGATTATCTGCTACGAGGCGATTTACGGCGATTTTGTGGCCGAATACGCCCGCAACGGCGCCACGCTACTCACGGTCTTCACCAACGACGCCTGGTGGCTCGACTCGCCCGGCTACCGCCAGCTGCTGCGCTACGGCAGCCTGCGCTGCATCGAAACCCGCCGCGACCTTGCCCGCTCGGCCAACACCGGCTTCACGGGCTTCATCAATCAGAAGGGCGAAATCACGCACCTCGTGCCCGCCTGGATACCCACCGCCACCCGCGGCACCGTGCACCTCAACAACGAGGTGACGTTCTACGCCCGTTTCGGCGAGCTCATTGGGCGCGGCGCGCAGCTGCTGGCGGTGCTGGGGCTGCTGGCCGTGGTGGGTTTTGCCGTGCTCAAACGGAAGCAGTTTGCTAACCATCCCTAAGGCCATCAGAAAACGTTTGTCATGCTGACGCAGGAAGCATCTCGTCAGGATAAACCTCGGGCACAGCCTGGCAAGATGCTTCCTCCGTCAGCATGACAAACGTTTTTTAACGAACGTATTCATCAGTAAGACAGTCTAGTAATGACCCCCGACCTCCTTCCGCTCTCGCACGCCGTGGCCGACCTCTGCCGCCAGGCCGGCGCCTTCATCCGCCAGCAAGTCAGTGGCTTCGACCAATCGAAAATCGTAACCAAGGGCCTGCACGACCTCGTGTCCTACGTGGACAAGGAATCGGAAAAAATGCTGGTCGACGGCCTGCAAAAGCTTTTCCCCGAAGCAGGCTTCGTAACCGAGGAAGGCACCGTGGCCAACACCGACCCTAGCCAGACCGAGTACCGCTGGATAATCGACCCGCTCGACGGCACCACCAACTTCATCCACGGCCTGCCGTGCTTCGCCGTGAGCGTGGCCCTGGCCCGGGGCAACGAGCCGGTGCTGGGCGTGGTGTATGAGATAAGCCGCGACGAGTGCTTCCGCGGCGCCCAGGGCCACGGCGCGTTCCTCAACGAGCAGCCCATCCGGGTCAGCGCCGCCACCAGCACCGAGGATACGCTCATTGCTACCGGCCTGCCCTTCTACAAGTTCGACCACATGGATGCCTACCTGGCCATCCTGGCCGAGTACGCGCAGCACTCGCGCGGCATCCGGCGCTGGGGCTCGGCGGCTACCGACCTGGCCTACGTGGCCTGCGGGCGCTTCGACAGCTACTTCGAGTTCAACATCAATGCCTACGACGTGGCCGCGGGCATCCTGCTGGTGCGCGAGGCCGGCGGCCGCGTCACGCAGTGGCTGGCCGACGGCGACCCGGTGTTCAACCGCGAAACGCTGGCCACCAACGGCCACGTGCACGAGCAGATGCAGGCCGTACTGAAGCGGCATTGGAAGGCTGAGTATAAGTCGTAGCTTAGGGGGCTCTTACTCCGCGCCTTATGAAACTCGTATGCCTCGGGCTGGCCACGCTGCTGGCTGGCCCCGCCCTTGCCCAAACCAGCCAACTCACGGGCACCATTACCGGGCTGGCGGGCAAGCCGCTGCTGTACCGCTACATGCGGCAGGGCAAGCGCCTGGCCGATACCGTGCGAGTAGCCAGGGATGGGCGCTTTACGCACCCTGCCACCGCCGGCGACGACGGCATGGGCTCGCTCTACGTGGCGGGCGCTTCACGCTACGTGCTGTTCTGGGTGGAGCCGGGCACCATGCGGGTGCAGGGCGACGCCGCGCAGCCCGGCAAAATCCGGGTGACGGGCACGCCCGAAAACGACGTGCTCGACGAATACTCCCGCACCGTGGAGTGGAAATACGATGCCACCACCGCCAAAAACGCGGCGGCCTACGACTCGCTACGCCAGCTGGCTGGTCAGGCTGCCCGGCAGTTTATCAAGGCCCACCCGGCGGCCCGCACTAGCGCCTACCAACTCTACTGGCAGACGCTGACGCAGCCCAAGTACCCGGTGGACCAGTACGCGGCCCTGGCCCAGCAACTCACGCCCGCCGTGCGCCAAAGCGCGCAGGGCCAAATGGTAACCAAGCGATTACAAATTCTGCAAAGCCAGCCCACGGTAGGCCGGCCGGTGGCCGATTTTGCTATTGCCGATACGGCGGGCGTCAAGCATTCGCTAGCCACCTATCGGGGCCAGTACGTGCTGCTCGACTTTTGGGGGCACTGGTGCAGCCCGTGCATCAAGGCCATGCCTAAGGTAAAGGCGCTACACCAGCAGTATGGGGCTAAATTGGCCATTATCGGCATCGGCATGGAGGCGAAAGGCGACCAGGCCATCTGGAAAAAAACCATTCGTAAATACGAAGTGCCCGGCTTACAGCTTTCCGAGCTGCAAGGTGATGAGGGGCCGGTTATCTCGGGCTATAACGTCACGGCCTTTCCCACTTACATGCTGCTCGACCCCAAAGGCGCCTTGGTGATGAGTACCAACGAGGTGGACGACGTCACCAAGAAGCTAGCTACGCTCGGTAGCTTGTAGCCGGTGCCCGCTGGGCCAAACTTTCCGCCCGCGCCGCGGGTTTTATTTCTACTATGGACGTTCAACTGCTCATTATCATTGCTTTGTTTGCGGCGGCGCTCTTCTACCTGGGTCGGCGCCTGTGGCTAGCTTTCGCGGCCAAAGGGCAGGCCGGCTGCGCCAAAGGCTGCGGCGGGGCCTGCGGGGCCGCGCTCGATGTAGAGGCCTTGCAACGCACCATTGAGGCGCGCAGCGCTGGCGCCCGGCCCTAGCTGTAAAATCTCTCTGAAATCACTCAACCCCCGACCGCCCCGGCTCCGTATAGCCGGGGCGGCCTGTTTCGGGCCCGCCTCATCTGCCATCTGAAAACACCTACCGCCATGCAGGACAAAGAAGAAATGACGTCGATGACGACCGTCGAGAAAAAGCTGAAAAGCCAGGGCTACACCCACGATTTCACCGTGCAGGATGGCCGCCTCACCACGATGGACAACGACAGCGCGCGCACGTTCAGCCCCGAAGAAACGACGGTAGTCGATTTCTTCCGCTTCGAGGGCGAAAGCAACCCCGACGACATGGCCATCCTCTACGCCCTCGAAACTGCCGATGGCGCCAAGGGTACCATCTCGTCGGCCTACGGCACCTACGCCAATGAGGACATCGACCAATTTATTCTCAAAGTAGAGTCGCTGGGCAAGAACCTGATGAAGGGTAAAAAATAGCGCCGCCTACAAGGCAAAATAAGCTGAACCCTTCCTGTGGCCGCCGCAGGAAGGGTTTTTTGCATTCGTCCCTACCGGGCGGCGTAGACTCACGGCTACCGCCCGCTGGCCTTTGCGCCAGTAGTGAGCAGGCCGCGCCGTTAATCTTCCCACAGGTACCGGCCACCCAGGGTGACGTATCCGCCCTGAGTGAGCAGTGAGCCAGTGGCCAGTATCACCCCGACCGAGTTGAACGGGCTGGCCTGCCGCCCGAAGGCGTTGTAACTCCAGTGTAGGCCAACCGGTAGTGTATACCGCCGGCCGCCGAGGGCAAGAAGCGTCGAGGTGTGCAGCTGGCCATAGCCGGCTTCGTTAAAAACAAATTGACTCTCCGTGCACCAGCTTGAATTTGGCGTAGTCAAATACAAATAGGTGTACCAAGCGGTGACGGGCCGGAAGAGTGAATCGAGCAACTCGGCGCGCCGGCCCTCCTGATGCTGGAAAAGGTGCAGCGGCGGCAGGCTGTCGGGCGCCACGGTGCTGTAGTAAGCCTTGCCAAACATGTGGTGGTCGCCGTACGCGGCTACGCCGTAGCCGAGGGTGCCCGGCGCTTGGTAAAGCACCCGGCCGTCGGCCGCGACTACCGTGGCGCAGGGAGCAGCGCAGCCGCAAGTAGGGGTGCCCCCTGCCAGCAGCGCGCCGCCTTCGGGTAGGTAGTCGCCCGGCGTAGCCTGCCAGGGTAGCATCTGCCGGCCCTGCGGGCTGACGACCGTCCAGCTGCGTTGGCCGTTGTGCGGGCTGCCAATGCGATAGTCGATATAATCGGAATAAAGCTTGAAAAAGCGCCCCTGCGGAAAATCGTAGGTTTCGCCCTCAAAACAGCCCTGTGCTAATTCCTGGCCCTGGGGGCTCACGAAATAGATGCGACCCTCGCGGCGAAAGCTGCCGTAGCCGTTGGCCACGGCCAGTACGCTATCGTAGCGGCAGGGTACCACTTCCTGCCCAGTGTGGCGGCTCACCAGCCCGTAACGCCCCGCCCGCTGGCACACCAGGAAGGCGCTATCGGGCCGGGGGTAATAATAGCGCACATTATAGCCGGTGTCGCCGAGCAGAAAGCCCGGTATGGTAGCCTCAAAGTCATTGCCATCTCGCCGCTTGTCCGGGAGGGTAGCCGCTTGATAGTACGGATACAGCAGCTTGGTGTACTGGCAGGGCACCACCCAGCGCCCCGCCGCATCGAGCAGCCCCTGCTGCTCGCCGACCCTGGCCCAGGCCCGGCCGCCCCACATGGGCCCCGCATCGGCGACCTCGTACTGGGGAAAGGCTGGCTGGCCAAAGCGGTTCAGAAACTGCACCACGGGCTGCCCGCCCGGGCCTTGGTGCAGGCGCCGCACCAGGCCCGCCTCGTCGGTGCGGCTCAGGGGCTCGGGCTGGGGCCGCATGGTATAGTGCCCCAGCGAGTCGATAACCCCGGCCAGCCAGCGGTGGGCGCCGCGGCGCAGTCGCACGGTGGCTACGCCGTGGCAAAAGGGCGAAAACCCGTCGAAGCGGGCTCCCGTGAGGCGATGGCCCTGCGCATCGAGCACGCCGTGGGGCAGGCTGTCAGCGTCGACGTACGTGGCGGGCACGCTGTAATGGCCCTTAGTGGCATACCAAAGCCGCCGCTCGCTATAGTGCGATAAATCGCTGTATTGAAGCTTGGTAAGGTGCTGGCCCGAGGTGGTGACCAAGCCCAGCTCGCTTTTCAGGTACAAGGGCCAGGGGCCTACGCCACAGCGCCCGCGCCTGGCGTAGTGAACGGCTGCCGCTTTGGAATAGGACGCCTCGACTTTTTTATAGACCAGGTTGAACGTGGCTAGATTTGGCCCCAATTCCTGTAGCACGACCTTTGAGCTGCCCTTGGGCGGATTTTCCAGGCGCTGTCGGACTTTTCGGGCTGCCTCATCAGGCTCCAGAAAAGCGTGGTCCCACCGGCTGACGGCCGGCGCTAGCTCGGGTCGGCGGGCTGCCGGTAGCGGGTGGGCGCGCCACTGGCCGTCGGGGCCCGGCGCAGCATACTCGTTGTAGCGCACCAGTAGGTACTCGCCCAAGGCGTTGAAAAGCACTTCGTTCACTAGCTCTTCCGAAGAGGGCAGCCCCGCCAGGGCCGGCAGCACGCCGGCGTAGGTGCGGCCGAGGCCATCCTTGAAAAAGGGCAGCCTGGCGGTAGCGGCCGGCGCCACCACCAGTGTACCGGTGGTGTCGGAGTAGCCGTAAAGATTCCCCTTGCGGTAAGATACCAGGCGATGGTCTGCCTGCGTCGTAGGCCGGATGGCCGGCACTTGGCGCAGCGCGTAGCCGCCCGGTGGGGGAGCGTTCGAGGCTGTTTGCCCCAGGCCTAGCCGCGTGGCAAACAGCCCAAATAGCAGAAGGAGAAAACGCATTGGCAGTCCCGGTTTAGAAACCCTGGCGGTTGGGCGAAAGTAGCGCCGAAAGCCAGGGTTAGCCCCACACTTTGGTGCCCTCGGTGCAGTTGCGGCACATCTCAATCTGGTCGCGGCCTTTGAGCAGGGCCTGGCGGAAGCCCTGGTACTTCTGGCCGTGCCAGAGGGCCGTAAAGCTCTCGTGCGCGCGGTCGCCGAGGCGGTACTCGGCGTCTTTGTCGAAGCAGCAGGGCACTACTTTGCCGTCCCAGGTCACGACGCACGAGTGCCACATTTTCCAGCAGCCGTTCACGAGCTTGTTTTTGAGGCGGTAGGTGCCGTTGCCGTTGTTGGCGTAGCGCGAGTAGTAGTCGATGGTCGGGATGAGCGGCGAGCCCTGCTGGTAGTCGTAAATCTGGGCAGTTTTAAACCACACGTCGTCCACGCCCATCGCCTGGGCCAGCGCCTTGGCATCTTCAATCTGGTGCTCGTTGGGCCGCACCACCAAAAACTGGAAGATGATGCGCGGCGTACTGCTTTTCAACTGCTTGCGCCACTTCACCACGTTGCGGGTGCCAGCCAGCACTTTTTCCAGCTTGCCGCCCACGCGGTATTGCTGGTATACTTCCTGGGTGGTGCCGTCGAGCGAGATTATGAGGCGGTCCAAGCCGCTCTCTACCGTGCGGCGGGCGTTCTCCTCGTTCAGAAAGTGGGCGTTGGTGCTGGTGGCCGTGTAAATGCCCTTCTGGCTGGCATACTGCACCAAATCCAGAAACTCGGGGTGCAGATAAGGCTCGCCCTGAAAGTAGAAAATGAGGTACCACAGCCGGCTGGCCACCTCGTCCATCGTTTGCCGAAACAGTTCGGCCGGCAGCATCCCCGTGGGCCGCGTGAACGAGCGCAGGCCGCTCGGGCACTCGGGGCAGCGCAGGTTGCAGCTAGTGGTAGGCTCAAATGAGAGCGCCACCGGCAGGCCCCAGGCGCGGGCCCGGCCGGTGGCCCGGCTCAGCACGTAGGAGGCTACTACCTGCCCGGCATTGAGCACGCGCCGGGGCGTGGCTTTGCGCAAAAATGAAACGGCGTCGCGGAGAGTTGAGCGCATAGGGCAAAGGTCGGCACCAGCCGGCTAGCCCAGAAGACACGCGACCCGGCCCGGAAGTTTTCACCGGGCCGGGTCGCGGGTTTTTTGAAGGCCAAAAGCTGGCTGGCTCTGGGCCAGGCTTATTTACCGGTGCTGGGTAGCTGGGCCACAGCGGCGCTGTACACGCCGGCCCGGCCAAACGACTGGTTTATCTCGTCCACGGCGGCGCGGCTGCTCAGGCGCTTGGGCTTGGGGTTGAGGATGGTCCCATCCTCGCCCAGCAAGATATAGGTGGGCACTTCCTGCAAGTTGTAGGCCTTGGCCAACTCCGAACGCAGGCCGCCGAGGGCCCGCACGTGCACGCCGGGCAGCTTCTTGATGGTGACGAGCTGCTTCCAGGGCAGCTCCATCTCGTCGAGTGCCACGTTCACAAACACGATATTCTTGCCCTCAAAGCGCTTGGCCAGGTCTTGGGCATAGGCCAGGTCGCGCAGGCACAGGCCGTTGGTGGTTTTCCAGAAGTTGAGGTACACCAGCTTGCCTTGGAAGCTGCTCAGGCGCACCGAGTCGCCGGCGGCCGACAGCAGCCGGAAATCCGGGGCCGGCGCGCCGATGGCCAGGGTCTTGTGCTTGCCAAAATCAGTATCAAGGGTGGCCACGTAGCGCTTCTTGGTGTCGAGGGCTCGAAAATCAGCCAGCATGGCAGCCGACTGGCGCACGTGCCCAAAGCGAAACGACTCTTGCAGGATGCGGCCCAGCGTGAGCAGCTTCATCTGCCCATTGAGGCGCTTGCTGGCCAGGGCGTAGCAGAAGGGGTAGAAATCGGGGTCGGTGCGCAGGTGCTTCTGCTGCGCGGCCATGTAGTGCACGTAGTTGAGCAGAAATTCCTGAAACTGCTCATTGCCGACGGCCGTCTGGTCGTTCAGCAAATTGGGGTCGCGCAGGTAGTCGAAGTAGCCCGGCGTCATGGTCAGGCGGCCCTCGGTGCTCACTACCTGCTCGCGCAAATCGGGGAAAGTCAGGCGGTCGTTGGCGTTGGAATAAGTAATCTCCGCCTTGGCATAGTTATAAAATTCGATGGTAAAAGACTGCCGCGCGGCCCGGTCTTCGAGGAAGTTTCGCTCGTGTTTTATGCGGTAGTCGAGGAACGACACGAACGGGGCTTCGTACAATTGAATGTTGTCGGGCAGCACCTGAAAGCCGTCGTTCGACACAAACTGCTCGTCAAACTCGGCCAGGTACGAGTTGGCGTTGGCCATCTGCTGGCGGTGGCGTTGCGCGTCGGTCAGGTTGCCGCTGTTGCGCAGCTTGGTGGCAAAGCCGGTGGGCACGTCGTTGGCCCGAAACTTCACCGTACCGGGCAGGTCCTCGGCCTTGAAGCGCACATCGAGGTCGGTGCCGGGGTCAAGGAATAGGTCAGTCACGGCATCGCCGTACACCAAATCGGCCTTCGTAGCTACCGTTAGCGGCACGCTAAGCCGAAATTCACCCTTTTCATTGAGCCGGGCGTAGCTAATGCGCTCCTTGCTGTCGAAGGGGCTATCGTGGACAGATACGGCAACGGTATCGGTGGTCGGGTTGGCCACGCGCCCCGTGAGGATGGCCACGCCGGCGGGCGCAGCGGCCTGGCTAGCGGGGGCCTGCGCCCAGGCCGTCGCGCCCAGCGCCAGGCTACCTACCCAGGTTAAAAGACACGTAAACGGTAGTTTCATAGTGTGGCAGGACGGGGGCCGCGGGGCCCCAATAAGCTAAATAAACAGGAAAAGTGGATACGTGTACCTATCTACTTTATCGGTAAAAGTCAATTACGACTTCGAAGATAAGGCACGCATTGCACTCGCCTCGCACAACTTTTTGGCAAAAGTGAAATGCCCTTAAATTGTGCTATTAGCTATTTGATTCAGTCAAAAGCAGCGCCGTTATTTGCGGCGCTGCCAATAACTTGCCGGCCGCGGGCCGGCCCCTAGCCAAACAAACTCTGCAATACTTCATCGAGCCGGCTCACGGGCTGCACGCGCAGGTTGGCGCGGTCCTGGTCGGCCAGGTTCTTGCCGTTGAACTGCGACACGTACATTTCGCGGAAGCCCAGCTTTTCGGCCTCGGCCAGACGCTGGTCGAGGCGCGGCACGGCGCGCATCTCGCCGCTCAGGCCCACCTCGGCGGCCAGGCACACGTCGCCGGCAATGGGCAGGTCGTTGAGGCTACTCACCACGGCCGCGCACACGGCCGCGTCGAGGGCCGGGTCGTCGAGGCGCAGGCCCCCCGCGATGTTCAAAAACACGTCGTGCTGCCCCAGCCGCAGGCCAGCGCGCTTTTCGAGCACCGCCAGCAGCATTTGCAGGCGCTTGGCGTCGAAGCCGGTGGCCGAGCGCTGCGGCGTGCCGTAGGTGGCGGGCGTCACGAGGGCCTGTACCTCCACCAGCAGCGGGCGGTTGCCCTCCAGCGTGGCCCCGATGGCCATGCCGCTCAGGCTTTCGGCGCGCTGCGACAGCAGAATCTCGCTCGGGTTGCTCACCTGCCGCAGGCCCGAGCCCTGCATCTCGTAAATGCCTAGCTCCGAAGTACTACCGAAGCGGTTTTTGGTGGTGCGCAGGATACGGTAGCTTAGGTGGCGGTCGCCCTCAAATTGCAGCACCGTGTCTACCATGTGCTCCAGTATTTTGGGGCCGGCAATGCTGCCATCTTTGGTAATGTGGCCGATGAGCAGCACCGGCGTACCGGTTTCCTTGGCAAATTTCAGAAACTCGGCCGTGCACTCGCGCACCTGGCTCACCGAGCCCGCGCCGCTCTCCACGAGCGTCGAGTGCATGGTCTGGATAGAGTCGATGACGAGCAGGTTGGGCTCGACCTGGTCAATCTGCCGGAAGATATTCTGGGTGTTCGTTTCCGTCAGGATATAGCAGTTCCGATGCTGGCCGTCGGCCAGGCGCTCGGCGCGCATCTTTATCTGGGCCTCGCTCTCCTCGCCGCTCACGTAGAGAATGCGCAGCTTCTTCATCATCAGGGCTATCTGGAGCATCAGCGTACTCTTACCGATGCCCGGCTCGCCGCCGATGAGCACGATGGAGCCCGGCACGAGGCCGCCGCCCAGCACGCGGTTCAGCTCGCCATCGGGGGTGATGATGCGCGGTTCTTCCTCGTGGCGGATGTCGGCCAGCGGGCGCGACTTGGCAGCTTTTTGCAGGTTGCCGCCGGGCACGGTGCTGGCGGGCTTCCACTGGCCGGTGGTGGTGGCGGCAGTTTCCTTCTGCACTACTTCCTCCACGTAGGTGTTCCACTCGCCGCACGAGGGGCAGCGCCCTATCCATTTTGCCGACTGCGCGCCGCAGTTCTGACAGAAAAAAACCGTTCTTGCCTTGGCCATTCTTGCTAAAATTATTCGCAAGAATAAGTCTAAAAAAGACGAAAAAGTTGCGGCCCGCTAGCCAGTGATAGGATTAGATAAACTAAAAACGTCCGTCATGCGGAGCCTGCCAAAGCATCTCTACCTCTTCATTGGGATACTAACCCTAGCGGTGCGGTAGAGATGCTTCGGCAGGCTCCGCATGACGGACGTTTTAGGGCGGAGGCTAACGATTTAGCCCTTCTTCTTGCCCGTGTAGGCCACGCGGTAAATCACGCCGTTGTCGTCGTCGCCCATCAGTAGCGAGCCGTCGGGGGCCTGCACCAGGCCGCAGGGGCGGCCGAACTCCGACTTGTCGCTATCGACCAGAAAGCCGGTGATGAAGTCCTCAAATTTCTCGGGCTGGCCCTGGGCGTTGAAGCGCACGCGCACCAGCTTGTAGCCGCTGGGCTGCGCGCGGTTCCAGGAGCCGTGCATGGTCACGAAGGCGTCGTTTTGGTATTCTTTCGGAAACTGGCTGCCACGGTTGAAAACCAACCCTAGCGGGGCCGAGTGGGCTTTGTAGAGCAGCAGCGGGCGCTCGTTTTTCTTGTCGAAGGCCTCGTAGCTTTCACCGCTCTTGGGCTTGTTGGCGGGGTAGTGCTGGCCGTCGGCGATGATGGACGGCCAGCCGTAGCCGGCGCCGGGCTTGATGTGGTTGAACTCCTCCTGCTGGGTTTCGTCGCCGAGCCAGTCGATGCCGTGGTCCATGCCAAACAGCTCCTTGGTGAGCGGGTGCCAGTCGAAGCCGATGGTGTTGCGCAGGCCGTGCGCCACCACCTGGCGGCCCGAGCCGTCGGTGTTGATTTTGAGGATGGTCGCGTTCTCCGGGTTGTCCTCGTCGCAGGCGTTGCAGGTGCTGCCCACCGAGAGGTAGAGGCTGCCGTCGGGCCCAAAGTGCAGCACGCGGTTGGCATGCTGGCCGGCGTCGGGCAGGTCATGATACAGTTCCTTGAGTTCCGAAAGGCTGCCATCGGGCTGCACGTCGGCCACGTAAATTTCGCGGATGGCTGTGAAATATAGCTTGTTGCCTTGCATGGCTAGCCCGTGCAGGTGCGGCTTCTGGGCCACCTGGCGCATCACTTCGGCCTTGCCATCATGGTTGGCATCGCGTATCAGCGTCACGGTGCCCTTCACGCGGTTGGTCACGTACACGTCGCCGTTGGGGGCCACGGCCAGCATGCGCGGCATGTCGAGGCCCTCGGCAAACTTGCTGATGGTGAAGCCGGCCGGCACCTTGAGGCCAGCCACGCGGGCATCGGTGGCGGACAGCTTGTTGGGTAGGTAAATGTTGCCCTGCATCTGGAAGGGCGTGGCGGGCGGCGGCACGTTTTGGGCCAGGGCCGGGCTAGCGGCGAGCAGGGCGGCCACCGGCAGCAGGCGAAGTAGTAAAGTCATACTAAAGAGTTGAATAGCTGAGCGGTTCAACTGCCATTTCGCCATTGAGGTTGCGCCGCGCTGGCTAGGGCCCTTAAGCGCAAGTGCATACGTTGACGCAAGGTTGACTTAAACCCCGGCTACCCGGCCACCACCGTGCGCCGGATGCCGAGCTTCTTCATGCGGGCCTCCAGCGTCTTAGGGTTGATATCCAGGATGCTGGCCGCGCCCTGGGCGCCGCTCACGCGGCCGCCGGTGCGGTGCAGGGCCGCCAGAATGTGGTCGCGCTCCTGCTCGCGTAGCGTTTTGAGCGGGGCATCGGGGTTGTCGGTGGGGACGGCTGGGACGGGGCTAGCCAGCGGCTCGGCGGGGGCCGGGCCAGGCAGCAGCGCCCGCAGTACCGGCCCCGCCGCGAAGCCCCCAAACTCCAGCCACGCACCCTGGCTCACGATAATGGCCTGCTCCAGCACGTGCTCTAGCTCGCGGATGTTGCCCGGCCACGGGTAGGCCAGCAGCGCCGCCATATCGACGGGTCGAATGGGCCGCGGGGGCCTAGCCAGCCGCTTGCTGAGGCTGACCAGGTAGTGCTGCACCAGCGGCTCGATGTCCTGGGGCCGCTCGCGCAGGGGGGCTAGCTGAATGGGAAACACGTTGAGCCGGTAGTAGAGGTCGGCCCGGAAGCGGCCGGCGCGCACCTCGTCTTCGAGCACGCGGTTGGTGGCGGCCAGCACGCGGGCATCGGTGGTAAGCACGCGGTTGCCGCCCAGGCGCTCAAACTCCTTTTCCTGGAGCACGCGCAGCAGCTTGGCTTGCAGGTCGAGGGGCAGCTCGCCCACCTCGTCTAGGAAAATAGTGCCGCCGTCGGCCAGCTCAAACTTGCCGATGCGGCGCTCCACGGCGCCGGTGAAGGCGCCTTTCTCGTGGCCAAACAGCTCGCTCTCAATGAGCTGAGCCGGCAGGGCGGCGCAGTTGATTTTGACCAGCGCCCGGCCCTGGCGGGGCGAGGCATGGTGCAGCGCCCGGGCCACTACTTCCTTGCCAGTGCCGGTTTCGCCGGTGATGAGCACCGTGGCATCGGTGCCGGCCACCTGGGCAATGCGCTGGCGCACCTGCTGCAAGGCCGGGCTCACGCCGATGAGGCCGTCGGCGGGCCGGTCGGTGTTGATTTCGTCAATCAGGTAGGTGCGCTCCTGCTCTACCTGCGCCTTGAGTTCCTCAATCTGCTCGAAGGCGAAGAGGTTTTCGAGGGCCAGTGCTATCTGCGGCACCAGGGCCTGCACGGTGGCGAGGCTCTCGGGCGTGAAGCCCGCGGGGTCGGGCGAGGCCAGCAGCAGCACGGCCGCGCCATCGGCCCGCTGCCAGATGGGTACGATGAGCATGGCCCGCACGTGGTGCTCGTCGTAGGCTGCGCGCATGGCCGGGTAGCGCACGGCCAGTTTCCGAAATTCCTCACCCGTGTAGAGACCCGCCGCTTGCAGCAGGCCGCCCACCTGCTGATACATAGCATTAATCTCGGTTTGCTGGCTGCCCTGGTGGCGGTCAGGGTCGAGGGCTAGCAAAGGGGCGCTGGGGTCGTCGTTGGGCCGGGCAAACTCGGCGAAGCCCTCAAATGCCTCGCGTTGGCCGGCCCGCTGCACCCGGATACCAAAGTAATCGAACGGCACCACCTGCTTTAGTTCCTCAGCCACGGCCCGAAACAGCGGCTCGCGCTGCTTGATGCTGAGCAGGGCGTTGGTGACGTTGAGCTGGAGCGTGCGCTGCTGCTCGCGACGGGCAACCTCTTCAAAGTCAAGCGAATTGCGCACTGCTACGGCTACCAGCGAGGTTATTTTTTCCAGTAGTTGCTCGTCGGCCGCCGAGTAAGACGGTGGGCGGATGGTGGAAAGGATGAGAAAGCCCGTGAGCTGCCCATTAAGCCACATGGGTACCATCGTCATGTAGCGAATGCCTTGGCGCATAAGCCGCTGAAATGGTTCAAAATCAGTGTATTGGCGCACGTAGCTGGCCAGCTCGATGTGTTGAATACGCGGGTCGGCCACTAATAGCTCGACGGGTGAGCCAGCAATGGGTGTAAAAACCCCAATGCTGCTGGGCGCCGGCTCTGGTGGGCTAATAGTAGTATAATCCTTGAAAAACAGTCGTTTATTGAGTAGTTCCTGGTCAAAAATGCTGATGCCCATCATCTCAAACGGGAAAATCAGCCGCAGCTTGCGGGCGATAATCTGGAAGAGTTGGTCCTTGTCGCGGATGGTAGCGATAGCCTCATTGAGATGCAGCAAAAGCGACTCATCCTGGTTGGTTGGAACGGGCATGCTATTCGGGGTAATTCCTGATATTTTAGGAAACCCTGAATGCGGCGCAATGTTTTTTCAAGGACTTTTTACTGTCTAGTTAATTTTATAGCTCAGATACTAAGTGAGTTATCAAAATAAGTGCGGGTCGCAACCTATTGGCACGGCATTCGGTAAGCGGAGGGCACACTACTACGCCACTTGGCTTATGTTTTCTAGATATCAACTTGCCGGCTTTGCGGGGCTGACGCTGGCCGGTAGCCTGCTAGCTCAGCCAGTGCTGGCTCAAAACCAGCCCAGCGTGCCGGCCTCCAATCAGGCCATCGGTTTGGTGAGCGACTCGCTGACCCTTGGCAGCACCGTGCAGGCCGTGCTTGATGCCAACCCTGGCATCACCAACCTTACGGAGCTGGCCAATGCGGCTAGCAGCCGCCTCTCGCAGACCCAGGCGGGCTTTTTGCCCCAGATAACGGGCTCGGCTACTTACACGCGCATTGACCCGGTATCGCAGATTCAGCTGGCACCGGGCGGCGATGTGCTGGCTTTCGCACCCAACAATAACTACGACGCCCACCTCACGGCGCAGTACGAGCTCTACGACTTCGGCAAGCGCGCGGCCTCGACCAACTTGTCGCGTTCGCAGGTGCAAACTGCCCAGGACAACATAGTGGTAGCCCGCCGCGACTTGGCCTACAGCGCCGCACAGGCCTATTATAACATCCTGTTTGCCCGCGAAAGCATTCGGGTGCAGGACCAGCAGATTGCTTCGCTGGTGGCGCACCGCGACGAGATGCAGAAGCGCGTGGACGCCGGCGTGAGCACCAAGTTCGACGTGACGACCACCGATGTGCGCATCACGCAGGCCCAAAACCAGAAGCTGGATTTGCAAAACCAATTGCAAAACCAGCAGGTGCAGCTGGCCCGCCTGCTGCACAAGCCCCAGCAGGCCGACATTCCGGTGCGCGGCCGCCTCAGCTACGAGCCCCAAACGGTGGACCTGCCGGCCGAGCTGGCCAAGGCCGCTACCAACCGGCCGGAAGCTAAGCTAGCCAAGGACGCCGAAGTGAGCGCCGACCTGCAAAGCAAGCTCACCGCCAAAAGCAACCTGCCCGTGCTGGGCGTGGGCGTGCAGGCCGGTGGCAAAAACGGCTACCTCATCCCAGGTGTGGCGCCCGCCGAGGCCTTGCAGCGCGTGCGCTTCAACACGGTGGGCGTGGCCCAGTTGAGCCTGCCCATCTACGACGGCGGTAAAAACCGCAAGCAGCGCGTGGAAGCCGCCGCCAACTACCGCGCCACCCAGGCCCGCACCCAGGATACGCAGGAGCAAATCCGGGCCGATGTGCGCCAGGCGGCCAACAACATACAGTTCAGCCAGGCTCGCTACGAAAATGCCCAGCAGCAAGTAGCCCAGGCTACCGACGCCCTGGAGCGCGCCCGCGGCCGCTACCGCTACGGCGTTGGCCAGAATCTCGATGTGCTCGACGCCGAAACCCAACTCGCCCAAGCCCGGCTAGCCCGCGCCCAGGCCATGTACAACTACACGCTGGGCCAGTACCAGCTGCGCCGCGCCACCGGCGAGCAGATTTGGCAATAGCAGTAAATGGGTAAGTGAGTAAATGAGTAAAGTGCCTTTTTAGGGCTTTTGCTTCAGTAATTCCTCCGCCTTACTCATTTACTCACTTACTCATTTACCAAAAATGACCCTTTCCACCATCCTTTGTCCGCTTGACTTTTCGGCTGCCTCGGCGGCGCTGGTGGCCTATGCCGCCGCGCTGGCGGTGGGCAGCGGGGCCGAGCTGCGCCTGCTCTACGTGCAGGAGCCGGCCGTGCCGGTGCCGGCCAGGATGGAGGCCGAGCTATTTGCCCACCGTGCGGCGGCCGTGGCCGCCGGGGCTAGCCGCGTGTTCACCAATACTGCCCACGGCGAGGCGGCCCCTACCATCCTGGCCGAGGCCCAACGCCACCACGCCGACCTCATCGTGATTGGGGCGCACGGCCAAACTGGCCTCAGTCGCTTTTTGATGGGCAACACCGCCGAAATGGTAGTGCGCACGGCACCTTGCCCCACGCTGCTTGTTAGAGAATAACCTTTGGGCCTAGCGGCCCGCTTTGCAAATCTGTCTTTGGGCTAGCCGCCCTTTGGCTACCATCCCTCAGTAATTTCTTCTCCTTATCTCCATGGCTACCCAAACTGACCTCCAAGACGCCCCTCCGACCGCCGTGGCCGAGCCGCTGGAACCCGAAAAGAAGCGTAATCCGCTCGTGTTTATCGTGCTAGCCCTGGTGCTGCTGGCCGGTGCCTTCTTTGGCTTCACGCGCTACCGCTTCTCGCAAGCGCACGAAAGCACCGACGATGCCGCCGTGGAAGGCGACGTGTACCCGGTTATCCCCCGCGTGTCGGGACCGGTGCTGAAAGTATTTGTGGACGATAACCAGGTGGTGAAAAAGGGCGACACGCTCGTCACCATCGACAAGGCCGACTACCTCCAGCGCGTGAACGCCGCCCAGGCCGCCCTGCTGGCGGCCCAGGCCCAGGTAACGGCCGCCCGCGCCGGGGTAGGCTCGGCCCAGGCGGGCGTGGGCACGGCCCAGGCCAATGTGCGCACCGCCCAAACGACCATCGGCGTGAGCGCGGCCAACCGGACCCGCTTGCAGCAGGACCTGGCGCGCAGCACCAAGCTCCGCAACCAAGACATTATTCCGCAGAGCGAATACGACGCAGTAGCTGCCAACCTCAAGGCGACCAGCGCGCAGCAAAGCACCGCCCAAGACCAGGTGAGCGTGGCCCGCAACCAGGTGACGGCCGCCCAGCAGCAGGTAGCCCAGGCCCAGCAGCAGGTAGCCGTGGCCCAGGCCGTGGTGAAGCAGCGCCAGTCGGACCTCGACAACGCCAAGCTGCAACTCAGCTACACCACCCTGCTGGCCCCGGCCAACGGCATCGTGAGCAAGAAGAGCGTGCAGCCCGGCCAGGTAGTAAGCCCCGGCCAACAGCTTATCGGCCTAGTAAGCAGCGGCAAAACCTGGGTAATCGCCAACTTCAAGGAAACCCAGCTCGAAAATATGAAAGTGGGCCAGCCCGTGAAGCTGGAAGTGGATGCCTATCCCAACGAGGAGTTTGACGGCCACATCGAGTCGCTGTCGGCCGCCACGGGTGCCCGCTTCGCCCTGCTGCCTCCCGATAACTCGACCGGCAACTTCGTGAAAGTAACCCAGCGTGTGCCCGTCAAAATCGTGCTCAACAAAGAAGACCCCCAGCACCCGCTGCGCGCCGGCATGAGCGTGAACGCCATTGTGGCGGTGAAATAACTGTTAGTTGACCGTTGCCAGCTGGTAGTGCCTAAGAGGCCTGCTAGCTGGCAACGCCGTCGCTGGACTGACAACAGACAACTAGCAGCTAACAACTAATATGGAAACTGGATTTAGAAAGTGGATTATCGTCGTGACGGTGGTTTTCTGCTGTCTGCTGGAGCTCATTGACACCAGCATTGTAAACGTAGCCCTGACCCAGATGATGGGCAACCTCTCAGCCACGCAGCAGGAGGTAAGCTGGGTTATCGCCTCGTACGCCATTGCCAACGTGATTGTAATCCCGATGACCGGCTTTTTGGCCGAGCAGTTTGGGCGTAAGAATTACTTCTTGGTGTCGGTTATTCTGTTTACGCTATCCTCCATCGCCTGCGGCCAGAGCTCCTCGTTGCCCGAGCTGGTGGTGTTCCGCTTCATTCAGGGCATCGGGGGCGGCGCGTTGATGGCCACTTCGCAGGCCATTCTCATTGACACCTTCCCGCCCAAGCAGCTGGCACTGGGCCAGGCGCTGTTTGGCATGGGCGTGATTATCGGCCCCACCATCGGCCCCACGCTGGGCGGGGTTATCGTGGACAGCACCCTGGGCTGGCCCTGGATTTTCTACGTGAACGTGCCGGTAGGCATCCTGGCTAGCATCTTCACCATCCTGTTCATCCGCGACCCCGAGCGCATCAAAAACGCCGTGCCGCGGCCGCTGAGTGAAATTGACTGGGCTGGCATCGGCCTGCTGATTTTGGGCGTCGGCTCGCTGCAATTTGTGCTCGAGCAGGGCGAAACCAACGACTGGTTCGACGACAAATCTATCGTGCTGTTCACCATCCTCGCCGTAGTGGGCCTGGTAGGTTTTATCTGGCGCGAGCTCACGGCCAAGGCTCCGATTGTGGATTTGCGCGTAATTACTAAAAGCCGTAACCTGGCGGTGGGCGCCTTCCTGTCGTTCGTGCTGGGCTTCGGGCTGTTCGCCTCCGTGTTCGTATTCCCCATTTTCACGCAGCGCATTCTGGGCTTCTCGGCCGAGCAAACCGGCTGGATACTGCTGCCCGGCGCGCTCGCCTCGGGCTTCATGATGCCCATTGTGGGCCGGATGCTGATGGCTGGCATCCCCCAGAAATTCATGCTGCCGGTGGGTTTCGCCATCTTCTTCGGCTTCACGTTCTGGATGGGTAGCCGCATCTCACCCACGGCCGGCGAGCACGACTTCTTCTGGCCGCTCATTGTGCGGGGTGTGGGCCTGGGGCTGATTTTTATGCCCATCACTACCATGAGCCTGGCGGGCTTGCAAGGTCGCGACGCAGGCCAGGCCGCCGGCCTCACCGGCATGATTCGCCAGCTTGGGGGTTCGTTTGGCGTGGCCATTGTGGGCACCTACCTCGAGCGCAGCGTGCAAAACAACCGGGTGGCCCTGCTGCCCAACCTCTCGCTCTACAACCCCGAAACCGTGCAGCGCCTGCAAGGCTTCACCCAGAGCTTCATGGCCAAGGGCTACACCATGGCCCAGGCCCAGCAGCAGGCCTATGCCGCCATGGAGGGCATGCTGATGAAGCAGGTATCGCTCATTACCTACACCCAGATTTTCTACGCGCTCGGGTTCTTCTTCATCTCGTGCGTGCCGCTCATTCTACTGGTGAAGCGCGCCAAGCCCGGCGAAAAAATGGACCTCAACGCGGCCCACTAAGTTTGGCCTGCGTTTTGCCAATGCTCGCTACGTAGGTGACGATTATTAGGCACTAGGTTATAGAAAAAGGCTCCCGGCACTATGCCGGGAGCCTTTTTTAATAGTGTGGCCAGGGCTAGCCCGCGCCTACTGGTACTGAATGTAGAGCGGCACGGGGTTGAGCTCAGTCAGCACTTCCTTGGGCGTCATCATGTGGTGCGGCTTGGGCTTGATGTCGTACTCGTAGAAGAGCTTGAAGCCGGTGAACTGCACGGGTTCCTTCTCGATGTAGGCTTTGTACGAGTCCTTCTTGAGCACCGGGTCGCCCCAGCCGTCCATGTCCATCACCACCTGCACGCGCGGGTCGAGCTTGATGTTTTTCACGTTGGTCACCATTTTACGGGTAAAGCGGTGCACCATCAGAATCTTGGGCGGCAAGTGGTTTTCGCTCACAATGCGGGACAGGAAATTGATGGCGTAGTTCACGTCTTTGGCGTCATAGGTGCCAATTTTCTTGTTGGGCCGCACGCGCATGGTGCCCAGCGCAAACTCGGGGTCGATGCCCAGGTGCACCATGGGGTCCTTGAGGTACTCGGTGAGCTTGGGCAGCTCGTGCTCCAGGTCGCTCCAGCCCACCTGTACGTCGAGGAAGAGGATGGCGTTTTTCTCGCGGGCCCATTGGCGAGTTTCCTCAATCGTGCTTTTCGAGTTCATGAGGCGCCACTTGCCATCGGCGCCCGGCGCGCCCTGCGCCGTGATGGTAACGCTGTGGAAGGCCGGCATCACGGGCCGGCTGGGGTCGGCAGCCTGCCACTCCTTGATAACGCCGTCAAACTTGCGCATCATCTGCTGCTTCGGCTCGCGGCCCAGAATGCCCATGCCCTTCGAGCGGATGTTGCCATAAAATGCCACAATGCGGTGGCCCGGCAGCAAGGCGCCCGGCAGCTGGCCGGTTTTTTTGGCAATGCTATCGGCTCGCAGCGAGTCGCGGCGCATGGCCTGGGCCTTCAGCTTCACGGTATCGATGGGCGCCGGCTTGTTTTCAGTGGCTAGGGTATCGGCATTGCTACCGCTGGCTTCGCCCTGCCCCGAGCGGTTGCAGGCCGTGAGGCTGAGGCCGGCCAGCAGGCCCAGGCCCAGCGCACCGCGCCAAGCCGAAGTAGAAGAAAGTCGCACGTTTATTTTTTAAGGGAAATGGTAGTAGCGGTGCAAGTTACGCCTCGCTACAAGCCAGGCAAAACCCCCTTGCCACCACCCAAGCCGGCCGCCGTCCTTTTACCTCGTCTAAACTGTTGAGCTAGCCCGGTCTGCCGCCGGGCTAGCTCAACTACTTTACTGCTTTCGTTAACTAGCTTTAGATTTGATGATGAGCTAACTGTGTATACGTATGGTTGAGGTGACTGGCCTAGCGGGCTTTCAGCTGCCGCTTATACAGCTGCACCACGTTTTCGAGGCCCAGGTATAACGCATCGGCTACCAACGCGTGCCCAATGCTAACCTCCTGCAAGCCGGGCAGCTCCTGGGCCAGGTAGGCCAGGTTGTCGAGGTCGAGGTCGTGGCCAGCGTTCAGGCCCAGGCCGGCGGCCACCGCAGCGCGGGCCGTGGCGGCGTAGGGGTGCACGGCGGCGGCGCGGTCGGTAGGGTAGCGGCGGGCGTAGGCCTCAGTATACAGCTCCACGCGGTCGGTGCCGGTGCTGGCGGCGGCCTCCACCAGGCCAGGGTCGGGGTCGAGGAAAATGCTGACCCGGGCCCCGTGGCTTTTGAGCTCGGCCACCACGTCGCGCAAAAAGCCTTGGTGCTGCACCACATCCCAGCCGGCGTTAGAGGTGATGGCGTCGGGCGCGTCGGGCACCAGCGTCACCTGCTCGGGGCGCACCTCGCGGCACAAAGCCAAGAAATCGGGCGTGGGGTTGCCCTCCACATTAAGCTCAGTCGTGACCACGTGCTTGAGGTCGCGCACGTCTTGGTAACGAATGTGGCGCTCGTCGGGGCGCGGGTGCACCGTGATGCCTTCGGCACCGAAGCGCTCGATGTCGCGGGCGGCTTGCAGCAAATCGGGCCGGGCGTGCAGGCCGCGGGCATTGCGCAGGGTGGCGATTTTGTTGATGTTAACGCTTAGCTTGACCACAGATTTAACGGATTTAACGGATTTCGCAGATACGCCCACCTGCGGTGGGCTGGCTAGGGGGGAGTGGCGGGCTGGCCACCGGGGTGATGAATTTTGCAGCTGCGCCCGCGGGGCGGGCGGGCTGGGGTAGGGGCGCAAGGTACATTTGCCGGGCGGCTGCGTGCCGCCCGCCTTGTGCTTCTTCCTTCCTCCAACCAGCTTGTTCATGACTAGTTCGCTTCGCCTGCCCGGCCGCCTGGGGCCGCTACTACTTTTCGGGGCGCTGGCCCTGCTGATGGTTGGCACGGAGCGTGTGCTCACGCAGCGAATTGAGTTTGGCCAGCGGCCCCTGCTGCCGCTGGGCGTAGCCGCCGATATGCTGGTGGTGCTGCCCGCGCTGTTTTATTGGCTTGTGGTGCGGCCCTACCGCTTGGCCCTGAGTAGCCTGGTGGGGGCGCTGGGAGCGTGCCTGGCCCTGGCTACCTGGCTGCTGCCGGGGCAGGCGCTGCTGCCGCTACGCCTGCTGCCCGCGCTGCTCGAAGTAGCCACGCTGGGGCTGGCGGCGGCCCGGGCGCGGCGCCTCGTGCGAGCCTATCGGGCCGCTTACGCCCACGACCCGCGCTTTTGGCCCAGCGCCCAGGCGGCCCTGGCCTCGCTAGGGCGCGCGGGTGAGCTGCTGCTTACGGAGGTATCCATGCTGCGCTACGCGGTGCTGGGCTGGTGGGGGACGCCCGAGGTGCCGGTGGGCACCACTGCTTTCAGTAGCCACCGCGAGTCGGGCTTCTTGGCGCTGGTGGCCACGGCCGCGCTGCTGCTGATAGTGGAGGCCACCTGCGCACACCTGCTGGCGCAGCGCTGGTGGCCCGGGCTGGCCCCTTGGCTGCTACTGCTCGATGGCTACGGCCTGTTGTTTCTGCTCGGCCACGCCCAGGCCGTGCGCCTGCGGCCCGTGCTGCTCGGCCCCGGCGAGCTGCGCCTGCGCGTGGGCTTTATGTGGGAGCTGGCCGTGCCGCGCGCCGCCCTGGTGGCTGCCGAAATGCTGCGCGAAGCTCCCGCCGCTAGCCCGGATACCCTCGGCCTGAGCAAGCTGTTATTTGCCAGCCCCAATCTAATGCTGACCTTTGCCGGGCCGGTAGTGGTGCGAGGGCCCTACGGCATTCGCCGCCCGGCGCGCCGCATCGCCGTATACCTCGACCAGCCCCGGCAGTTTATTGCCGCCGCCGGGCTTGCTACTTAAGCTCTTTTCACGCGCTCAGCCGCACCTTTCCCCACTCGCCTCTAATGGCTCTTAAAGAAACCATCGACGCTGGCATCAAGCAGGCCATGCTAGCCAAAGACAAAGTGCGCCTCACGGCCCTGCGCTCCATCAAGTCGCAGATTCTGCTGGCCGAAACCGCCGAGGGTGCCAGCGCTACCGGCCTCAGCACCGACCAGGAACTGAAGCTGCTCAACAAAGCCGCCAAGCAACGCCGCGAGTCGGCCGCTACCTACAAAGAGCAGTTCCGCTCCGACCTCGAAGAAACCGAGCTGGCCGAGTTGGCCATCATCGAGGAGTTTTTGCCCCAGCAGCTAAGCGAAGGCGACCTGGTGCAAAAGCTGGTCGATATTATCCAGCGTACCGGCGCCAAGGGCCCGTCCGACCTGGGCAAAGTGATGGGCGTAGCCGCCCGCGAGCTTAGCGGCCAGGCCGATGGCAAGCGCATCTCGGAAGTAGTTAACATGCTGCTCAATAACACGGACTTCTAACGTAAAATAGCAAGTGAGTAAATGAGTAAAGTAGAAATAGCTTACCCATTTACTCACTTACTCATTTGCCATTTTGCCGCATGACCGCCCTCGATATTCTGCTGCTGCTGCCGCTGGCCGTGGGCACCGTGAAAGGCTACCGGCGCGGGCTGGTGCTGGAGGCGGTGTCGCTGCTGGCCTTCGTGCTGGGTGTGGTGGGTGGGCTATATCTGTTGAGCGCGGCTATTCCGGTGGTGCGCTCGTACCTGGGCGAGCTGTTTGGACTGCTGCCGCTGGTGGCATTTCTGCTGGTGCTAGTGGTTATTATGTGGGGCGTGCATCTGGTAGGCGGGCTAGTGAAAACGGCCGTGCACCTCACTCCGCTAGGGGTGCTCGACCACCTACTGGGCGCCGCGGCCGGCGGCCTCAAGTGGCTGCTGGGCCTGAGCTTGCTGCTGCACGGCACGGCCCTGGCGGGCCTGCCGCTGCTGGCGCCGAGCCTGGTGGCCGGCTCGCAGGTGCTGCCTTGGGTACAAGCCGCCACCCCGCTGGCCTTGCAAATCACCGGCTACGTGCTGCCCTTCGCCCAAGACCTACTGGCCCGGCTGAAGGGTGCGATGTAGGCATTGTTGTTCGTTTTGTGCTACTTGTTTTTAGTGGCTAAAGCTGCTGAATAACAGGCAATAAACAACAGAAAAACAGAAAACGAACTTGGCCCTTCTGCTGCTCGATAGCTTCGATTCTTTTACCCACACCCTGGCCGACTACCTGCGCCAGCTAGGGGCTGAGGTGCTGGTGCGCCGCAACGACGCGCCCCTGGCCGAGCTGCGGGCGCTGCATTTCGAGGGCATCGTGCTGTCGCCGGGACCGGGCTCGCCCGCCACGGCCGGCAATCTGCTGGCCGTTATCGAGGAATATCACCAGCGCATGCCCATGCTGGGCGTGTGCCTGGGGCAGCAGGCCCTGGGCGAGTTTTTTGGGGCTAGCCTGCGCCGGGCAGCGCGGCCCTGGCACGGCAAAGTGTCCGACATCGAGCTGCTGGGCGACGACCCCTGGCTGGTTGGCCTGCCCCGGCGCCAGCCCGTGACGCGCTACCACTCGCTGGCCCTGGAGGCCGCCAGCCTGCCCGCCAGCCTCGTGCCGCTGGCCGTCACGGCCGATGCCGACCGCGAGCTAATGGCCCTGCGCCATGCCACGCTGCCGCTCTACGGCGTGCAGTTTCACCCCGAGGCCCTGCTCACCACCCACGGCCTGCGCTGGCTGGCAAATTGGATGGCCTGTTGTAACATTGCATAGAGTAGTTTTTTGAGTTTAGCCCCGGCGATGGGCCGCCTTTTTTGAAGCAGCTAAGGGCCAGCGGCTAAAACGAAAACGAACAACGCTAACCAAAATATCATGGAGCTTCGCCGCCAGCAGCAGCACGGGTTTGACTACGTCGACGAGGGCCAGGGGCCGGTGTTGCTGCTGCTGCACGGGCTGTTTGGTGCGCTCAGCAACTGGCACGATGTGGTGGAGGAGTTTTCGGCCGATTACCGGGTTATTATCCCGGTGCTGCCCGTCTACGACATGCCCCTGCTGCAAGCCACCGTGCCGGGTCTGGTAGCTTATGTGGAAAGCTTTGTGGATAAGCTGCACTTACCCACCGAGTTTACGTTGCTGGGTAATTCGCTAGGCGGCCACGTGGCGCTGGTGTATACCCTCAAAAACCCTGGCCGGGTTAGCCAACTGGTGCTCACCGGCAGCAGCGGCTTGTTTGAGGACGGCATGGGCGGCTCCTTCCCCAAGCGCGGCGACTACAACTTTGTGCGCGAGCGGGTGGGCTACACCTTCTACGACCCCAGCGTGGCTACCAAGGAACTGGTCGATGAGGTGTTCGCCGTTACCAATTCCAACGCCAAGTGCCTGCGTATGATTAGCATTGCGCGCTCGGCCCAGCACCACAACCTGGCTGGCGACCTGCACCGCATCGCGGTGCCCACGCTGCTAGTGTGGGGATTGAACGATACCATTACTCCGCCTTCGGTGGCGCACGACTTTGCCCGCCTGCTGCCCCAGGCCGAGCTGCGCTTTCTCGACCACTGCGGCCACGCCCCCATGATGGAGCGGCCCGCGGGCTTCAATCGCTGGCTGAGCAGCTTTTTGCGGCACACCCCGGCCCCGCCGGCCGCCGACTTGGCGCGCTAGCCGGTATATTGGCTAGGCGTCGGCGTGATTTTTGCCCCCGGCGGGCAACCTTTCGGCCCCGTTAATAGTCCTACTCTTGCCCGCGTGTGCCGCGCGCGCAGCGCCGGGCCGTTGGGGCTGGCTAGCCCGGGCGGTGCTGGCTCCGGCTGGTAGTTTGTTTGGTATTCGCTCTATTTCGCTTGTGTATTTATGCCTGCTCTACTCGCCGAAGACCTTCTCAATCAGATGATTCCGCCGCTGAAGGGCACCGACACGACCGCTAAGGCCGCGCGGTGGCTGGAGGAGTTTCACGTGGGCCAGCTGCCGGTGCTGGTGGGCCGCAGCTACCGCGGCCTCATCACCGAGCACGACCTGGCCGACTACGAAAACCCCGACACCCAGCTGGCCGAGCTGCCACTGGGCTACGCCAACGTGCACGTGCAGCACGACCAGCACTTCTACCGGGTGATGGAGCTGGCCATTGAGCAAAAAATCCAGCTCGTACCGGTGCTCGACGAGCAGCAGGAATACGCAGGCGTGGTAACGGTGAGCGATGCCCTGGCCGCCTTCGGCCCGGTGCCCGGCGCGGCTGGCGAGGGCAGCATTCTGGTGCTCACCATGGAGGAGCGCGACTATTCGCTCTCGCAAATCAGCCGTTACGTGGAGGAGAACAACGCCAAGATTCTCTCGGCCCACGTCATTGCCGATGAGCACGACCCCTACCGCATTCGCCTCACGCTACGCCTCAATACCGACAACCTGGCCCGCATTACGGCCACGCTGGAACGCTTTGGCTACGTGGTGTCGGCGCAATTCAGCGGCACGCCCGCGGCCGACAAGGATGAGCAGGACCGCTTCGACGCGCTGCTGCGCTACCTCAGCGTCTAACTTTGCGGGGTGAAGCACCGCGCCCGGCTTTTTTTACCTTCGCTAAGCTGGCTGCTGGTCTTCGCCATTCTGCTAGGGCCGGCCGGCCGCCCGCTGGCCCAGACGCCCCTGCCCGCCGCGCCGCCCGACAGCCTGCGCGAGCTCAGCCGCGAAGCCCGGCCGGCCGCACTGGCCCCCGTGGTGGCTCCTACCGATACGCTGGTGCGCGTGAGCCCTTGCCCCGGCCCCCGGGTGCGGGTGGCGGCTATCCTGTTTGTGGGCAACAACCGCACCCGCGAGCGCGCCCTGCGCGCCGAGCTTGATTTTCACGAGGGAGACTCGCTCACGACGACCGACCTGGCCAGCCGCCTCGAAGCCAACCGCCGGCGTGTGTTCAACCTCCAGCTGTTTCACGCCGTGCTGGTACAGGGCAGCTGCGGCGGCACCGGGCAGATCACGGTGCTCTTCAGCGTGCAGGAGCGCTGGTATATCATCCCCACGCCCATTTTGTCGCTGGGGGAGGATTTCAACGTGTGGCGCACCCGCCCCGACCGCTGGCAGCGCCTCGACTACGGCCTGCACCTAGTCGATACTAACTTCCGGGGCCGGGCCGAACAACTGACGGCCAACGTGCAGCTGGGCTTCAACCGCAAGTACGAGCTCTTTTACGAAGCGCCCGGCCTGGGCCGCCGCCGCCGGGTAGGGGCAGGGCTGGCCATCTCGTATTACCAAAGCCGCAACCTCGACTACAACGCCCTCTTTGACCGCCGCCGCAGCCTCAACGAGCCCGAAACCGACGCCTTCCCGATTCAGCGCTTCTACGTGTCGGGCGGCCTGCGCCTGCGCCACACCGTGCAACTCATCTCGGCCTTCGACGCAGCCTACCGCCGCGAGCAAATCAGCGACTTCATCTACCAGCTCAACCCCGACTACCTGCTCGGGCTACCCCAGCGCCAGTACCTCGACTTCAGCCTCGTCACGACTAATAATCAGCGCAATACCTTCGCTTACCCGCTCACCGGGCAGTTTTTTCAGGCCGCGCTCGGGTTTCGGCAGTTTGTGGGCGCCGCGCGCTCGCCGGCCTTTGCCACCGCGCGGCTGCGCTACGCCCGCTACCTCAGCCTGGGCCACGGCTTCTACTACGCCGGCGGCCTCAGCGCCCAGACGCGCTTTTTTGCCCCTAGCCTGGCTTATGCCGACGCGCGCAGCTTCGGCTACGAAACCCTGGTGCGCGGCTACGACATCTACGTGGTCGAGGGCCGCAGCTCGGCCCTCGTGCAGCAGGGACTGAGCTGGCGCGCCTGGGCTCCGCCGCCACTGCATCTGCCATTTATCAATAGCCCCAAGGTGGGTACGCTGCCGCTGGCCCTCTACCTCAACGCCTTCGCCGATGCGGGCCTGGCCGGCGGCAGCGTGGGCCGCTATCAGTCGGGCACCAACCGGCTACCCGGCCAGCTACTGGCCTCGGTGGGCCTGGGCCTGCATTTGGTAACGTACTACGACCGCGTCTTCTGCATCGAGCTTACGCGCACGCTCACCGTATACCCAGCCACGGGGGTGTTCCTCCGCACGGCTTTCCCCATCTGAATTAGCCGCCGCATTATTTTTTCGTTATGAAAATCGCCATTCTGGGCAAGCCCTTCGACGAGGCCGTGGCGCCCCACCTGCAAACCCTGCTCGACGAGCTGGTAACCCGTGGCGCCGAGGTGCTGATAGAAGGGTCGTTTCGCGACTACCTAGCCAGCCACCTGCGCCTGCCGCCCGACATCAGTACGTTTCGGCGCGGCGACTCGCTACGGGGCGTGCAGTTCGTCCTCAGCATCGGTGGCGACGGCACCCTGCTCGACACCGTTACCTACGTTGGCGCGTTGCAGCTGCCGATACTGGGCATCAACACCGGCCGGCTGGGGTTCCTGGCGCCCATCAACCCCGACTACATCCCGCAGGCCGTCGACGCGCTCTTCAAGGGCCACTTCACGCTCGAAGACCGCAGCCTGCTGCGGGTCGATACCGACCCCGACGTATTCGGCGCCCTCAATTTTGGCCTCAACGAATTTAGTATTTTAAAGCGCGACACCTCGGCCATGATTGTCGTGCACACCTACATTAACGGCGAATATTTAAATTCGTACTGGGCTGACGGCTTGGTAGTTTCTACGCCTACGGGCTCTACGGGCTATTCTTTGAGCTGTGGTGGGCCGGTGATGCTCCCGCAAACAAACAATTTTATCATCGCCCCCGTATGTCCCCACAATTTGAACGTTCGCCCACTTATAGTATCGGACCAAAGTGTTATTTCATTTGAGATAGAAGGCCGTGCTACCAGCTACCTGCTCGCCCTCGATTCGCGTTCCGTACCGGTCGAAGCGAGCGTGCAAATGGCCGTTCGGCGCGAAAATTTTAACGCTCGGCTAGTTAAACTTAACCACGTCAATTTCTTAAGTACCTTGCGAAACAAGCTCAATTGGGGCCTCGACCGTCGCAACCCTGCCTCGGTACCGTCGTTAAAGTAGCCCCGAAAAAGCGGGTAAAAACAAGCCGAATTTTTTTTAGTTCCCTTTAACTCTTACTTTTGCATTCGCTGCGAGTCGCGCTTCGTCGTATTCGCGCCGCACTCAGCTCGACAAACTCTCTACTCTGCGCCTTATGACTAAGTTTTTCACGTATTCAACGGCCGTGCTTGCCGGCTTGGCGTTGCTGGGCTCCACGCAGCATGCCAGTGCCCAACAGTTCAGCAAGCGCAAGCAGTATACCTCCATCGGGGTGAGCCTGAACGCCATGAACTACTTTGGTGACCTCAACCCGGCCACCAATTTCGCCTCGTTTCACCTGCGTGACACCCGACCCAACTTTGGTCTAAACATCACGCACCGCTTCTTCCCGCGCGTATCGGGTCGCTTTGCTGTGGCTTATGGCCGTATTACGGCCGAAGATGCGGACAACGCTAACCGCGACGACGCGAACGCCCGCTACCGCTATACCCGGAACGCTAACTTCCGCAACGACATCTACGAAGCTTCGGCCGTCGTTATCGTTGACCTGATTGAAAACCGTAACAACTACCTCAAGCGTCCTGACTTCGTACCTTACGTGTTCGGGGGTATTGCGGGCTACCACCACAGCCCGCAGGGCAAGGATGCCAACGGCAACTACGTTGACCTGCAACCGCTGAAAACCGAGGGTGTTGACTATAGCAAATTCCAGTTTTCGATACCCTTCGGGGCTGGCGTGCGTTACCGCATCAACCGCAATCTGGACGCATCGTTTGAAATCGGCCTGCGTAAAACCTTTACCGGTTATCTGGATGACGTAAATAACAACTACGCCGATTTGTCGGGTGCTTCGGCTACTGCACAATATTTTGGCGGTTACAACGGTGGTACTCGGCCGGGTGGCATCACCAACACCAGCACCGGGGTGGCGGGCAGCTTCCTGCCCGGCGCCAAGCGTGGCCAAGGCAAGAGCGATTGGTATACCGTTACCGGCTTCTCGCTCAACTACATCCTGAATCCGAAAATTAAGAACCCCAAGTTCCGCTAGGCCCTTGCTAGCCGGCTGGAACCACAACTCACAGTCTGCTGCATGACCTTCTTCAGAATTTCCCTCGCACTCCCCGCTGGCTTTTTGCTGGTGGGGAGTGCGTTTTTTGTAGCCACGCCCGTGCTGGCCCAGCATACCAGTGAGTTGGGCCTCGGCGTGGGCGCCACTAACTACAAAGGCGAAGTGTCGCCGCAGCTGCAGTGGCAGAATAGCCGCCCGGCCCTCACGGTCTTCTACCGCCGCGACGTGTCGGTACCCGTTACGTTGCGCGCCAGCCTCACTGCGGGCTTTCTGCGGGCTACCGATGCCAATGTGAAGGGCGTGAACGGCGACGTGCCGCCCTTGCAGCAGTACCGGCAGCTGAGCCTTAAGGGCGGGCTAGTAGAGGCCGCCGGCGTAGTAGAATATAATTTCCTGGATTACCACCAGCGCAGAGACCAGCACCGGGTGCACCTGTCGCCCTACCTCTTTGCCGGGCTAGGGCTTTATTACGTCAATACCACGGTGCATACGGCCAACGAGGCGCTCAAGGCTGACTTCGACCGCCAGGGGGCGAAGGTGGGGCTGGCCATTCCGGCCGGTGCAGGCCTCAAGGTGGCACTTAACGAGTATTTCAACCTGGGCCTGGAAATGGGGGTGCGCAAGACTTTCACCGACCAGCTCGACCACACCGGTGACCAAACGCCCCTGCTCGTGAACAGCCACGACCAGGATTGGTACTACTATTCCGGGATTAGCCTGTCGTACACGTTCTACAAAATCCGGTGCCCGGCGCCCTACGACCACAACAAGCGTCTACTCCGCTAAGTCTTTCCGAGACTGAACTGGTTTAGTAACTAAATGATAAACAATAAGTTGTTGATAAAGATGAACGTCGGCTAAGGACCTGGCAAGGCATGGCCGGGGCCCGACTGCAACCCTTTGTGTAACTTGCGGCCTCTTATACGCAAACCGCAACAATGGCCGAACGGTCCGAAATTGACCTCTCTAATATTCCTGCCCATGTGGCTGTTATCATGGATGGTAACGGGCGCTGGGCCAAGCAGCGGGGCGGCCTGCGCGTGTTTGGGCACCAAAGCGCGATTACGGCGGTGCGCGACACGGTGGAGGAGGCCGCCGAGCTGGGGGTGAAGTACTTGACGCTCTACGCGTTCTCGACCGAAAACTGGAATCGCCCGGCTTTCGAAGTGACCGCGCTGATGCAACTGCTGGTACACACCATTCGGCAGGAGACGCCGACGCTGCTTAAAAACAGCGTGCGCCTGACTGCCATTGGCCAAACGACCAACCTGCCTGGTAACTGCCAGCGCGAGCTGGCCGAAGCCATCGAACTAACCAAAGGCGGCACCCGCATGACGCTGGTGCTGGCCCTGAGCTATAGTGGCCGCTGGGACCTGACCCAGGCCGCGCAGCGGCTGGCTACCGACGTGGCCGCCGGCCGCGTGCAGCCCGCCGATGTAAAAGAGAATACCATAACCGGCTACCTAGCGACGGCCGGTATGCCGGACCCCGAGCTACTTATCCGCACCAGCGGCGAGCAGCGCATCAGCAATTTTTTGCTGTGGCAGCTGGCCTATACCGAGCTTTACATTACCCCCGTTCTGTGGCCTGATTTTCGGCGCAGTCACTTTCGCGATGCCTTACGGGCCTACCAGGGCCGGGAACGGCGCTTTGGCAAAACCAGCGAGCAGCTGGCGGGCTCCTAGTTTTTATTACCTAGAATGATGCGTACCTACTTACGTAGTGGATTATTTAGTGCTTTTTTGCTAGGCACCGCGCTGGTGGCTAGGCCCGTGCACGCGCAGCAGGTAGAAGCCGCGGCCGAAGAGCCGCGCAAATACGAGCTGGGAGGTATCACCGTGACCGGCACCCGCGGGCTAGACCCTAATACGTTGATTGGCCTGTCGGGTTTGCGCATCGGCGACATGATAAACGTGCCGGGCGACGACCTAGGCAAGGCCATTCGCAAAATCTGGGCGCAAGGCATTTTGTCTGACATTTCGGTGAGCATTGCACGCATCGAGGGTAACAAGATTTTCCTGGAATTCAACGTGCGCGAGCAGCCGCGCCTCTCCAAATTCACGTTTGAGGGCATTAGCAAAGGGCAGTCTACGGAGATTGAGAAGAAAATCAAGCTCATCCGGGGCAAGGTCGTAACTGACGCTTTGCTGGCCAACACCCGCACCCAGGTGCGTAAGTTCTACACCAACAAGGGCTTCCTCGATACCAAGGTGGTTATCCGCCAGGTTGCCGACTCGGCCTTGTCGAACAGCGTGGCGCTGAAGATTGACGTGGACAAGGGCCAGAAAGTGCGCATCCACGACATCGATTTTGAAGGCAATACGGCATTCAAGGACGGCAAGCTGGCCAAGCAATTCAAGAAAACCAAGGCCCGCAAGTCATATAAAATCCTCACGCCGGGCAAGTTCCAGCGCTCGGACTTCGAGGACGATAAGAAGAAACTGGTTGACTTCTACAACGACCAGGGCTACCGCGACGCGGCCATCATTTCGGACTCGATTGAGCGCGACTCGAAGGGTCTGATTGTGAAAATAAAGGTGAACGAAGGCCGGAAGTATTTCTTTCGCAACATCACCTGGACGGGTAACTACTTGTACGACAGCAAGACGCTGTCGTCGGTGCTGGGCGTTAAGCGCGGCAGCCCGTACAGCAAGGAGAGCCTCGACAAGCGTCTGCACTACAACCCGACGGGCCAGGACGTGGAGTCGCTCTACATGAACGACGGCTACCTGTTCTTCCAGCTCGACCCGGTCGAAACGAAAGTGGAGGGCGATTCCATCGACATCGAGATGCGCATCTCGGAGGGCGTGCAGGCCCGGGTGAAGGATATCAACATTGCGGGCAATACCAAAACCAGCGACCACGTGCTGCGCCGCACGCTGCGCACGCTGCCCGGCGACAAGTTCAACCGCGAGCTGCTCATCCGCTCGCAGCGCGAGATTGCCACGCTCGGGTACTTCGACCCCGAGAAAATCGGCATCAACCCCGTGCCTAACCAGGCCGATGGCACCGTGGACATCAACTATACGGTGGTGGAGAAGCCCTCGGACCAGATTACGCTCTCGGGCGGCTGGGGTGGCTACGCGGGCTTCATCGGTACGGTGGGCCTCGTGTTCAACAACTTCTCGCTGCGCAAGGCTAGCGACTTTCACAACTGGACGCCCGTGCCGGCCGGCGATGGCCAGCGCATTGCGCTGAACGTGCAGGCCAACGGCTTGCAGTACCAGGCCTATTCGTTCAGCTTTACCGAGCCCTGGCTAGGGGGGCGCAAGCCCAACTCGCTCTCCTTCAGCCTCAACCGCAGCGTGTCGCGCTTTGGCGTAACGCGCTTTGAGAGCGGCGCCGACCAGTTCATCAAGGTAAACAGCGCCACCATCGGCCTGGGCCGCCAGCTGCGGGTGCCGGACGACTACTTCTCGCTCAGCAACTCGCTGTCGTACAGCCAGTATCAGTTGCAGAACTACCAGATTTTCTCGGACTTTACGACGGGCCGCGCCAACAACATCACGCTCAACACCACGCTCTCGCGTAACAGCATCGACAACCCGACCTACACCCGGCGCGGTTCGTCCCTGAGTTTGAGCGTGAGTTTGACGCCGCCGTACTCGGCTTTCAAAGGCGCGCACCCCAACGTGTACGAGTGGGTGGAATTCCACAAGTGGATGTTTGATGCCTCGTGGTTTACGCCCATTGTGGGCAAGCTGGTGCTGAACACCCGCGCGCACTTCGGCTTCATTGGCACCTACAACAAGGACCGTACGCCAGGGCCATTCGAGCGCTTCAAGATGGGCGGCGCGGGCCTGGGCTACGGCGGTGGTGGCTCGTTCCTGGTGGGGACGGACTACATCGGCCTGCGCGGCTACGATGACCCCAATGGTGCCTTCGCCATTCCGACGGCCCAGACGGGCCGCAGCGGCGGCGTGGCCTACAACAAGTACGTGGCTGAGATTCGCTACCCCGTCAGCCTCAATCCGGCCGCTACGGTGTACGTGCTAGGCTTTGCCGAAGCCGGCAACGCGGTGGACGTGTACAGCCAGTACAACCCCTACAAGCTGTACCGCTCGGCGGGCTTCGGCGCCCGCATCTTTATGTCGGCCTTCGGTCTGCTGGGCTTCGACTACGGCCGGGCGTTCGACACGGTTATTCCGCCTGCGGGCACTACTACCCAGCAGGATTTCAACCACTTCCACTTCATCATTGGCCAGCAGATTCGCTAGGCTAGCGGTGGGCTGAACGTTTTGGCTAGCCCCTGTGGTTTACAAACTGCCTGGCCGCTTGCGGCTTAGACTATCAGACTAAAAGAACTGGCCCGGTCGTTACAACCAGGCGCCGAAGCTGGTTTCGAACTGCGCTCTTCCGTTTTCTGCATGACTCACGTTGCTCGTTTTGCCCTGGCGCTGTTGCTGCTGGTGGGCTGCGCCCCGGCCTGGGGTCAGAAATTCGGCTACATCGACACCGAGTTCATTATGAGCAAGATGCCAGAGTATGCCCAGGCGCAGACGGAGCTAGCCAAGCTCACCGATACCTGGCAGAAGGAAATCGAGTTTCAGAAAAAAGACCTCGACAAGCTCTACCGTACGTATCAGGCCGAGGAAGTGGTGCTTACCGAAGCCATGAAAAAGAAGCGGCAGGACGAGATTCTGAAAAAAGAGCAGGATATCAAAGCCTACGAAACCAAGCAGTTTGGCTACGAGGGCCAGCTCTTTAAGAAGCGCGTGGAATTGAACAAGCCCGCGCAAGACAAGATATTCGACGCCGTGGAGAAGGTGGTGAAGGCCCGCAAGCTAGACTTCATGTTTGACCGCAATGGGGACCTGACCATGCTTTACGCCAACCCGACGCACGACTACACCGAGTTTGTGTTGGAGGCGCTGGGATTGGGCTCGCCCACCACTAACCAGCCCGGGGCCAAAGGAGCGGTGAAAACCGTGAAGCCACCCAAGACCCCGGCCACCAGCACCGACCCCGCGTTTGAGTCGGATTCGGGCACGCCTGAGCCGACCCTGCCGGCCAAAACGCCGGCCACGAAGGCTACCAAAGCCGGGGCCGGCAAAAAGCCCTAGCGTACTTAACTTTGCACACGAAAACTTTTTAGACCCTTGACTTTCTTCGTAAACCGCGTGAAAAAACTGCACCTGACCTTCGCCGCCGTATTGCTCGCAGCCAGCTCCTTTTTTGCTTCGAACGCTCAGGCGCAGGCGCCCCTCAAAATTGGCTTTACCAGCGTGGAGTACGTGCTGAGCCAGATGCCCGAAAGCAAGCAGATTGAGTCGGACCTAAAGGCCTACGGCACCCAGCTGGAAGCCCAGCTCAAAGCTAAACAAACCGCTTTCTCGACCAAGCTGGAAGATTATCAGAAAAAAGGCGGCACCATGACGCCCGTCGTAAAGGCTGATACTGAAAAGGAACTGCAAACCATGCAGCAAGGGCTGCAAGAGTTTCAGCAAACGGCTCAGCAGTCGATGCAACAGCGTCAGCAAACGGCGCTCCGCCCGGTACTCGACAAGATTCAGAAGAACATTGATGCCGTGGCTACTGAGCAGGGTTACACTTACATCCTGAACTCGGACTCGGGCAGCAACCCCATTCTGCTGCACGGCCCCAAGGATGGCGATGTATCGGATGCCATCCTGAAGAAAATGGGCATCACACCCACCGCGCCTTCACAGGCCCCAGTGATGCAGGCTCCCAAGGCCCAGGCACCCGTAGTGCCTGCCGCCCCGGCTGGCAAGACCAAGACCAAGAGCAAATAAGTACTGCCCACCCGCGGCACACAAGCCGGAGCCTATGGCTCCGGCTTTTTTTGTAGGGTAAGCTTTAGCTTGCCTCTTTCTAATTGCAACGACCAAAGGCAAGCTAAGGCTTGCCTACGAACCCGAAGATGACTGACTTTGACGACCAGGAACCGGAAGAATCGGATGAGCTCTATGAGCACCACCGCATCGTGGCCGACCGGGGTCAGGAGCTGCTGCGCCTCGACAAGTTTCTGCTCAACCGGCTAGCCAACGCCTCGCGCACCAAGATTCAGGCGGCCATCGAGGTAGAAGCGGTGCAGGTGAATGGCCGCGTGACAAAATCTAGCTACCGCGTGCGGCCGGGCGACGTTATCACTATTACGCTGCCCGAGCCGCCGCGCACGGGCAAGGTGGTGCCCCAGCAAATGGCCCTGGACATTCGCTACGAAGATGCCGACCTGCTCATCGTGAACAAGCCCGCCGGCATGGTGGTACACCCCGCCTACGGTAACTGGGAGGGCACGCTGGTAAACGGGCTGGCCTACCACCTCGAAAACCTGCCCACGGGCCGCAACGGCGAGATTCGCCCCGGCCTCGTGCACCGCATCGACAAGGACACCTCGGGCCTGCTGGTAATCGGTAAAACGGAGTGGGCAATGACGCACCTCTCGCAGCAGTTCTTTCACCACACTATTGAGCGCAGCTACCGGGCGCTGGTGTGGGGCAAGTTTGACGAGGACGCGGGCACCGTGCGCGGCCATATCGGGCGCAGCCTGCGCGACCGCAAGGTGCAGGCCGTGTACCCCGGCGGCGAGCAGGGTAAGCACGCCGTGACGCACTACCGCGTGCTGCAACGCTACGGCCCCGTTACGCTGCTCGAATGCCGTCTCGAAACCGGCCGCACCCACCAGATACGGGCCCATATGCAGCACCTCGGCCACCCACTGTTCAGCGACGCTACCTACGGCGGCGACCGCATCCGCGTGGGGCCGGCTAGTGGGGCTTACAAGGCCTTCGTGGAGCAGTGCTTTGCCATCCTGCCCCGGCAGGCCCTACACGCCCGCTCGCTGGGCTTTGTGCACCCCAGCACCGGCGAGAAGCTTTATTTCGAAGCCGAACTGCCCGAGGATTTTAGTGAGGCCCTAGCCAAATGGGAAGTCTGGGCCGCCGCCCACGAATGAAAAAAGCCCCGTTGCCAACTGGCAGCGGGGCTTTTTTAGGTGCAAGGGCCTAGCCCCGATGCACTACTTCTTGCGAGCCGGAGCGGCAGCGGGCTTCTTAGCGCCCGTACCCTTGATGATTTGCATTGCGTTGGTAGCGTCCTTGTTGGTCGGGTCCAACTCTAGAATTTTCTGATAGTAAGGAGTAGCTTCTGCCTTTCTACCCTGCGACAGATTGTAGTAGCCCAGGTAGTTGTTAGCCTCAATGATGCCATTGCGGTACTTAGTCGGGTCGGCGCTGGTTAGCTCCAGATACTTCTCGTAGTAGGGCTTAGCCAAGCCTTTCTTCGAGTCAGGGTCTAGGTTGAAGTTGGCCTGGGCGCGGGCCTGGTACGCCGGGGCGTAAGTCGGCTTGGCGGTCGAGATGATGTTGTAGATACTGTCGGCCTGCGTGTACTGCTTGTTGCCGCTGTACGCGCTGCCCAGACGGAACTGGTCGGCCAAGTCTGGGTTGGTCTTGCCACGGAGGATTGCAATGGCTTCCGGGTAACGCTTCTTAGCAGTGTAAGCCGTAGCTAGGTCATTCTGCAAGTCCGACTTTTTAGCCGGGTCGGTAGCACCGGCAATTGCCTTTTGCAGCACGCTGATGGCCTCGTCCGTCTTGCCCGTCTTCAGCAAAATCTTACTCTGGTACGAGTAATCCTCAGGCAGCACCTTTTCGGCGGGTGCTACTTTCATAAACTGCTCCATCGCGGCGGCGGCCCCGGCGTAGTCGCCGGTTTCGTAAAGCGACGTGGCCTTAATCCGGTTCATCGTCAGGTTGTTCGGGTTCACAGCCAGGGCCTTATTAGCCTCGGCCAGTGCCTCCGGGTATTTCTTCGATAGGAAGAGGAAGGCGGCATATTTCTCCGTAGTCGAAGCGGACTTCTCAGCTACGTTGGAGTACTTCTGGAAGGAATCCAGCGCCTTGTCATACTGGCCGGCCGAGGCATACATGCTAGCCATGTCCGAGTAAGCCGGGGCGTAGTTGGGGTCGAGGCTGGTAGCCTTGGCGAAGTTCTCGGAGGCGCCGGCGCCGTTCTTACTGCGCACGTTCAGCACGCCGCGCTTGTAGTAGGCCTGCGTGTAGTTGGGGTTGGCCGCGATGGCACGGTCGTAGCTGCTCATGGCTTCGCCGCCGCCCTGGTCGCTGTGCAGGTAGATTTCGCCACGGGCAATCATCAGCTGCGGGTCGTCCTTGCCTTTGCTCAGGGCCTCAGCGGTCTTCACGTAGCTCAGCGGCTTGGTGATGTCCTTTACGGCCGAATTATCAGCTTCGCCGTAGGCTTGGGCAATCATGGTCAGGACTTTGGCATCCTTGTTTTTGGTGGCCTTGGCAGCGGCGTCAAATTTGGCATCGGCTTCGCCAGTTTTGCCTTTAGCCAACAAGGCGCGGCCCTCGGCTACCATGCCAAACGGCGTGGCGCCAGCGGCACGGCCGAAGTAGTAGCTGGCCGAGTCGGGTAGGTCGCGCATCTGGTAGAGGCGGCCGAGTTCAAAATTTGCTTCGGGGGTGCTGCTACCGCGCAATAAGGCGCGGGCTTCGTTGTAGCGGCCGAGTTCAATGGCTTTCTGAGCAGCAGAAACTTGGGCGGTGGCGGCCGTCGTGCCGGCCCCTACGGTGAGGGCGGTCAGCAGCAGCGGTTTCCAGGGCTTGTAAGGCATAAGAGGAAGGGAAAAGTAAACTTCAGGTGAAAGATTGGTGGATATACTACGCTAGCTGGCGCAAGGTAGTTCACTGGCGCTTGTTGGTAGTAACGATGCGCGCCTGCACATTAGCCGGCATCAGCCCCGATTTCTGGAAGATGAGCTGGCCCTTCTGGCCCGCTACAAACGTCACAAAACCCGACCCTAGCCCCGCCCGCGCCTCGCGGCTGATGGCGTAGATGTTGCGGCGCAACGGGTAGTTTTGCAGCTCGGGGTGCTGCTGTAGTATCTCTTGCGATTTTGGGGCCAAATACACCTGGTCGGGCTGAATGTAGTCGCCCTTGGTCGGGTTGGGTCGGCTCGTGATGCTGGCTACCCGAATTATACGGCGGTACTTGCGCGCGCTGGGGTCATCCATGTCCGACACCCAGTTGACGCCCACCACACCCACCGCCGTGGGGTGGCTGGCCACGTAGTCGAGCAGCTTCTCATTCGACTGCGCCGCAAAGGCCTTGGGCGTGAGTGCGCCACCGCGCAGCAGCGAGTCGCGCATGAAGCGGCTGGTGCTGCTGCGGTTGGCATCAAACACCACATTGATGGCGCCGAGTTTCTTCTGGCCGCTTACCTGGCTCCATTGCGCCGTCTGGCCGCCGAAGATGCCGCGCAGTTGCGTCAAGGTCAGCAGCGAGTCAGGGTTGGAGGGGTGCAGGATGATGGCTAGCCCATCGATGCCCACCTTGGTGGTGATGGGCAGCATGGCCTGCTTTTGCAGCACCTGCTTCTCGTCGGCGTTCAGCTCGCGCGACACCACAATGGCTTTCACCTTGTCGTTGAGCAGGTCAAGAAATACGCTGTCCTCGGGCTGGTACGACACCCGCAGGTGGGCATCGGTGTAGAGTTTTTGAAAGGTATCGACCTGCGAGGCGAGCACGGGCGCAAACGTTTCATCGACGCTGATGCCAACGTTGCCACTGGTAGGCGTGTCGGTGGCGTCTTCGCTGGTACCTTTCGAGCGGTCGGTGTAGCAGCCGGGCAGCAGGCACAGGGCCAGCAGCAGGGCGCCGAGCGTGGGCCGGGGGGGCAGGCTAGTCAAAGTCATCGGGAGTGGGTTTGCGAAACTGCGCGCGCAGGGTGCGCACGAAGCGAATGAGGCCGTAGAGAATAAAAACGCTGCCGAGCACCATGCGGGTTTTGGGGCCTAGTGGCAGCAGGGCACCAGCCGCGGTAGGCCGGTTGGCCGTCATCCAGAGCCAAACGCCCAGCGCGGCATACACCAGCGCCATGATGAGGGTGAAGTAGCGGACGATTCGCTGGGGCGAGCCCAGGCGCTCTTCGGTGGTGGGAAGGGGCATAATGCGGTAAGACAATGGAGAATACCCATAACCCGCGCCCGGCCCCAATTTGTTCGGGCCCGGCGCGGGTTGGTAACGGACCTGCAAAAAAGGGGATAAAACCCGGATTCTCCTACTAGGCCCCGCTTTATTACTGAATGGCGAAGGTGATGGGCAGCGTGAAGCGCACCGGCACCGCGTGCTTGCTCTGGTAGCCGGGTACCCAGGCGGGCATCTGGCGCACCACGCGCTGAGCCTCCTCATCAAGGCCATATCCCAACCCTTTCAGGATGGTAACGTCCGAGATGCTGCCATCGGCGCCCACCACGAAGCTCATGAAGACTCGGCCGCCCACGCCCGCCGCCAGCGCCGAGCTGGGGTAGCGTAGATGCTTTTGCAAGTAGCGCAGCAGCGCCGCCTGCCCACCCGCGAACTCGGGCATCTTCTCCACCGCCACGAACGGCTCGCTAGGGGTGGTGTCGGGGCCGACGTCGTCGCTAGGGCCGAGCGTAGTGCTGTTCTCATTAAGGTCACCGGTGCCGACGTTGTTGGTCACCGCTAGGCCGGTGGGCTCCTCTATAAGCTCGCTGGGCATCGGCCTATCCAGCTTGGGCTGAAGAGTATTGTCTTTAGTTACCTGCGTAGACATGGTGGGCGCCGCGTGCGTGGCGGCCCGGGTGCGAGTAGGGGGGCTAGCCGGCACAACTTTGGCGTGCTCAATGATGTGCTGCTTTGGTGGCAGTACGTCAATTGGCTTCAGGATGGCAGGCTGAGTAATTGGTGCCTTGGCGGCCGGATGCAGCCGGCTCCACCCAGCCGCGCCGAGGAACAGCAGGGCGCCAAATAGCAGCGTGAGGCCACCGGCCGAGGCCAGATTCTGCTGGTAGTCCTGCCGCAGCTGGTAGGCGCCGTAAGCGCGGTTACGGCCTTCAAAGACGACCTCATCGAGGCTGTCGGATAAAAATGCGGGAAGCAGTGACATGGGTAAATGAGGTAGGGAGTGGGAGAAAAGCACTACCGGTGGCCACCAGTACCTATCTGATGCTGCGACCCCTCATTTTCCACACGCCCAATCCGCATATTTCTCCACAAATTTCGACGTGTCCAAACGCAAAAAAGCCCTGACTACGAAGTAGTCAGGGCTTTTAGCTGATAAGGCTAGGCCTTACTGAATCTTGTAAGTAACGGGTACGGTAAAGGAAACTTTCACCGAGCGGCCGTTCTGCTTGCCGGGGATGAACTTCGGTAGGGCTTTGATGGAGCGGATGGTTTCGGCGTCAATCGTGCTGCTGATGCCTTTCACGATTTTCACGTCCGAGATATCACCGTTTTCATCAACCGTGAAGCTAGCGAATACCTTGCCTTCCACTTGGTTGCGCAGGTCAACGGCGGGGTAGCGCACGTTTTTCTGAATGGCCGATACAATGGCACCCATGCCGCCGCCGCCGGGCAGGGCCGGCATTTGCTCAACGTAGGTGTAGACTTTGTTGGTTTCTACTACTTCTTCTACCGGCTTGGTGCCTTCGCCGCTCAGGTCGCTGAGGTCGGGCGCGTCGGTGTTGCCTTTTACAGACACCGTGGCTACCGTCTTGTCCTTCAACTCTTCCTGGTCAGGCACCTCTTCCTTCTTCACTTCCTCGTCCTTCTTTACTACCGGCGGCGTGAATTTTACCGTCGTCAGCTTGGGGGGCGGGGGTGGCGGCGCCTCGGGGGGCGGCGGGGGGGGCGGGGGCTTGGTCTCGTCCAGAGGCGGCGCGTCCATGAGCACGTTCTCCTTCAGGTTGAGCACCTCCTTGGGCTTGCGGTCTTCCAGCATCTTGGCGATGGCCGGAATGAACACCAGCAGGGCCAGCAACGCGGCCCCAATGATGAGGGCCCGCGTTACGTTGCGCCCGTAGATGCGCCGCAGCTCAAAGGCTCCGTAGTTCTTGTTGCGACCCTCGAATACGATGTCGTTCAGGCTAGCCTTGGCTAGCTGCGCATTGTCCATCATAGCGGTAGGTTCTGTTTTTTAATGAGGTCCACGTCTTTCTTCGAGATGTCCACCAGCGCGTATTTCTTCTGGTCGGTGATGTTCATCTCGTCCAGAATGTCCACCATGTTCTTGTACTTGGCTTCCTTGCCCTCGTAGGAGTAAGGCTCAATCAGAATGATGGGTTCCGGCTGCTGGCGCTTGCGGTCGAGCAGCACCTTGCGGATGCCGTTGGCCGAGAAGTCAGTTACCTTAATTTCGGGCACGGGCACCGACTTGTCGGTGGGCTCGTTGAGGCCGAAATAATAGAAAATCTTATCGTTCGGCGCCAGAATCAGCGTTACGGCCTGCGAAGCCTTAATCTTGGTCTGTTCCTCCGGATTCGGATTTTTCTCCTTCACCGGCATCGTGAGCTGCATCACGTTGGGCTTGGCGAAGGTGGTCGTGAGCATGAAGAAGGTCAGGAGCAGGAAGGCCAAGTCAACCATGGGCGTCATGTCGATTTTGGTCGACGCTTTTTTCGCCCGTTTCTTGCCTCCCTTACCGGAGTCTCCTTTTTGTTGGATTTCTGCCATGATTTCAGAAAGGTTATTGACCTACAAAGGAGGGCTTCATTTCCAGGCTCGTGAGCAGGTTGAAGCGGTTAATGTCTTTCTCTTGCAGCTCCTTGATAACCGTTTGCACGGTCTTCACGTCGGCGTCGCCATCGCCCCGGATAACCAGGAAGGTCGGCTTCTTAAACAGCGCGGCGTTGGCCTTACGTGCCTCCAGCACCCAGTCAATCATCTGGTTATTGAGCGAGTCGTATGGTACGCCGGGTAGGCCTTTGTTCAAAGCTTTGCGGTCTTCGGTGTCTTTGTCGAGGTAGCTGCCCAGCTGCGTAATCGGAACGCCAAAGTTTGGCAGCAGCGAGAACTGCTTAATCTGGGCTGGGGTGAACGTAACACCATATTTCGCGCCTACTGCCTTGATGGCGGCTTCCTTTACGGGAGCCTTATCGTAGCCGAAGAACACGCGCTTTTTGTTGTCAATCGTCAGCGTCAGGATGTCGCTTTCGGGAGCCACCAGGTCGGAGGTCGACGACGGCGGGTCCACTACCACAGCTTCATCGGGGCGGAACTGCGTGGTCAACATAAAGAATGTTACCAGCAGAAACGCCAGGTCCACCATCGGCGTCATGTCGAGCGACGGCGAGGTGCGGTGCGGTTTTACTTTAGGCATTGCCGGGAGAAGTTAAAAT
>Ga0160429_1000407_pt1 | contig 42690 bp, 35 predicted proteins | sample SolpanmetagenomR_FD_108199 | JGI IMG/M metagenome (GOLD analysis project Ga0160429, IMG submission 108199) | Solar panel surface microbial communities from Lawrence Berkeley National Laboratory, California, USA - R | ecosystem: Engineered > Built environment > Solar panel > Unclassified ... | reverse complement strand
TGGCGGCAAACGACTCAAAAAGCTGCACGGGCAGACCCCCTATGAATTTGTGTGCGCCCAATTTGCCCAAAATCCTGGTATCTTTATACGAGACCCAACCCACGACTTTCCGGGACTATACAGGTAGTCTCAGTTGGTAAATACTGATGAGGGCTCGCCTATTGCAGTATCTTTTCACTTGACTTCTTTATTTGTATTCCTCATTTTTATTCCCTTTTTATGGTGTTTCGACTACCCTTTTTGGCTACGTGTCGGTTGGCTGGTTTAGCGGTCTGCTCCTTTGGCTTAAGCACGACAGCCGCCGCCCAAACCCGAATTCTATTTGTGGGCAACAGTTTCACGCACGGTAAATACGCGCCCGTGCTCAATTACAACGCGGCCAATGTAAAGGACGAGAACTACGGCTTGCCTACCAGCAGCCCTCGCTACGAGGCCACCGACAACAGCGGCGGCCAGTGGAGCGGGATTGCAGGCATCTTCAAAAAGCTGACCGACCAGGCGGGGCTGAACTATGAGGTGCACCTGGAAGCCATAGCGGGTAGGTCGCTGGAATACCACTATGATAATGCCCTCTCAGTCATTGCTCAGCCCTGGGATAAGGTGGTGTTGCAGGAGCTTAGCACCGGCCCCTTGCCAACTAGTCGTGGGGGTGCCCGGAGCTCATTTTACACCTACTCCACTAATTTGGAACAGGCGGTGCACAAAGCCAACGCGGCGGCCCAGGTGTACCTCTACGAAACGTGGGCGCGGGCCGACCTCACCTACCAAAGCAATCAGCCATATTCGGGCTTTCCCATTGACACGATGGCCCAGGACTTGCACAACGGTTATTTTACGCAGTATAAGGCCAATGGTAAGTACGCAGGTATAGCCCCGGCGGGCGATGCGTGGATCTCAGCCATTAACGCGGGTGTAGCCATGCATAACCCCTATTCGCCCGATGCGAGCAAGCTCAACCTGTGGGGCCCCGACAACTACCACCCCAGCAAGTGGAGCGCCTACCTCAATGCCTGCGTGCTACTGTACACCATCACCGGCGTAGACCCGCGCTCGCTGGGCACTAGCGAACAAGCTGCCAAGGATTTAGGTATTGCATCTAGTGACGCGGTGAAGTTGCAGCAACTCGCCTACCAGCAAGTAACCGGAACGACGCCAACGCCACCCACCACGCCGACTCCGGCCCCAACGCCAACGCCAACGCAGGCGGTGACGTCGCTTACGCTCATCAATGCGGATACCGACCAGCCCATTGCCGGCTACGACCCGATGCCCAGCAATACCCCGTTGAACCTCGCCGCCCTGCCCACGCGCAACCTCAACATTCGGGCGAATACCAACCCCGCCCTGGTGGGCAGCGTGCGCTTCAACTACGATGGCAACGCTGGCTATCGCATTGAGAGTGTGGCTCCTTATGCCATCGGCAGCGACGTGCTGGTCAACAATATCCCGGACTATAATGCGTGGACGCCCGCCGTGGGTAGCCATGCGCTCACCATAACGCCCTACACCCAGAGTGGAGCAGCGGGCACTGCGGGCACTGCGCTTACGTTTGCCTTCACGGTTACCGACACTCCTACGACTCTGCCCACCCTGCGCACGCCCGATAGCCCGGCCACTACTGCGGCTGGCCTAGACTACGCCTATTACCAGGGCACGTGGTCGGCCGTAGCGGGCTTTGCCACAGCCTCGGCTACGGCCAGCGGCACGGTACCTACCTTCAGCCTGAGCCCGCGCCTGCGCGACGATAATTTTGCCTTCCGCTACACGGGCTACGTGAGCATACCCACCGACGGCGTGTACACGTTCTACACTTCTTCCGACGACGGCTCGCAGCTTTCTATCGGCTCGACCTTGGTTGTGAACAATGACGGCCCGCACGGCACGCAGGAGCGCAGCGGGCAAATCGGGCTCAAAGCCGGGCTACACGCTATTACGGTCGGTTTTTTCGAGCAGGGCGGTGATCAGGTGCTCAACGTCAGCTACGCCGGCCCCAGCCTGGCTAAGGCCTTGATTCCGGCCGCGGCCTTGTTCCGGGCTACAGCCGCCCCGGCGGCCCGCAGCCAAGCGCTTGCCGCCAGCCTCAGCACGGCCGCAACGCCGGTGCTATACCCCAACCCGGCCCATACCGCCACCACGCTGACGGGGGCAGTGCCGGGCAGCGTGGTGTACGTGTTTGACGAGTTTGGCCGGGCCATAACGCAGGCCACGGCCGACGAGGTGGGCACGGCTACGCTGGCGCTACCCGCTGGGCTGCCCAGTGGCGTGTATGTGGTGCGCGCTGGCACCCAAGCAATCCAGTTGCAAGTGCGCTAGCTTTCAAAGGTTTACTGGTTTATTGGCTGGGCTCGCCAGAATAGCATGTTTGCTGCTCTGACGAGCCCAGCGCTATGCTGGGGTGGCCTGGCTGCAACTGCCAATAAGTGCCCTGCGCGCCCATGCGCACCGCCGCCGCTTTTTTACGGGCTGGCTAGCTGCCTCCGCGCCCGGCCGTATCTTTGCAGGCGTGTCGCTACCCGCCGAAATTTGGTTGCTCTTGCTCAAAGATCTGCGCCTCGAATGGCGGCAGCGCACGGCTCTGGGCGGGCTGCTGCTCTACGTGGCGGGCACGGTGTACGTGTGCTACCTGAGCTTTAGCCTGCGCGGCGGCCCACCGCCGGCCCCGGCCTGGAACGCGCTATTCTGGGTGATTCTGCTGTTTGCGGCGCTCGGGGCGGCGGGGCGCGGGCTAGCCCAGGAGTCGGCTGGCCTGCGGCTGTATTACTACACGGTGGCGCGGCCCGAGGCGGTCATCCTGGCTAAGATTGGGTATAATGCCTTGCTGCTGTTGGCGTTGGCACTGCCTGGCTTGTTGTTTTATACCCTGCTACTCGGCAATCCCGTGCAAGACTGGCCGCTGTACGCGGCGAGCGTAGCGCTCGGAGCCATTAGCCTGGCGTCGTCGCTGACGCTGGTGGCGGGCATTGCGGCGCGGGCGGGGCAGGCGGGCGGCGGCACGCTGCTGGCCGTGCTGGGCCTACCGGTGCTGGTGCCCGTGCTGCTGCTGCTGGTGAAAGTAAGCAAAAACGCCCTCGACGGCCTGCCCTGGGAAGCGAGCCAGAGCTCGGTAATAACGCTGGTGGCCCTGAACTTTATCGTAGCGGCGGTGTCTTATTTGTTGTTTCCCTTTCTGTGGAGAAGCTAACCCGTTAGCCGTTTGTATGCCCCCGTCCGATAAGCCTTTACCGGTGCTGCCCCCCGGCGCCTTTGCTCGCCACGATGAGGCGCCCGACGCCGAGTTTTATCGCTTCGAGCGCCTCGTAACGCACATCGACCCCGCCGCCGTGGCCGCCGTGACGCAGCTCTACCGCCAGTTTTTTCCGGCCGAAGGCACCGTGCTCGATTTAATGAGCAGCTGGGTGAGCCACTTGCCTGCCGAGGCGCAGTACGCCCGCGTGACCGGCCTGGGGATGAACGAGCTAGAGCTGGCTCGCAACCCGCGCCTCACGGAGCACCTGGTGCGCAACCTCAACGAAAACCCGCACTTGCCCTACGGCGATGCGGAGTTCGATGCGGCCGGCATCTGCGTATCGGTGCAGTACCTCACCCAGCCGGTAGCCGTGTTTACGGAGCTGGCGCGGGTGCTGCGGCCAGAGGCGCCGCTGGTCGTCACGTTTTCTAACCGCTGCTTTCCCGACAAGGCCGTGTATGCGTGGCAAGCCCTCGACGATGGCGGCCACGTGGGGCTGGTGCAGCACTACTTCGCCGCCGCCGGCTTTGGCCCCACCGAGGTGTTTGCGCACCGCCCCCAGGGCGGCGACCCGCTCTATGGCGTGGTGGCCCGCCGCCCCGAACTTCTTACTCACACCTCCTAACGCATCTAATCCTATGAAGTGGTGGAAATACCTGACCATTGGGCTGCTGCTGTACACGGCCATCGCGGGTTTGCTGGGCCACGTGCCGCGCTTGGCTATTCTCAACGAAACCGAGCGCAACCTGTATTTCCACGTGCCGATGTGGTTTGGCATGACGATTATCTTGGGAGCGTCGGTGGTCAACTCGATTCGCTACCTGCGCAATCCTAGCTCGCGCCTCGATATCTTGGCCCACGAGTCGGCCAAGACGGGTATCTTGCTGGGTGTCTTGGGATTGCTCACGGGTAGCCTCTGGGCACGCTACACCTGGGGCACGTGGTGGACGGCCGACGTCAAGCTCAACGGCGCGGCCGTGACGATGCTTATCTACCTGGCCTACCTGGTGCTGCGCGGCGCCGTGGCCGACGAGCAGCAGCGGGCGCGGCTTTCGGCGATCTATAATATTTTTGCGTTCTCGGCGGCCATTCCACTGTTGTTTATCATGCCCCGCATTGCTTCGGCGTCGCTGCACCCCGGCATGGGCGGCAACCCCGGCTTTTCGAAATACGACCTCGACAGCGCCATGCGGGCCGTGTTCTATCCCGCCGTTATTGGCTGGACGCTCCTCGGCGTCTGGATTACCGAAGTAGCTTGCCGCCTGGCGTTTGTCAAAGAAAAGATCTATGAAAAAGTTGATAAAAAACAGCTTGCGTAGCCGCGTCACGCTGCTTTTGCTGCCGCTGTTGCTGCTAGCCAGCGCCGCCGGGGCCCAAGCCACTACCGCCGTAGCCGCCGACCAGCCCGAAATGGCCGATGCCCTGCGGGCCAGTGGCAAAATCTACGTGGTAGTACTCGTTATCGTCATCATCCTGAGCGGCTTGCTAATCTACCTGGTGCGCCTCGACCGCAAAGTGACGGCCCTCGAGCGCGAAGTGGAAGGCCGCTAAGCTAGCCCGCGAAACGAGCGCGGCACTTCGCGCTACCAAGCACCAGCGCCAGCCTAACATGCGAACCACCACGCTCGCGCTACTGTCTTTCTATTAATTACTTATGAAAAAGTCTCACATTTTCGTCCTGGTCGTCATTGCGGCCGCCGTGGGCATCATCATCAGCACGATGTCGGATGCCAGCACGTATTCAACCTTTACCATCGCGCGGCAGCTGGCCGCGGCTGGCAACGAGGCGAAGGTGCACGTAGTAGGCACCTTGCCGCGCGACGCCGAAAAGCAGCCCGTGGGCTTGGAATACGATCCGGTGGTGAATCCTAACTATTTCGCCTTCACGCTGGTAGATACGCTGCACGTGGCCCAGCGTGTGGTGTATCGCAACCCTAAGCCCCAAGACCTGGATAAATCGGAGCAAGTGGTAATCGTGGGCGCCATGAAGGACGGCGTGTTTGAAGCCGACCAGATCTTGACCAAGTGCCCCAGCAAATACGTGGAGAAGGACCTCGGCACTACTGGCCCGCCCGCCACGGCCATGAATACCCAAGGTCGCTAAGCCGACTGGCTGAATAGAACGTCATGTTAAGTACTGCGAAGCATCTTGGCTGCGCTGCTGGGGAATGCCCTCCGTAGCGCAGCCAAGATGCTTCGCCATGCGTAGCGTGGCGTTCCTTTTGTTTTTAAGCCGGTAAGCTGCTTGAAAAAAATAGTAATTTTGATTGATGGGTAAAATTTGTTAGGCTGTCGGCTTAGTAAGTTGGTTGGCGGCGGTTAGCTATAGTTTAAGCTGAAATAAAGCAAGTTATCTGATAAAATATGGGGCTTTCCCAATCGGATATTGCTTTGACGAGCTAAATTACCTTGACGCGTTGAGCAATAAAAATGGTATTCTTTCATTTTGTGAAGTACCTTTCTGCCTGATTGTAGAATACTTGCTAGTCTACCTAGTTATTTATGGCTATTTCTATGGCTGCTCCGCTCACGGCGCTACTACCCCTGACTTGCGTAGTAGTGGATGACAATGAGATGAATCGACTCATGCTGGAGCACTTTGTCACGATCACCGAAGGCCTAACCTTAGTCAACTCCTTTGCCGATGGGGTAGCTTGCTTGAATTATTTTCGGGCGGGCGGGCAGGCCGACTTGCTGCTGCTCGATATCAGCATGCCCGAGCTCACGGGCTTGGAACTGCTGAGCATCCTGCCCAAGCCGCATCCCGAGGTTGTGCTGGTGACGTCGCATCGCGATTATGCCATCGACGCGTTCGAATTGCACGTGTCCGATTATTTAGTTAAGCCCGTTGATTATGCGCGCTTTATTCGCTCTGTTGAGTACGTGCGCAGCCGCCGGCCCGCGCTAGCGCCCGTGGCACGCTCGGCGGCTCAAGCAGCCGACGGCCCGCTCGGGACCGGCGGCAATACGTTGTTTCTGAAAATCAACAACCGTCTTACCCGCGTCAACTTCGACGAAGTACTTTATATTGAGGCGATGTCGGTATACTCGGTGCTGGTGACGCTCAAGCAAAAGCACATTGTGTACGCTACCCTCAAAACCTTCGAGGAGAAGCTTCCCTTCGCCCACTTTGTACGGGTGCACCGCTCTTATATGGTGAATACGCACTGCGTAGAAGGCGTGGAAGACAACCATTTACAGCTACCCGGCGGCTATGAGGTACCCGTAGCCAAGGCTTACCAGGATGACTTTTATCGCCGGCTGCGAGGGATTTGAGGGGCAGGTGGAGAAGGAGGCAACTGGTAATCAACCCGTCTCGTGGCTGCTCGCCAGCTCGGCGGGCAGCTCACGTAAGGCACTTTCCACGGCCGCTACCAGCTGGTGCACCGCTGCCTGGCGCACCAGCTCGTCGGAGGCAGGCAGCCCTAGGGGTGGCTCTTGCAGCGTTAGCACCGGCCCAAGCGCACTCTCGATGGCCAGGGTAAGCAGATTGGGTTTGATATGGTGCACCAGTTCGGCCACCTGGAGCCAGTCATGAGCCTTACTTGCCGCCCGCAGCGCGTGCAGCGTGGGCGGCATGTGCGTCAAAAACGAATGGACCATCCCGGCTACAAAGGCCTCGTGGCCCTGTGCTTCGTGGCGTAGCCGGGTAAGGTCGTAAGCGCGGGGTGGGGCGGAGACAGGTGGCGGGCACAGCAGCGCCACCAGCTTGGTGTACAGCTGCTCTTCGGCAAAAGGTTTGATCAAAAAATCGTGAAAGCCCGCGGCCAGGTACTTTTCGGTTTCACTGCGAAATGCATTGGCTGTGAGCGCGAGCACGGGAGTAGCCGCCCGCGCGGGGTCAGGGTGCTGGCGCAAGTGCTGCGTCACTTCGAGGCCACTCATGCCCGGCATTTGAATATCCATGAGCACTGCGTCGTAGTCCTGTTGCTCAAGTAATTGTAGCGCGGCGAGGCCGTCGGCAGCCTCGGTGACCACCACGCCCCAGTTTAGCAGATGCAGGCAGGCTACGGTGCGGTTGATGAAGTTATCTTCGGCTAGCAGGATACGCGTGCCGCGCAGCTGCCCGGTGTCGAAGGCAACGGGCCCGGCGCTGGCTAGCGCGGGAGTTTTGCGTAGCGCCAGGGTAAACGTGAACGTGCTGCCTTGGCCTGGCGTACTGGTCACCAGCAGCTCGCCGCCCAGCTGCCGTACCAGGGCCCGGCTGATGGTGAGGCCCAGCCCCGTGCCGCCGTAGCGCCGGGTAGTATCGGCCTGAGCCTGGGTAAAGCTGTCGAAAATGCGGCCCAGGGCCTCCGCGCCAATGCCAATGCCCGTGTCACGTACCTCAAACTGCACCATTAGCGCATCGCTAGTCTCGGCGAGCAGCTTGCTGCCGAGCGTCACGCTGCCGCTATCGGTAAACTTAATGGCGTTAGTCAGCAGGTTGAGCAGCACTTGGTTGAGGCGTAGCGGATCGCTCAGCACCCAGGGGCAAGCCAGCATAATACGCTCAACATGAAAGGCCAGGCCTTTTTGCTGGGCTTGCAAGGCTAGCGGCGCCACTACCTGCTCGATAGATTCGAGGAGATCGAACGCAGTACGCTCTAGCTCCAGCTTGTCAGAGTTGATCTTGGCTATTTCGAGCACGTCATTGAGCACGCCCAGCAGGTGCGTGCCCGAGCTCCGAATGGCGCGCAGATACTCCTGCTGCTGGTCGCTGAGGCGCGTTTTAGCCAGCAGAGCCGCCATGCCGAGCACGCCGTTCATGGGGGTGCGAATCTCGTGGCTCATATTGGCTAGGAAGTTTTCGCGGGCCGTGGAGGCCGCTTCCGCAGCCAGCTGAGCGGCTTTTAGGGCGGTAATATCGGTACTTACGGCGAGCACTTGCACGCTGCCATCGGGCCGCACCAGAGGCCGCTTGATAGTATAAAACCAACGGAGCTCCCCGGTGGGCAGCGTGAAAGGGTCTTCTGAGGTCGCTTCCTGGCCAGTGGCCAGCACCTGAGCATCCACGGCGGCATACTGCGCAGCTTCTTGCGCCTTGGCTAGCCGTAGCTGAGGGCTGGCCGTACCGTAGTCGGCCTGCTTATCTAGCCGAAAAAGCGCCCGGTTGCCAAAGACCACTTCGCCGGCGGCATTACGCACGTACACCGGGTTGGGACTAGTATCGAGCACTTGCTGAATGAACTCCTGCTGTTCTTGGCGCGCGCGCTCGCTGCGCTGGCTACGTTCCTCAGCCACCACCCGGGCCGTGACGTCGAGCCCGCAGCCCAGCATGTAGGCGCCGTTGCCTGCCCCCGCCCCCGACAAGCGCTTGAAGTGCCGCTGGTGATATACCGGGCCCGTAGCGAGCGGCGTGCAATCGTCCCAAAACACGGGCTCGGCGCTCACCTGCGCCTCGGCAAACATACGGTGCCGGTGCTCGGCTAGCGCCATCGGAAAGCCGTAGCGCTGGCAATACTCAAGTACCGTGTGGCCGCTCAGCAGCCAGGCGCGGTGCGCGGGGTCGGGCACGGCCTGGGGGTTGGCGTAGAGGTAGCGGCACTGGGCATCGAGCACCACTACTTCTACCGGGATTTCGTCGAGCACCGTTTCGTAAAACACTCGCTGGGCTTCGCGCTGAGCCTCGAGGCGGCGGTGCGTAGTCACGTCGGTAAAGTAGAACGTAACCGTTTGCTCGGCGAGGTCGGGCACGATGCAGCTCGTAAAATCGCGGCTGCCGACGCTCAGGGCACGCTCCTGTGGCTGGCCGCTCGCCAAGCTTTCGGTTACGAGCGCTTGCAGCTGGGCGCGGGCCGTCTGCTGCTCAGCCAAGAGGAGTGTTTGCTTGAGGTGGCTAGCTGCCGAGTTGCGGTAGAGAGTTTGCCCCTGCGCACCGAAGCGCAAGACGGGATTAGGATTGCGGGCGAGTAGGCCCGTGGCTAGCCGTACTTCCTTTTCGAGCTGGGCAATGCGCTCGGCATCGCGCTGGCTAGCGGCTTCACCAACCGCCGGGGAGGAACTGGAACCAGCCATAAAAGGTAGTAAATAAAGCTTTTCAAAAGTAGCCCCGGGACCCATCCCGGTAGGCCCTGTAAAGCTACCGCTAGCCTGCCCGATGGCTAGCCCGCCCGCCTGCCTGCTAGGCGGTACCTTTGCCAAAAAAATAATTAGCCCGTGAATTTATTGATTGGAAATCTAGGTCAGGCTAGCGTAATCCTGGCGTTTGTAGCGGCGGCGGTAGCTGCCTACGGCTACTTTCAGGCGGCGCGGGGCCGCGCGCTCGGCGAGGCCGATGCCAGTTGGCTGCGGCTGGCCCGGGGCGCATTCTTCATGCACGGGGCGGCGGTGCTGGCGGTGGTAGGGTGCCTGTTTAACATCATTTACCTGCACCGCTACGAGTACTACTACGCGTGGTCGCACTCCTCCAACCACCTGCCGGTGCAGTACATGATTTCGTGTTTTTGGGAAGGGCAGGAGGGCAGCTTCCTGCTCTGGATATTCTGGCAAGTGGTGCTGGGGCTAGCCATCATGCGGTTCAATAAGCAGTGGGAAGCGCCCGTGCTGGCCGTATTTGCCACCGTGCAGGCCTTTCTGGTGAGCATGATTTTGGGGGTGGTCGTGGCCGGCACCAAGATTGGCTCCTCGCCTTTTATTCTGGTGCGCGACTTCCTCACCGACCTGCCAGTGTGGAAAACCAACCCCAACTTCGTGCCCAAAGACGGCACCGGCCTCAACGCCCTGCTCCAAAACTACTGGATGGTGATTCACCCGCCCACGCTGTTTTTGGGCTTCGCACTCACGCTGGTGCCGTTTGCTTTTGCCATCGCCGGCCTCTGGAAAAAGGAGCTAACCAGCTGGGTGAAGCCCGCTTTGCCCTGGACTGCCCTCGGCGGCGCGGTGCTGGGCGTGGGCATCATGATGGGCGCTTACTGGGCCTACGAAACCCTGAACTTCGGCGGTTTCTGGAACTGGGATCCGGTCGAGAATGCCGTGTACATTCCTTGGCTGGTGCTCATCGCTACGCTGCACGCTATGGTGCTGTGGCAGCGGCGCCGTACGGGCCTGCGCACGGCCTACGTGCTGGTGGTGGCCACGTTTGTGCTCATTCTCTACGCCACGTTCCTGACCCGCAGCGGCGTGCTGGGCAACGCCTCGGTGCACTCTTTTACCGACCTGGGCTTGTCGGGCCAGCTCATTATCTACCTCGCCTTCTTCACGGTGGGCGCCATCGCGCTGCTGGCTAGCCGCTGGAAAAGCATCCCGATTTCGGAGAAGGAGCTGACCGCTTATAGCCCCGAGCTGTGGGTGTTTATGGGCGCTACGGTGCTGTGCCTGGCGGCCTTCCAGGTGGTAGCCACCACCAGCATTCCGGTGTATAACGCCTTCCTGGGCTTCCTCAAAATCAAGTCGAACCTGGCGCTGCCCGCCGACCAGATTCAGCACTACACCCGAATCCAGCTGTGGGCGGGCGTGCTCATCGGCCTGCTTTCGGGCGTAGCCCAGGTGCTGTGGTGGCAGCGCAACGACAAGGAGTCGGTGCTCAATGCGCTCGCTTTCCCCACCATGCTGGCGCTGCTTACCACGGCCCTCACGGTGCTGCTGGTGCGCTACTTTGGCCACACCATCACGCCGCCCTACGTGGTACTGCTGCTCGCTGGCCTGTTCGGCATCTTTGCCAACCTGACTACCCTGCTGGGCCTGTGGCGCCGCGGGGTGCAGCTGTCGGGCGGGGCGGTGTCGCACCTGGGCATCGCCCTGATGCTGCTCGGCATCCTGGCCTCGGCGGGCTACTCCAACACTATTTCGCGCAACATTAGCGGCAAGCTCATCTCGCGCGATATGTCGGACGAGCAAAACGAGGAAAACGTGCTGCTGTGGCGCAACGAAACCGGCCTCATGAATGGCTACGACGTTACGTATACCGGCCAGTACCTCGACGTGCCCGGCGTGCCGGGCTACGTAAACACCCAGCTCCTCTACCGCACCGACGACGAGTACAAAGCCGTTGCGCGCGGCGATATCAAGGCCAACGATAAGGTGTATTACCACACTGGCGACACCCTCGAAATTCAGCCGGAGAATACTTATTACCGCGTCAATTATGCCGATAAAAAGTCGGGTCAGCAGTTCACCCTCTATCCCCGCGCCCAGATAAATGAGGAGATGGGGGGCGGCGGCTTGCTCGCTACGCCAGCTTTGCAGCGCTTCTGGGACCACGATATTTATTCGCATATCTCGTCGGTGCCCGACCCCCGTAAGGAAACGCCTTGGAGCCCCGCCATTCCGCACGAGTTAGCGGTGGGCGACACGCTGTTTTTGAATGATTACTTCGCCGTGTTCCGCGCCATCGAGCAGGCGCACGATGTGCCGGGTATTAAGCTCCAGCCCGGCGACATTGCCCTGCAAGCCGACATGATCGTGACCGGCGAAAAGGGCCGCCAGTACCACGCTCACCCGGTGTTTCTGCTGCGCGCCCGCCAGGTGGGCCACGTACCCGACGAGATTGAGGACCTGGGCCTGCGCCTTACCCTCGACCAGATTGACCCGGTGAAGGGCAAGTTTACTTTCGCCGTGAGCACCACTGCCAAGGATTACATCATTCTTAAAGCCACCGAAAAGCCCTTTATCAACCTCCTGTGGGGCGGCACGTTGCTTATGGGCTTCGGCCTGATTCTGAGCATGCGCCAGCGCCGCACGGCACGGGCTATCGCCCCGGCTCCGGCGGCCACCAAAGGCCGCGCTGGGGCTGCGCGCCCGCAGGCAGTAGCCTGATTAAGAGGCTGAAAAAGCACGTAACCAGATTAAAACCGCGGGCGACCCAACTTGGGCCGCCCGCGGTTGTTTATAACAGCTAGCGCTTCGGGGCTGGCCGCGTCGGGGCTTAGCCGCCGGCCATTTTATAGCATGACTCACCCTACTCTTTCAGCGTTACGCATCGGCTTGTTTGGCGCCGGGCGAGTAGCGGCCGCGCTTGGGCCAGCGCTGGTGGCGGCGGGGCAGCAAGTGGTATTCGTGGCGAGCCGCACGCCGGGCCCAGCGGTGGCCCTGGCTGCTAGCCTGCCCGGCTGCGTAGCCCTGCCCCAGGCGCCAGCCGAAGCCGCCCCACCGCCGGCCGACGTGTACCTGCTGGCCGTGCCCGACGCGGCCGTGCCGGCGCTGCTGGCGGCCGTGGCCTGGCCAGCCGGCGCGGTGGTGGTGCACCTGGCCGGCGCCCTGCCGCTGGCCGTGTTTACGGCCCAGCCGCAAGTGCACGGTGGCGTGCTGTACCCGTTGCAAACCTTCAGCTCCGGCCGGGCCATCGACTGGGCCACCGTGCCGCTATTTGTCGAAGCGGCCGACCCAGCCACCGGGGCTCTGCTGCTTGCCCTGGCTAGCCAGCTAAGCCGGGCCGCGGCCCAGCTCGACTCGGCCCAGCGGCTGCGGCTGCACCTGGGGGCGGTGTTTGCCAGCAATTTTACCAATCATCTGCTTGGCTTGGCCCAGGCGCTGCTCACCGAGGCTGGCCTGCCCTTCGAGCTGCTGCACCCGCTGGTGCGCGAAACCGTCGAGAAGGCCCTGGCCGCCCAGCCCACGCCGTTTGCGGTGCAGACGGGCCCCGCCGTGCGGCACGATGCGCCCACACTGGCCGCCCACCAGGCGGCGCTGGCTAGCCACCCGGCCTGGCAAGGGCTCTATGCGCAGCTTACGGCCAGTATTCAGGCGCAGGTGGCCGAGCCGCCGCCCGCTGCCTAACTTTGCACCTTTCAATTGGCCCTTAGTGGCCCCCTTCTTGTGTTGCCTTCTACCATTATTTTTCAGTTTCAGGATGGCCAGCCCGCCCAAACGCACGTGGCGGCGAGCGGCGAGTCGGTACTCGACGTGGCCCTCAACAACGGCATCCAACTTCAGCATAATTGCGGTGGGGTGTGCGGCTGTAGCACGTGCCACATCTACGTCGACCGGGGCGGTGACGAACTGCCCGAGATTTCCGACAAAGAAGAAGATTTCATCGACCGCGCCATCAACCCGCGCATCAACTCGCGGCTAGCCTGCCAGTGCGTGCTACCCAATGAGTCGCTCGACGTAGTTGTAACTCTACCACCCCAAAATTTCCTGGGGCACTAGCCTTTTTAATTATGAATTAGAAATGATGAATGATGAATGGGTCGGCGAATAGCCAAAATCCTGATTTTCACTTATTCATGAAGTATAGTTCATAATTTCTAATTCATAATTTTTTAATTCAACCCAGTGAATCACTACGAGCCGCCTATTCAGTGGGCCGACCACGAGGACGTTGCCATTGCGCTCTACGAAAAGTTTGGCGATGACTTTTCAGAAGCCAAAATCTATCGCATTCGCTTCACCGAGCTGCTGGAATGGGTGCTCACGCTGCCCAACTTTGAGGGCACCCGCGAGCAGGCCAATGAAGGCCATCTCGAGCAAATTCAGGCTAAGTGGGTGTACGAGTGGCGCGACCACCAGTAGCCATAGCCAACCCCAGGCTTGGCTACTGCGTATGCACAGGCTAGCACGGCAGCTTCACCGAAGTAAGCTGTGACGCTGCTAGATGCATTTTTCTTTTGCTAAGTATGAATACGGGGATAGTAAAATTTTTCAATGAAGCCAAAGGTTTTGGGTTCATTACCGATGATGCTTCTAAGCAAGACATCTTCGTGCACATCACCGGCCTCAACGGTGGCCAGGTGCAGCAAAACGACCGCGTGGAGTTTGAAATCCAGGAAGGCCGCAAAGGCATGAATGCCGTAAACGTGCGCCGCGTCTAATAGCATTTGCGCATAAGTAGTTATCTCCAAAGCGTCCTTCCCGTCTACCGGGGAGGACGCTTTGCTTTCAGGTAGCTAGCTGCTCCCTGGAGCGTACCTTCGGGGGAGTTTAGTGCTGCCCTCCATGCCTACCGCCTTGCCTTCGGCCTCTGCCCCGGTGCCCCCGCCCGACGAGGGTGAGCAGCTTGCGTACGTGGGTAGTGGCCGGGGCTGGAGGCTGGCGCGGGCCATCCCTAAGCTGGTGCGCTGGCCCAATCTCGCTATCATGCTGCTGAGCTTAGTGCTGGTGCAGGGTATGTTGCGGCCCGGGCAGTCGCTGGGAGCCGCGCTGCTGGCGCCGGGGTTTGGGTTATTGGTGCTGTCGTCGCTGCTAGTGGCCGCGGCGGGCTATATCATCAACGATTATTACGACGTTAAGATTGACGCCATTAACCGGCCCGACCGCCTAGTGGTGGGTCGGCTGGTGCGCCGCCGCCATGCCATGCTCGCTCACCTCGTACTGAGCGGGATAGGAGTAGGACTAGCCATCCTCAGTGGCCACGGCAAGCGGCAGGCGCTGCTGCTGGGCCTCGTGACGCTGGGCGCGGCCCTGCTACTTTGGGGCTACTCGGCGCGCTTCAAGCGGCTGCCGCTGGTGGGCAACTTAAGTATCGGTGCGCTCACTGCCGCCCTGATATTACTGCCTGAACTACAGCTGCTAACTGGCCGCGAAGCGGTATGGCTCTACGCACTGGCGGCTTTTCTGCTTACGGTAGTGCGCGAAATTATCAAAGACCTTGAGGACATGCGCGGCGATGCGCAGCATGGCTGCCACACGCTGCCGCTGGCGTGGGGCATAGTGCGCAGCAAATGGGTTACGGGGTTTTTTCTGATGTGCCTGCTGGTGTTAGTGCTAGGCGTGTCTGGGCAGTTGCTGATGTGGGGCCGCTGGTTATTAGCTGTTTGGCTTTTAGCGCTAATAGTAGTGCCGCTCGGGTGGCTGGCTAGGTTGCTGGTGCGGGCCGACCGCCGCCGCCAGTTTCGGCAGCTCAGTGCCTGGTGCAAAGGCATTATGCTGGCCGGGGTGCTGAGCATGCTTTTAATATGAAGCCCAGTTAAAGTTCAGGCCTGCCAACCGCAGGTACTCAAAATCCGTTCAGGTTACTAACACGTTTACTTCTTCCCTTTTCTATGCGCTTTTTTCCGCTGCTACTGGCTGGGGGGTTACTCAGTGGTGCTTTTGTGAGCCAGGGCCAGGCCCTGCCAGCTACCGAGACTAGACCCATCAAGCCTCTTAAAAAAATCACGATTCTACCGGTGCCCGTGCTGTTTTACCAGCAAGAGACGGGGGCTGGCTATGGCTTGGGCGGCTTCTTGAGCGGTCGCTTTGGCACAGATACTCTGACGCGTACTTCCAATGCCCGGGTGCAGTTCTGGACTACTCAGAAAAGCCAATCGTTGGTGCAGTTTGTACATACGATATACTCGCCGGGCGAAAAATATTACCTGAACGGCGAAGTCAGCTCTTATAAAAACCGACTCTACTATTTCGGGGTCGGCAACGACGCGCCCCAAGTGCAGAATAGCCACCGTTCGTTTCTGGATTTTCAGTTGTTTATCATCAACCAGCGCTTTCAGAAGAGTATTGCCCACAACCAGTTTCTGGGCCTGCAATATCGCTTGGCCCGGGTGTACAACCTCAACGAGGAGCAAGGCCGGGTAAATGACAATGGCGATAATATTGGCGTAACCAACCCTAACGATCCGGCCCAGAAAAATTATTTTCTGGTTGACCCGCGGGTCGACCTGCGCCAAACCCGCAACTTCTCGCTCTCCGGTATTGGCCCGGTCTATACCCTTGATAGCCGCGATGTAGCCTTAGCCGCTTCCAAAGGTAGCCTGCTCGATTTGCAGGTGATGTTCAACGGCAAGTTTGTTGGCTCCGACTATAACTTCGTTCGTTACCAGATAGATGCCCGCCACTACCAGCGCATTTTCAGCGATAAAACCATTCTGGCGATGCAATTTTTGGGGCAGTTTCACTCGGGTAACGTGCCGTGGTACGGCCTGGCCGGCATTGGCGCCAACCTGGGCGGTACTCTCTACGACAACGCCAACCTGATGCGCGGCATCTATGAGCAACGCTACCGCGACCGGCAGCTGATGACGGCGCAAGTCGAGCTGCGCCAGCACCTGTTCTGGCGCATCGACGGGGCGGCCTTTGTAGGCGCCGGCCAAGTGGGTTATAACATTAGTGACTACAGCTTTGGGGGTATTCACCCGGCTGGTGGCTTGGGAGCTCGCTTCAACTTCATTCGTCGCGACCGGGTAAACCTGCGCTTCGACTATGCTTTTGGTAGCGATCCAGGCTTTTACTTCGCCATTGGCGAGGCTTTTTAAGCCAGCTTAAGTAGTAACTGATGTTACGCAGCACCTGAACCAGTCTGCTGAAAACAGGCTTTTCCTGCTCTCCTGGAGGTCATTTCCAGCAAGCTGACGTGGGTAGTGCGTAACAGCAGGTAGTAAGTATACTCCTTTCATTAAAAACCGCATTACCTATTTTGGGAGTACGGTTTTTTGATGAAAGGAGTCTTTAGTATTGCTGAAATAGCTTGTTTCTTAGAAGAATTTAATCCAAGTTAAGCAGGGGTATTTTTTTTAGATAAGTTGTTGTAATTCATTAGATTTGCCTTGTATAAAAATGAATAATCTGTGAGCAATACTGCAAAAGTGGATTTTTAGGTAGCAGAAGGCTATCCTTCGGTGCTTTAGTGGCGTACACGGATCTCCTTATGGACCAACTCGCCACGCCGGCCCGCTTTCACGCTACGCGCGAAGCGATGGCTACTGCCCCATCGGCCCTACTACCCCAGCCGCTTACTGAAGAGCAGCTACTATGCCAGATAGAGCAAACGCTGCATCGCCAGCTGCCGCCCCCTGTTGCTGCCCTTCAGGCTTGTGTTATCATCCCGGCCAAGGATGAAGCGGCTACGCTACCGGCCACTCTGGCCGCGCTAGCTGCCCAAACCACCTTGTCCGGCCACACGTTGCCCGCGGGTATGATAGAAGTTATCGTGCTGGCCAACAACTGCTTGGATCGTACGGCTGCGGTAGTGCGCCAAGCGGCGCGGCGCCACCCCAACCTGGTTTTGCACGTCGCCGAAGTCACGATACCGCGGGCTCAGGCCCACGTAGGGCGGGCGCGCCGCCTGCTGCTCGACGAAGCCGCCCAACGCCTCGAAAGTACGGTAGGGCCTACGGGTGTACTCCTGAGTACGGATGCTGATACGCTGGTAGCTTCTACGTGGCTGGCGGCCACGCTGCACGAAATTGAGTTGGGCGCTGAGGCCGTGGGCGGGCGCATCCTTACGCAGGCAGCTGCGGCGGTTGAGCCGTGCCCAGTGCGGCGCATCCAGCTCCGCGATGCGGCTTACCGCGTGCTGCTGCGCCGGCTCGAAGATTGCGTCGACCCCGCTCTGGCTGACCGCTGGCCCTGCCACCACCAGCACTATGGGGCTAGCCTGGCCCTCACGGTGCGCGCCTACCGCCAGGTAGGGGGCTTACCGGCTGTACCTTTTCTGGAAGATGAGTCCCTGTGGCAGCTGTTGCTCCAGCACGACTTGCCGGTGCGGCACAGCCCGCACGTGCAGGTATACACCTCTACCCGCCGCTGTGGGCGCGTCGAGGTGGGCCTATCGTGGCAGCTACGCGAGTGGGAAACCCTGAGCGAGAGCCAGCAGGAGCCTCAAGTACCCTGCCCGCACGAACTCGTGCGGGTGTGGCGGGCGCGCCGCCGCCTGCGCGCCTGGTGGCAGCTAGGCGCCCGCCGCCCCGTAGGCGCTGAGTTGCCACGCTTGGCTCAGGCCCTTGAAGTACCCGTGAGTGACCTCCTGCAACACGCTCGGGCGGCTACTTCATTTGGCCAGTTGTGGTGCTGGATCGAGCAAGCCCGCGGGGCTGTGCTACCCGTGCCGCTCACTGGCGCCATGCGCGACTTGCGCACCTATCTGCGCCAGGGCATTCGCTAGTCTGTTAGAAAATACCGCAAGCTCAGCGTTTGCACTGAGTGGCTGCTGAGCTTGCGGTATTTCAGTGGATTAGCGCTTATCAAACAAATCGAGACGGTACTTTTCGGCGCGCTCGCCGTGGAGATGTTGCAACTGACCATTGCCCTGCGTTTTTTCCAGAAAAAACTCGTGCACTTGGTCGCCGGTCTGCGGATAGTCGGGTACTACTGGCGTCCAATGCACTAGCAGTAGCTGGGCACCAGTGGGCAGGGCCGCTAGTATCTGGTCGGCGGCGCGGGCCAAATCGGCGGGTGACCAGTAGTAGCCCACTTCCGAGAGCAGGATTAAGTCAAACTCCCCGACAGGAAACTCATTCGGAACCTGCATCTTACGCAGGTCTACCTGGGTTAAGCCAGCGCAACGCTGCCGCGCCTGGGCCAGCGCCGCTTCGCTGACATCTACGCTCAGTAAGTAGCCGCAGCGGGCAGCTAGCTGCGCCGTAAACACCCCAATCGAACTCCCGATTTCAAAGGCTCGCTCGTAGCGCGGCCGGGGCAGCGCCGCCAGCGTAGCCGCGTACTTGCCGCGTTCGTAGGGGCTGCTGGCAAACGCCCACGGATCTTCATTGGCCCGGTAAACGTCATCGAAATAAGTAGGTAACAGCGTGTTGGGTTGCTGTGGATTCATAGGGGAGAAAGTAGAATGTGCAGTGGTTAGGCAGCTACTCAATAAACGACTCGGTAGGCTGGGCAAAGTGCGCCAGCATATCGGCTGACAGCAAAAAGCCACTCGGATCGTCGGTAATGGTGCCGGGGGCGAGCTGCGAGCGGTGCGCCGCAATGGCACGCTGCTTGCGGGCCAGCACTGCCTCAATGTCGAGCCGAAACCCGGTGCCCTCACCCGCCTGGGGCAGGTCGGCGGGGGCGGCGCGCTCCCAGGCCCATACTACGTATTCGAGGCGGCGCGGCGGCTGGGGTAGTTGGGCCAGGGCGGCCGCGGTAAGCTGGCTGGTGGCCCGGTGGTCGGGGTGAGGATCGCGGCGCCAGGGCGTTAGCACGGTAGCAGCTTGCTTGCAGTCCAGAAAACTGGCTAGCTGGGTAGCGGCCTCCGCAAAGCCAGGCTGGCCAAGCGTGGGCACCTGGCTATCGGGCAAGTTCAGATACAGCACATTATCGTCACTTTCATCAATATCTAACACGGCCAGGGCGTGCCGAAACTCAGCGTAGCGCAGCTCGCGCCGGGCGCTGGCCGAAAACGCTTGCGAGTGCGGGTGCGACATACTGCCATCGCTCACCAGCACGGCTGCCACCGGCACCCCAGCCTGGCGCAGCAAGGCTAGCAGGCCGCCGCAGCCCAGGGCCTCATCGTCGGGGTGAGGCACTACAATAACGGTGGCACCCAACGAAGCAGCGTAGCTAGCCGGCCGCAGCGGATAAGTAGCGAAAGGAGAAACAGACATGGGAAAACAGGCTTAAAATCAATTGCTCCATAGCTCGTACGCCGGCCGGTCGGAAGCCAGGGCGAAGCGACCAGCCTCAGCCAGGGCAGCATCGGGGGCGGGCTGGCGTAGGTAGTGGGTGAGGTCGCGGTGCAGGCGCTCGAAGGGCTCGGGCTGAAGCAGGCCCCGCGCGCCCACGCTGCGCTCGGCCAGGCGCAGGGTGGTTAGGCAAATATCTTCGGTGACGGAGCGCAGCAGGTTGGCATAGGCCGCCATGGGCTCCAACTGAGTTAGGATAAATACCTCGCTAGCCGACGTGGGCAGGGCGGCCTGGGCCGCCGCGCCGCGTAGCCAGCGCTGGCCGGTTTCGTGCAAGGCTAGCAGCTCGCCCAGGCGCTGGCGCTGGTAGGGGTCATCGGTGCGGCCTAGGCGGCGCAGAAAGCGCCGGGTTTCGTCGAGCACCGCCGCCGCGCCGCCCAGCTGCACCGCCGCGAAACGCACCGTGCCACCCCCAAACCACGGCTGACGATAATAATCGTTGGGCTGGCCCAGCAAGTTAATACTGCTGACTTCCAGGCCCGTAAAATCAGCCCGGAAGCTGGCGGTAGCTCGCATGCCGAGCGGCCGCCAAAAGCTGCGGTCAAGTAGCGGCGGCTGCGCATCGGCATTAAGTACGAGCATTTGCCACCCCTGCTTGCCGGGCAGCGCACCCGTGAGTAATGGCCGCGTGACGTGGCCTGCGCCCGAGGCAAACGTTTTGGCGCCGCGCAGGCGGTAGCCGGTTCCGGTCAGCTGGGCTTCCAGGCGCACGCCATCGGCCGGGTTTTCGGTGTTCCAAACTCCAAACAAGTGCCCCGCCCGGGCGTCGGCGGCGTAGCGCATCTGCTGCGCCGCCGTGCCGAAGCAGCGCACCAGCAGCAGGGCATTGACGTGGCCCTCGAAGAGCCGCCCCACGGCCAGGTTGCCGCGCCCCACGTGGTAGAGCACTTGCAGCAGCGGCAGCGTAGTGGCGGGCTCGCCCAGCCCCGCGCCGCCCAAGGCCACGGGCAGCACCGCTGTGAGCAAGCCCGCTTCGCGCAGCCACTGCATCTCCAACGTCGGGAAGCCCCCAATTTCGTCGGTTTTTGGGGCTTGGGCCAGCAGCCGCGGAGCTAGCCGGATGGCCGCCGCTACGGCATTGGCGGGGGTAGGAGTAGCAAAACCGGCCGACGTGGGCGTGGAATCGTCAGTAAAGTCGGCAGCCGGAGTGAAGTCGGTCATTATGAATGCTAGGGAATGAATACGGAGTGAGGTGACTTGGCTAACTCCAAACTGCGGCGCTTAGTTGCCGCCGGGCTAACGGGGTTTAAGGCAGCCGCTGCACCAGAGCCAGCAGCTCGCGTTGGATAGTCTGGGTTTTATCGTGCGCGTACCAAGTATGCAGCTGAATAATAAACTCTTCATGCGACAATCCTTCAGCTTTCAATCGCAGTACTAATTCCTGCGCCACGGCCGGGCGCGGGCCCCAGTGCGCGGCCTCGGCCAAGGTGTCGGCGTGCAGTACCACCAGCTGCGGAATGGCCCGGCTGCCATTGGTGAGATAACGGTCTATAAGGTCGGGGTTTTCATCGCGCAGCAGGTAGCGGGTTGCCACTTGGCCGGCACTGGCCTGGGCTACGGCTTCGAGCACGGGCACAATCTGGCCGGCATCGCCGCACCAGCCCTCCGTGATTATCAGCCAGAGGTAGCGGTGCGGCAGCTGGCGCACGGCCTCCACCAGCTCGGGCAGCACGCGCACCGTTTTGTCGAGGCGGCTCATGCGCTGCTCGTTGAGCCGGGTGTACTGCACGAGCTCTGCCGACTGCGCGGGGCCGGTAGTTTTGCCTTCGGCTAATAAGTTGTCAATCAGCTGGCGGTAAGCCGAATAGGAGTAGGCTGCCGCCAGGCGCTCGGGCGACAGCACGGGGGTAGTAGGAGTGGGCATAAAGCGAAGATGAAAAGTTGGTAGCTACTAACAGGCAACTCCGTCAGTGGATGCTCCACACCGGATTTTTTTCAAAAAAAACCCCTGGCCCCGCTAGTGGGGCTACCTTTGCGGGGCCAAACCCTCGCCGGTCGGTTGGCCGGGCGGGGTGGTGGCAAGCGTTGCCAGCCAGATGGCTGTTCATCCCCCAAACATTCTCCCAATGTCCGCTCGTCCTATTCGCGCCGCCCTCCTTTCGGTATATCATAAAGACCGGCTAGCCCCGCTCGTGGCCGTGCTGCGCCGCCTGGGCGTTACGCTCTACTCCACGGGCGGCACCCAAAAATTCCTGGAAGAGCAAGGCGCCGAAGTGACCGCCGTGGAAGACCTTACCGGCTTCCCTGAAGTATTTGGCGGGCGCGTCAAGACGCTGCACCCCAAGGTGTTCGGCGGCATTCTGCACCGCCGCCACGAAGCCGGCGACCTCGCCCAGGCCGCGCAGCACGGTATTCCGCCGATCGATTTGGTGGTGGTCGATTTGTACCCGTTTGAGGAAACCGTAGCGAGCGGTGCTCCTGAAGCCGAGGTAATCGAGAAAATCGACATCGGCGGTATTGCCCTGCTGCGCGCCGCTGCCAAAAACTTCCGCGACGTGCTCGTGGTCAGCTCGCGCGACCAGTACGAGGCCATTGCCGAATTGCTGGAAAAAACCAACGGCAGCCCTAGCCTCGACGACCGCCGCTACTACGCTGCCGCCGCCTTCCAGGCCACCAGCCACTACGACACCGAGATTTTTAAGTACGTGAGCCAGGGCACTAGCCTGGCCGCCAGCGCCCAAGCACCAGGTACCAGGCACCAGGCACCAGCCACCCCGCTGCGCTACGGCGAAAACCCCCACCAGGCCGGCACGTTCTACGGCGACCTGGCGGCGCTTTTCGATCAGCTGCACGGCAAGCAGCTGAGCTACAACAACCTCGTAGATGTGGACGCCGCCGTGCAGCTCATGCGCGAGTTTGCGGGCGGGCCGCCCGCCGTGGCCATCCTCAAGCATACCAACGCTTGCGGGGTAGCCCAGGCCACCAGCCTCCACGATGCCTACGCCAACGCGCTGGCTTGCGACCCGGTATCGGCTTTCGGGGGCGTTATCATCGTGAACCAGGAAGTGGACGCGGCTACGGCCCAGGAGCTGAACAAGCTGTTCTTCGAGGTGCTCATCGCGCCCGGCTTCGCGGCCGAGGCGCTGCCCGTGCTGCAAAGCAAGAAAAACCGTATTTTGCTGCGCCAGAAGCCAGTCGAGTTTCCTGCCAAGCTGGTGAAGACTTTGCTCAACGGCCTCATCGAGCAAGATGCTGACTTGCAGATCGAGACGGCGCCCGACTTCCGCACTGCCACCGCGTCGGCGCCTACCGCCGATGAAGTAGCGGCCCTGGAGTTTGCCAACAAGATCTGCAAGCACACCAAGAGCAACACCATCGTGCTGGCGCGCCCCGGCCAGCTGCTCGCCTCGGGCGTGGGCCAGACCTCGCGCGTCGATGCCCTACGCCAGGCCATCGAAAAGGCCGCCAGCTTCGGCTTCGACCTGCACGGTGCCGTGATGGCGTCGGATGCGTTTTTCCCCTTCCCCGACTGCGTCGAAATTGCGGCGGCGGCCGGCGTGCGCGCCGTGGTGCAGCCCGGCGGTTCTATCAAAGACCAGGATTCGATTGATGCCTGCAACCGCCTCGGAATGAGCATGGTGCTGACTGGCGTACGCCACTTCAAGCACTAGCAGCAGGCAGGAGTGAAGAACGTCGGGCTGACGAAAGGAAGCAGCTGGCTTGCGTTGTTGAGCGAACCTCACGGCATAAGCGAGCTGCTTCCTTTCGTCAGCCCGACGTTCGCTCTTGAGTAGGCATGGGTGGCAAAATAGGTGTAGTGCCAAGTGCTGTACTTATTCAGACTTCGTTCTATTGTACCTTTGCTTATTCCTACCAGCCTACTATTTCGCGCGGCGCTATTTAAATGGGGTTCTTCAACTTTCTGACCAGCGATATTGCCATCGACCTGGGCACTGCCAATACGTTAATCATTCACAATGACAAGATTGTGGTGGACGAGCCGAGCATCATCGCCAAAGACCGCACCACTAATAAGGTAATTGCGGTGGGCTCCAAAGCCCAGCAGATGCACGAAAAGACGCACGATAATATCAAAACTATCCGGCCCCTGAAAGACGGGGTTATTGCCGATTTCCACGCCGCCGAGGAAATGATAAAGGGCCTCATTCGGCTCATCGATACCCGCAACCGCCTGTTTCAGCCCTCGCACCGCATGGTTATCTGCATTCCGAGCGGCATTACGGAGGTAGAAAAGCGCGCCGTCCGCGACTCGGCCGAGCACGCCGGCGCCAAAGAAGTCTGGATGATTCAGGAGCCCATGGCCGCCGCCATCGGCATTGGCATCGACGTGGAGCAGCCCGTGGGCTCGATGATCATCGACATCGGCGGTGGCACTACCGAGATTGCGGTTATCGCTTTGTCGGGTATCGTTTGCGACCAGTCGATCAAGACGGCCGGCGACGTATTCAACCAGGATATTCTCGACTACATGCGCCGGCAGCACAACCTGCTCATCGGCGAGCGCTCGGCCGAGCGCATCAAAATTGAGGTGGGCGCCGCGCTCACCGAGCTCGATGTGACGCCGCCCGACTACGAGGTGCGCGGCCGCGACCTGATGACGGGCATCCCAAAAGTCATCAAGGTGACGTCGTCCGAAATTGCCATCGCGCTCGATAAGTCGGTGGCCAAAATCGAGGAAGCCGTGCTCAAGGCCCTCGAAATCAGCCCGCCCGAGCTGTCGGCCGACATCTACGAAAACGGCATTCACCTCACCGGCGGCGGCGCGCTGCTGCGCGGCCTCGACAAGCGCCTGGCCGCCAAAACCAAGCTGCCCATCCACATCGCCGAAGACCCGCTACGCGCCGTGGTGCGCGGCACCGGCAAGGCCATCAAGGACATCCAGGGCTTCCGGGGCGTATTATTAACTTAGATCAATTAGCAGTCATCAATCATCAATTATCAACCTTGCAAGCGTTAATAAACAGTGCTTTTGAGCTGGGTAATTGATGCTTGTTAATTGATAACTGCTAATTGACTTATGCGTAATCTCATTGCTTTTCTGCTGCGCTACCAGGGGGTTATGCTCTTTGTGCTGCTGGAGGTGGTGAGCTTATTCTTATTTATTACCAATAGCTCCTACCAGCGGGCAGCGTTTTTCAACTCGGCCAACGCTTATATGGGCGTGCTGCTGGCCCGCCGCACGCAGGTGGCCGACTACTTTCGGCTGGGCGATCTCAATCAGCAGCTGCTGGCCGATAATGCCCACCTGCGCCAGCAGCTGTTTCCGCCCGATTTTACGCGGCGCGAGGCCGACTCGCTGCCCGTGGGCCGCGATACGCTGGGGCGTATCGTCTATCGGCACCTGCGGCCGGCGCCGGGGAGCCTGGCCCCAACGGCGCCCGGGATGCTAGCCACCACTAGCAAGCTGCCCAAGCTAAAACTCACGCGGCCCGACACGCTGCTGCTTGGCGGCGTGCAACTAGCCACCCAAGAAGTGGCTTATCCACTTATTCCGGCCAGAGTTATCAACAATTCCTTGCGAAATGTGGATAACTATCTAACGCTGAACGTCGGGACTGCTGACGGTGTGCAAGCTGGGCTGGGCGTGCTGAGCGCAACCGGCGTAGTGGGCCGGGTGAAGGCTGCGAGCGAGCACTACGCTACTGTCACCTCGCTGCTGCACTCCAAGTCGGCGGTGGCGGCCAAGATTAAGCGCGATGGCACCTTTGGTAGCGTGAAGTGGCCCGGCGATGATTTCAGCCACGCGCTGCTCGACTATATTCCGCGCCAAAACCGCCTGGTGCGCGGCGACACGGTGGTGACGTCGGGCTACAACGCCATCTTTCCCGAAGGCGTGCTGGTGGGCACCGTCGAGTCGTTTGTGAAGGAGCCGGACAAGAATTTCTGGACCGTGACTCTGCGGCTGAGCACCGACTTCAGCCGCCTTACCTACGTGTACGTGGTGCACAACCGGCCGCACATCGAGCGCGACTCGCTGGAAACCAGCGCCACGGCGCCCGAGCCCAAGGCTGCCGCGCCCACCACTCCCCAAAAGCCACCGCGATGAGTATAGTAGGAATGCTGGTGCGGCAGCTGCTCCGCTTTGGGCTCTACGTGAGCGTCTACGTGCTGCTCATCAGTCAGCTGTCGCTATTCGACCGGGGCTGGTGCTTCTTCTACCTGGGGTTTTTGCTGTTTTTACCGCTCGATACGCCCATTGCGCTCCAGCTGCTGCTAGGCTTTGGGCTGGGCTTCAGCATCGACGTCACCTACGATACGGGTGGGCTGCACGCCGCCGCCGCGGTGCTGCTCGCTTACCTGCGCCCCTGGGTGCTGCGCCTGCTCACGCCCCGCGACGGCTACGATGCCCAAGACGCGGTAAACGTGCACCAGATGGGCTGGCAGTGGTTTATGGTGTACCTGCTGCTGCTGGTGAGCCTGCACCACCTGGCCTACTTTTTCCTGGAGCTGGGCTCGTTTCGGCACCCTTTGCTGACGCTGACCAAGGTAGGCGTGAGCATTTTATTCACCAGCGTAACGTTGCTCATCGTGCAGCTACTGTTCTTCCCGGTGCGGCGCAAGAGCGGTATTCGGTAGGCTTTCAGCCCGCTGCGGAGCAAAGAAAAACCAGGCCACAAAGATCAGCAAACCGCCGCCGGCGGCCGTAACAAGCACTTGTGTAATATCCATAAAGGGCAGGGAAGAGAAGTCTGTTTTTTAGTACTGGCTGGGCTGAAACCGGCGTAGCCGCAAAGAATTGGTCAGCACCGATACCGAGCTGAGCGCCATGGCGCCCGCCGCCAGCATTGGTGATAGCAGCCAGCCAGTGAACGGATACAGCAAGCCTGCCGCCACCGGAATACCCACCACATTATAAGCGAAGGCAAAAAACAGGTTTTGCTTGATGGTGCGCATGGTGTGGCGCGAGAGGGCAATGGCCGTTGCCACGCCCTGCAAGTCGGGCCGCAGCAGCGTGATGCCGGCCGCCTCCATGGCTACGTCGGTGCCGGTGCCCATGGCGAGCCCCACGTCGGCGCGGGCCAGGGCCGGCGCGTCATTGATGCCATCACCGACCATCGCCACCACGCGGCCTTCGGCTTGCAGCGCCTGCACGTGGCCGGCTTTGTCGGCGGGCAATACCTCGGCGAAATACCGGCCGATGCCCAGCTGGCGCGCCACGGCGGCGGCCGTTTGGGGGTTGTCGCCGGTCAGCAATACCACTTCCAGTCCCTGCGCCTGCAAAGCTTTTATGGCCGCGGCCGAAGTAGGGCGCACCTCATCGGCAAGGCCCAGCACGGCGACTGGCTGGCCGTCGAGGGCGGCGTAAAGTACCGTTTTGGCCTGGGCCAATAGGCTGGCGGCAGCTTGCCGCGCTTCGAGTGTGAGGGTAGGGCCGGCCTCGCGCAGTAGGCGCTCATTGCCGATGAGCACGGCTTGGCCGCCCACACTGGCCGTCGCGCCCTGGCCTTCGATGGCCCGAAAGCCGCTGGCCGTTAGCTGGCTAGCGCCTTGGCTTTCGGCGTAGCGAACTACGGCCGCGGCCAGCGGGTGCTCGCTCTGGCGCTCCACGGCGGCTAGTAGCGGCAGCAGGTCGGCAGCTTGGTGGCCAGCCAGCGGCAGCAGGTCGGTGAGGGCCGGCTCGCCTTTGGTGATGGTGCCGGTTTTGTCGAGCACGATGGTATCGACCCGATAAGCTTTTTCGAGCGCCTCGGCGTTGCGGATGAGCACGCCGTACTCGGCACCTTTGCCGGTGCCCACCATGATGGCGGTGGGCGTAGCCAACCCCAGCGCGCAGGGGCAGGCGATGATGAGCACCGCCACAAACCCCGTGAGGGCCAGCGGCAACCGCGAGGCCACCGGCGCCACATCAAACCACAGCACAAACGTGGCGATGGCCAGCATGATGACCGTGGGCACAAACACGCCGCTGATCTTATCGGCGAGCCGCTGAATGGGCGCGCGGCTGCCCTGGGCATCGCTCACGAGCTGCACGATCTGGGCCAGCACGGTGTCGGCGCCCACCTTCGTGACGCGAAAGCGGAAGGCGCCGGTTTTGTTGAGCGTGGCCCCAAAAACCGGGTCGCCTGCTTGTTTTTCCACCGGCAGGCTTTCGCCGGTGAGCATGCTTTCGTCGAGAGTCGAATGGCCGTCGGTGAGCTGGCCGTCGGTGGCGACTTTCTCGCCGGGGCGCACTGCCACGAGGTCGCCCAGCCGCAGGTCGGCCACGGGCACGTCTGCTTCGCGGCCGTCGGGGCGCACCACGCGGGCGGTTTTGGCCTGCAAGCCCAGCAATGCTTTGATGGCGGCCGACGTTTGCTGCTTGGCCCGGGCCTCCAGTACTTTACCCAGCAAAATGAGCGCGATGATAGTCGCCGTCGTGTCGTAGTACACGGCCGGCGCGATGCCGTGCGCCCGCAGCGCCTGTGGCGCCAACGTAGCCGCCAGGCTAAACAAAAACGCCGCGCCCGTGCCCACCGCAATCAGCGTATCCATGCTGGCGGTGCGGTGGCGCAGGCCGTTCCAGGCCGCCACGTAAAACTCGCGCCCGCTGTACAGCAGCACTGGCAGCGTGAGCACCAAGAGGAAGTAATTGAGCGCCGGCTCCGAAATCTGGTGCAGCAGCGCCGGCCACAGCATGAGCATACTCAGCGGCATAATGACGGCGGCCAGCCCGGCCGCCACCCCGAAACGGTGGCGCAGCTGCCGGTAGGCCAAGGCTTTGCGAGCGGCCAGTTCCTCGTCGCTAGCCCCGTCGCTGGCTAGCCCGGCGGCGAGCGGCGCAGCCGACTCGGCCACGTGGTAGCCGGCGGCCTCTACGGCGGCGGCTAGCTGGGCGCGGTCAGTGAGGCCGGGCGCAAACGCGACGGTCGCTTTTTCGGTGGCGAGGTTCACCTGGGCGCTTTGCACGCCGGGCGCACGGCTAAGCGCGCGCTCGACGAAGTTGGCGCACGAGGCGCACGTCATGCCCTCGATGGCGAGGGTAGCCGTTTGCACCGGGCCGGGCGCGGCGGGCTGGGGTAGGACAGGGGTAGGTTGCGGGTGCATGAATGAGCAAAGAGGAGCCGCCGGGTGCGGCGGCTAGTTATAACAAACCGAACTCCAAAAAGCCGCCCTGGCGCGGTGCATAATTGCGCTCGGGGCTAGCCAAGATTGTGGCTGGTTGCGAGCCTGGGCCGGGACTAGAGCGGTTTCAGAGTCAGCGTACGACCAGGCAGTAGCGCGGACTTTCAGTCCGCGAGTTGTTGGGCCTGTTGCACTGGCGGACTGAAAGCCCGCGCTACTGTACAGCAATTCCGAAGCTGCTCTAGCGGGGCAACCCGTGTGCACTTGGCCTGGTTCTGGCATCTTTGAAGGGAAAATTCCGGCCCATTGGGCCAGCTTGTATGCGTATTCTCTTGCTCTGCTGCCTGTTGCTGATGACTGCTTTCCTCGCCGACTCGGCCGCCCCTGGCCCGCCCACGCCTTTTGGCAAGCAGTGGCAGAAAATCGAGGCGCTGCTCAAAAAAGAGCAAACGGCCACGGCTGCCCCGCTGGTCGAGGCCGTGTACCAGCAAGCCAAGCGCGAAAACAATGCCCCGGCCTACGTGCGGGCCTTGCTCTATAAAATCCGGCTGCTGTCAGCCAAAGAAAACGACGCCGACGAAAAAGCCATCGCCCTGCTCGAAGCCGACCTGCCGGGCGCGCAGTTTCCGGCGCGGCCCATCCTGCACTCGCTGCTGGCTAGCCTCTACGCCGATTATTTCAACCAGCACCGCTACCAGCTCTACCAGCGTACGCCCGGCGCGGCCCCGACCACCGACCAAGCCACGCCCGGCGGCGCCGATGGTGGCACCAGCCTCGCTACCTGGGATGCCGCCCGCCTCGGCGCGGCCATCGTGCGGCACTACGAGCAGTCGGTGCAGGACGGGCCGGCCCGCCAACTCAAAACCACGCTGGCGGGCCTCGGCGACCTGGCGGCCGGCGGCGATGCCGAAGGCCGCCAGCTGCGCCCCACGCTCTACGACCTGCTCGCCCAGCGCGCCATTGCGGGCCTGCAAAACCAGGAGCTTTATATCACTCGGCCCGAGCAGCAGTTTCAGGTAACCGACTCCAGGCTCTTCGGCCGCGCCCCGGAGTTTGCCGCTTTGCCGCTGGCCGCGCCGGCTGCCGACTCGCTCAACGGCCAGCTGCACGCCTTGCAGCTGCTCCAGCGCCTGACCGCCGCCCGCCTGGCCGCCCACAACCCCGCCGCCCTGGCCGATGTGGATTTGCAGCGCCTCGACTACCTGCACCGCCTCACCCAGGATACCGACCTGGCAGGCCAGTACGAGCCGGCCCTGGCCCGCCTGGCCGATGCGTATAAAGCGCTGCCCATCAGCACGGAGTTTATTGCTCGCCGCGCCGAAGCCCAGCGCGAAACCGACCCCGCGGCGGCCGTAGCCCTGGCCCGCGAGGCCGAAGCCCGGTTTCCGAAGTCGCGCGGCGCGGCGCGGGCCCGGCAGCTGCGCGCCGAAATCGAGCAGCCTGAAGTAGCCTTCACGGCCGCCGACATCGTGGTGCCCGGCCAGCCCTGGCGCCTCGACCTCACGGTGCGCAACGTCAGAGAGCTGCACGCCTGGGCTTACCGCGTTTCGCCTAAGCAGTGGGAAAGTTTTAACCGGTACGACGGCCGCAACCAGTCGGTGGCCGTGCGCTATGCTCAGGCGCTCAAGGCGGCGCCGGCTGCTACTTGGGCAGTGCCCGGGCCTTTGCTAGCCTATCAAGAGCAAAAAATAGCCGCGGCCGGCCCGGCTCTGCCGCGGGGCTATTACCTGGTTATTATCAGCAATCAGCAGCAAGCTCCGCTCGCCGCCCAGGCTGGGGCCAGCACCGCCGCCGCCCTGCTGGGCGCTAGTGAGCTGAGCGCGCTGCACCGCACCCAGCCCGCTACCGGTGCGCCGCAGCTGCTGGTGCTTCAGCGCCAGAGTGGCCAGCCGCTGCCCGGCGTGTCGGCCCAGGCCACTTATCAGCAGTATGACCATAGCGGCCGCCAGCAAGTAAGCCGCCTGGGCGAAGTGCGCTCGACCACCGATACTGGCTTAGCTGCGTTCGACCTGCCTCTTAAGCCAACGACCAAGGTGCCAGGCTATCCCAATGAGCAAGTGGCTAGCATTCGCCTGTGGCGCGGCGCCGATACGCTGGTCGTGCGCAATCCTGGTGGTTACTACTATAACCAGCCAACTGATGCTGGCGCCACCGAAACCAAGTGCCTTCTCTTTACTGACCGCGCTATCTACCGACCAGGCCAAACGGTTTACTTTAAGGGTATTCTACTAGAAAAAAGAGGTAGTAAGTCGCGCCTGCTCACCAAGGGAAAGCAGGCTGTTGAGCTGGTAGACGCCAACGGCGACGTGGTGCAAAAGCTGAGCTTCGTCACCAATGAGTTTGGCTCGTTCAATGGCTCCTTGGTGCTGCCCACCGGTCGGCTCAGTGGCACATTCAAACTGAGTGCCGACGACACGGCCGACGAAGGCGAAGTGAGTTTTTCGGTTGAAGACTACAAGCGGCCTACTTTCTACGTGCAGCTCGACTCGGTGCCTGGCCGGCCGCAGCTCGGCCAGCCGCTGCGCGTGAATGGCCGCGCCCGCGCCTACGCCGGCCAGCCCACCGACGGCGCCACGGTCAGCTACCGCGTCACGCGGCGCGAGCTGTGGGCGCTGGCTAGCCGAGGTTTCCAAGGTGGGCGCGGCAGCTACCGGCCCGGCTACAATGGCGGCAGCCAGGAAATCGCCCACGGCACCGCTACCACCGACGCCGAGGGTCGCTTCGTCGTCAGCTTCACGCCGCCGGTGCCCCGGGGCCCCGGCCGGCCGCGCTGGCAGCCGGGATACTTATTTGAGGTAACCGCCGACGTGACCGATGCCGCTGGTGAAACCCGCACCGGCACCCGCGGCTTTCCCATCGGCCGCAACCCGCTCAGCCTGAGCCTCACCGGCCCCGCCCAGGCCGATAAGCAGCACCTGCCCGCCTTCACGCTGCTCAGCACCAATGCTACTGGCGAGCCGCAGCCCGCTACTGGCACGCTGCGCCTGCTGGCCCGCCGCTGCCGCCCCAACCCGCCCGGCGTGCCCGGCCCCGCGCCCGAAGACGCTGACTATGAAGCCCCCGCCGAGCTGGTCCGCACCCTGGCTTTTGATACGAAGTCCAGCCCCGGGCTCGACCTGCACGCCGCGCTGGCTAGCTTGCCCACCGGCCGCTACCGCCTCGAAGCCCAGGCCGCCGGCGCCGATACGGCCCAGGCGCAGCTCGACTTCACGCTCTACGACGCGCAGGCCGGCACCGTGCCCTTCGCTACGCCCGACTGGTTTGTGGCGCTGCAAGACTCCGTGGCGCCCGGCCAGCCCGCCGCCATCCTGCTCGGCAGCAGCGAAGCCGACGCCCGCATACTGCTCGAAGTGGAGCGCGGCGGCCAGCTGCTGCGCCAAGAGTGGCTAACCCTGAAGGCCGGCGAGCAGCGCCGCGTGGCCATCGAAAGCGGCCCGGCCGCGGCGAATGGGCCACTTTACATCCATACCACGCAGGTGCGTGACAATCGCTTTTATCGTCACGAGGCCACCGTGCAGGTAGCTGCGGCCGAGCGGCCGCTTCAGCTGGCCATCAGCACGTTCCGCGATAAGCTCCAGCCCGGCCAAAAAGAAACCTGGCGCGTCACCATCCGCCAGGCCGACGGCCGCCCCGCCGAGGCCGAGCTGCTCGCCACGCTCTACGACCAGAGCCTGGACTTATTCAACGTGCACCAATTTCAACCGCTGGCGATGGCGGCCGACGGCCAGCCGGCGCTGTTTGGCTGGCAAGGTGACTTTGGCGGGTTGTATTCGTTGCTGGTGCAACGCCCAACCAGCTCAGCCGACGTGCCGCCAGTAAGCTACCCTGTGCTCAATACGCAGTATGCCGCGGGCGTCTTGCTGCAAGAGTTTATGCAGTCGCTGCCAAGGTTGACTGACAGCGACGATCCCCAGGCGCTCCAAGGCTGGGTGGCGGGGGTGTCGATACAGGCCGCTAAGCCTAGCAGTGTCAAGAATATTCGGATGCGCGGCATAAGTACGCTGGGTGCCGATCGCAAAGCGCTCAGCGAAGTGGTGGTCGTCGGCTACGGCACGCAGCAGCAGGCCAACCTAAGTGCAGCAGAGGTAACAATCACGGCCGGGCGGCCGGTCGATTTGTCGGGGGTGAAAGCCCGCGCCGACTTCCGCGAAACGGCTTTCTGGCAGCCCGCCCTGCACACCGATAAAAACGGCAACATCACCCTCGAATTTCAGATGCCCGAGGCCGTGACGCGCTGGCAGCTGCTGGCCCTGGCCCACGACAAAGACCTGCACACCGGCCAGCTCGCCCGCCAGCTCGTGACGCAGAAGGAAATCCAAATAACTGCTAACGCCCCGCGCTTCCTGCGGCCCGGCGACGCATTCACGTTCCCCGCCAGGCTGGCCAACCTCACCGACTACGCCACCCGCGGCACCGCCCAGCTCACGCTGCTCGATGCCGCCACCGGCCAGGATATTACCAGCCAGCTGCTCGCCGGCCCGGCCCAGCAAGCCGTGTCGGCCGCCGCCCACCAGAGCGTGGCGCTGGGCTGGGCGCTGCGCGTGCCCGCCGAGTTTGCCCCGGTGGCCGTCACCTGCCGCGTAGTAGCCCAGAGTCAGTCAGCAGTTAGCAGTGAACAGTTAGCAGGTAAAAACTCCCGTAAAAAGAATCAGCAAGCTCCCCTCTCCCAAAGGGAAGGGACTGGGGGTGGGGTTACGTTTGAGGACGGCGAAGAAAATACCCTGCCGGTATTGCCCAACCGCATTTTGCTCACTGAAAGCCTGCCGCTGCCCATCGTGGGGCCGGGCACCAAGACGTTTGAGCTGAAGAAATTGACCGGCCCGGCGAGCCCCACCCGGCGCAATTACTCGCTCACGCTCGAACTAACGGCCAACCCCGCCTGGTACGCCGTCCAGAGCCTGCCTTACCTCATGGAGTATCCCTACGAGTGCTCCGAGCAGACCTTCAGCCGGCTCTACGCCAACCTGCTGGCCGCCCAGATTCTCCAGGCCAACCCGCGCTTCAAAGCCGTGCTGGCCGAGTGGACGCGCCAGGCGCAGAGCTGCACCGCCCCGCAGCGCAACCAGCTAGCCAGCAAGCTTGCGCAAAACCAGGAGCTCAAAAACCTGCTGCTCGAAGAAACACCCTGGGTGCGCGATGCCCGCAGCGAAACCGAGCGCCTGGCCCGCCTCAGCACCTTGTTTGACGAGGCTCGCCTGCGCACCGAAACCGCTCGCACCCTGGCCAAGCTGCAAGCCATGCAGCTGCCCGACGGCGGCTTTCCGTGGTTTGAGAAAATGCCCGCCGACCGCTACATCACCCAGCTCATCGTGGCCGGCCTGGGCAAGCTGCGCAAGCTCCACGCCTTCGACGCCAGCCAGAACGACGACGCGGCCCGCGCCATTTTGCAAAACGCCCTGCGCTACCTCGACGCCCGCTTGGCCCGCGACTACGCCGAGCTGCGTCAGCAAAAGGCCATCAAGCCCACCGACAACCACCTCGCCGATATCCAAATTCAGGCGCTCTACGCCCGCAGCTTCTGGCTAGGCCAGCCTCTGGCGGCCGGCGCCCAAGCCGCCTACGCGTACTACCAAAGCCAGGCCGCCACCTACTGGGCCGGCCAGCCGCGCTACCTCCAGGCCCAGGCCGCGCTGGCTCTCTACCGCGCAAAGCCCGCCTCAGCGGCCACTCAAGACATCCTGCGGGCGCTGGCCGAAAACGCCCTCCACTCGCCCGAGCTGGGCATGTATTGGCAAGACGTGCGCCCCGGCTACTACTGGCGCGAGGCGCCTACCGAAACCCAGGCCACGCTCATCGAGGCCTTCGAGGAAATCAAGAACGACCAACAAGCGGTGGCTGAGCTGAAGCTTTGGCTGCTCACCCAAAAGCAAACCCACAACTGGGAAAGCACCCGTGCCACCACCGACGCCTGCTACGCCTTGCTGCTGCGCGGCCCCGACTGGCTAGCTCCCACCCAACCTTTACAAGTCACCGTTGGCGGTCAGCCCGTGCAGCCCGAAGCCATCCAGGCCGGCACGGGCTACTTTAAAACCAGCTGGTTAGCCCCCGACATCCAGGCGGTCCAGGGCCTCGTCACCGTCACCAAGCCCAGCGCCGGGGTAGCCTGGGGCGCACTCTACTGGCAGTACTTCGAGGATATCGACCGGGTGACGCCCGCCGCCACGCCGCTCAGCATCGAGCGCCAGCTCTACCGCGAAGCCCGTACCGCCAGCGGCCCGCAGCTCGAACAGCTTACCGCCACTACGCCCCTGCGGGTCGGCGATGCGCTGGTAGTGCGCCTCGTGCTGCGCACCGACCGCGAGCTCGAATACGTGCATCTCAAAGACCAGCGCGCGGCGGGCCTCGAGCCCATCAGCCAGCTCAGCGGCTACCGCTACCAGGCCGGGCTGGGCTACTACGAGAGCCCGCGCGACGCAGCCACCAACTTCTTTTTGAGCGCCGTGCCGCGCGGCACCCACGTCTTCGAATACCGGCTGCGGGCTAGCCAGGCCGGCAACTTTTCGGGTGGCCTCAGCCAAATCCAATGTTTATATGCTCCCGAGTTTGGGGCGCGTTCGGCGGGCCAGCGGCTCACCATTGCGCCGCAGTAGCCGCGTCTGGGCTAGGCGGTTGCGCCGCGCCGGCTGAAGTAATTGTTTGAGAATGTGCGCGGCGGCTCGGCCGGGCTAGCCTCGGCAGTAGAGTTGCCGCCGGCTTGCGCGGTTAGGCATTGCGGCCTATTTTTGTTTTTATTCATTATTTCAGTAAGTTATTGATGAGGAAGCTAGTTGCTCTTTTTGCCCTGTCCCTGACGACCTCCGCCGCCTGGGCCCAAGCCGACAAAGCCCCCGCCGTTACGAAGCTGCCCGGCGAAGAAAGACTCAGTACCCGTGAGCGGGCCGAACGCGATTTCCTGATGCCAGTGCGGCGCAAAAAAGCCGCTGAATTGTCCAAACCCACCGCCTCGGCCGAGCAGCTAGCCACCGCCGCTCCCGAAATCGATGCGGTAGCCCACTACAACGAAGCCGCCGACGTGCGCGCCGAGGAAGTAGCTACGGCCGCCACCCACGCAACCGCTACCCATTCGCGCGCCGCGCGCCGCGCCGCTCGGTTAGCCGCCGCCCGCCTCAGTAAAACGAGCGCCGCCCGCCGCTCCAGCAAAAGCAGCAAGGCTAGCAAAGCCAGCCGCACCAAAGCCGCGCGCGCCACCAAAGCCAGCCGTCGCAGCAGCAAAAAAACCGCGAGCCACAAAGCAGTTACTCATAAAGCCGCGAGCCATAAAGCCAAAAAGGTAGCGACCAAAACCAAGCACCATACGGCCACCAAAAAAGCCAAAGCGAAAGCCAGGCCCGCTGCCAAGCACAAGCGTCGCCGCTAGCCGTTGCCTACTACGTTAAAGCCCAAGAAGCCCGGCAGCACTGCCGGGCTTCTTGGGCTTTATAGCTTTACTAATGTGCCAGTTAGTAGCTGCTTATGGCAGTTTTGGAGTCAGTGTACGGCCAGGCAGTAGCGCGGACTTTTAGTCCGCGAGTTATGAGGCCCCTGCACTGGCGGACTGAAAGTCCGCGCTACGGTACAGCGATTTCGAAACTGCTCTAGGTGCCCACGCCGGCCACGCGCACCACTAGCCCGTCGAGGGTAGGCGCCAGGCGAATCTGGCAGCTCAGGCGGCTGGTTTCGTGCAGCACGGGCAGCGTGTCGAGCATCGCCCACTCATCGTCGCTGGGCTCGGCCAGCGGGGGGCCGGCCAGCACCTCTACGTGGCAGGTCGCGCACAGCGCCATGCCCCCGCAAGTGGCCTGAATGGGATAGTCGTTGGCCTTGAGCAGCTCCATCAGGCTTAGGCCCATATCGGTCGGCGCTTCCAGCTCGCGCCGCTGGCCGGGCGCTTCCTCTACGTAAATGCGAATGTCAGTCATTGATTCAGCTGTTAGCTGCTAGCTAGTACCGGTCAGCTTTTTGTTAGCGAAGGCTAACCGCTAGTAGTTAACAGCTCAAAGAGTGGGTACGCCGTTGACGGTGGTGTACTTGAGGGTGTATTTTTTGTCGGGGTAGATGTACTTGAACGCGCCCTGGCACATGAGCGCGGCCTCGTGGAAGCCGCACAAAATGAGCTTCAGCTTGCCCGCATACGTGTTGATGTCGCCGATGGCGTACACGCCGGGTACCGACGTGCTGTAGTCCATCGTATTCACTACCACCGCGTCATTGTCCAGCTCCAGGCCCCACTCGCCAATGGGCCCGAGCTTGGGCGTGAGGCCAAACAAGGGCACGAACGCATCGAGCGGTACGGTTTCGGCCACGCCGTTATTGCCCGTGATGGTTACCTGCTGCAAGTCATCCTCCCCGTGTAGGTGCGTAACGTTGGAGCTGAGCACGAGTTTGATTTTGCCGGCTTCGTGCAGCTTCTGCACCTTTTCGGCCGAGTCGGCGGCCCCGCGGAAGGTGGTGCCGCGGTGCACCAGCGTCACGTCGCTCGCTACGTTGGCCAGGAAGTTGGTCCAGTCGAGGGCCGAGTCGCCGCCGCCCGCAATCACGATTTTCTTGTCGCGGAAGTGCTCGGGGTCGCGCACCATGTAATGCACGCCCTTGCCGCCCTCAAAGCGCTCCAGGTTTTCGACGGCCGGCTTGCGCGGCTCAAACGAGCCCAGCCCGCCCGCAATCGCCACGGCCTTGCACTGAATCTCGGTGCCGTCGGTGGTATAGAGCTGAAACGAGCCGTCCTCCAGCTTCGCAAACCGCTCGACGCGCTCGCCCAGCGTAAAAGTAGGGTGGAAGGGCGCAATCTGCTTCATCAGATTGTCAATCAAGTCGCCGGCCAGCACCTCGGGAAAGCCTGGAATGTCGTAAATCGGCTTCTTGGGATAAATCTCTGACAGCTGGCCGCCCGGCTGGGGCAGCGCGTCGACGACGTGGCAGCGCAGCTTTAGCAAACCGGCTTCGAAGACGGCAAACAATCCCACCGGGCCAGCCCCGATGATGCAGATATCAGTGGAAATTACAGCGGACATGCAGTGAAAAAATGGTGGTCTTTAGAATGATTACAAAGATACGGTAGACCCGGGGGTGGCCCGGGGCGGGGGAGGGTAGCAGCTAGCCTGCCGTCGCTGCCATGCTACGAGGCCCTTATAACACGCAAAGGCTTTTTCATGTCCTGAATGTACTATTTTCTTCTTATGATAAATTGATTTGAATTTTGGCAAACTTTTTTTCGTGCCTTTGTCGGTAGAAGAGTTATAGAGATGTAATATGAATAACCAACTAGAATAAGCAGCTAATAATGAGAGTAATATCTAAAAATAAAGTAAGAGAATATGATTAAGCAAATGCTAAAGAAAAGCAAGAATTAACTATCTGGTTCGCTAGAATGGAGCTGGGAGACTGGCACAACCTGAACGAATTGAAGGAAGACATTTATCAGTCGATTACATCGGGAATGACCGCTACGTTTTCAACGTCAAAGGCAATATTACCGCGTGATAGTCATGATGTTCTTCGCCACCCAACGCATCTACATTCATGACATTCTAACCCACGCTGAATACACCAAACTATCGAAAAAGGACATTCTCAATAGCAAACTCTGAGGTTGTCCAGGGTTACCTTAGAAACCAATCATAATACCCGCTGGCTCCGTTAATGCCGACTACGCGAAATGAATAATTCCACTAAAGACATCACTGTTAACTCGAAACCACCCCTGGCCGCAAAGGACCTGAAAGCGGGTAACTTCGCTGCTGGCTCTGCGGTTACTATGAAAGAATTCAAGATTACCAGCGACGAACAACTTCAATTCGTTATCGAACACATGATAACATTGGAGCAAGGCCCTAACCCTGCTGAAAACAAGGAACTAGCGATTCTGGCCGCTGCCGTGGAAGCATACGAGACGGCCCAGGGCCACGCACCTGAGCCACCGGTTAGTTTACGGGGTATCCTCGAAGTAGAAATGTTTAAACGGCGAATACGGCAATGGCAACTAGCTGAAATTCTAGAAGTAACCGAGCCTAGATTATCAGAATTGATGAAGGGGAAACGAGAACTGAACATGGATTTCACCCGAAGACTTTATACGAAGCTGCAAATACCTGCGGACGTGATTTTATCCATCGCTAGCTAAATAACGGCCCCTGGGCTAGTCTTGTCCTTACCCAAAACTCAAACGCCCTTCCGGCCATGTGGCTGGAAGGGCGTTTTCGTACGCACGCCTATCTGATTTGCCGCTTTTAAACCGGGGTCAGCCAGCAAAAAAGGGCCTTGGCGTTATTTCGGGAAAGGCAGAAAAAGATTTGGGTAAGGACAAGGCCTGTGCGCAGGCTGAGGCCTTTATTTTGGGTGGTGCCAGCACTGATGCCTAGCGCCGCGCTGCCGCCTTGGTGTAGCTGAGTGAATCGTGGTAGCCCAGGCCATTGAGCAGGCACGAGGTGGGGAGAAACTGTACATCCTTCAACTGGCCGGTGATGCTCACCGAGGCCGTGCCGGTGGTAGCGGTGCCGATCTTGCCGTCGGCACCCAGGCCCGCGAGGCACGCGGCTTGGCGCACCGCTTTGGCCGTAATGCTGGTGCGGCGGTCACCGCCACTAAGCTGATACACTTGTACGGAGGCTACCTGCGGGCAGCCCGCCTGCATGGTGCTGGTCCAGTCGATTTCCACCGGGACGGTCACCTTCGCTTGCTTGCCCACGCGTAGGGTGGTCACGTAGCGGTAGGCCCGGGTGCGCTGGGCGATGTTGATGAAGGTGGTGTCGTAGCGCAGCACCCGTGCAGTAGCGCTGGGAGTACTTTGAGTGCCCAAATTTGACTCGCGGCACGCAGCCAGCACCACGAGAGCAGATAGAAAGTAGATACTATTCTTCATAAAATAAAACAAAAAGCAAATCGGACCAGGCTGGCTTAAACGGATAACTGCCTGGGCCGGATGCTACTTTGTTGAATTTTAAATGAATTAGGTTGGCTCGTTTATTGGCGGCGCGTAGTGCGACCCAAAAAGTCTCGTTGCGCTAGCGGAGCGTGGGTAGCCGCCGCGGCGCTACAAGCCAAAAAGGAGTGGAGAGTTGCCTACTTCGGTAGTGAGTGGGCCGGCAGGGGGCGGCTCTTCCAAGTACTGGGCTACTTCGTCGATGGTGAGGTGGCCGCACACAAACTGGTCTAGTAGCTGTCGCTCGTACGAGTCAGGAAACAACGCCGTGCCCTCGGTGAAGGCAATGACAGCTTTCACTAAGCGCAGCCGGCCTTGCTCGGTGGCCAGCGCCGCCACTGGCAAAGGGCAACGAACGGGTGAGGAATAGTTCATGCCCTAAAGTTGCGCTGCCGGCACCCTGTTTTGAAAGGCTCGCCAGTTAGTTCTGGCTCAGTGGTGCTTAGCCTTAGTCGAAAGCTCGTAAATCCTGGGTGAAGGCGGGCCCCTGCCGCAAGGAGCGGAGCCCGTTACTGGTTGATTTCGTTGCCAGCTACTCGGCGCCCAGGTAGTGCGCTCACTGGTTCACGGGCCCAAATTCGGGGCCGAATGGCTGTCCGATTACACTGCCCAGTGGCTTAAAAGCCTTAAGTTTGATGGTTCCCAGCGCGTTTGATAAGCTGCTCAACCTTCCCTAACCACTAGCTTATCGTCTAGGAAATCTTACACGATACCTTTGGTAACGATCATGCAAGTACTCACCCTGCCCACCCGTATGAACCTGCGCCAACTGCTCACGTTTTTGCTTCTGCTCCTAGGGCCCGCGGTGGTCTTGCCCAGCTGGGGGCGCCGCCGGCCGGCCGCGAGCATCTACTGCTGGATTTCAACTGGCGCTTTGCCTTCGTTCATCCCTTCGACCCCAAGCTGGACTTTAACAACGGCGTGGGCTACTTTTTCTACCTGGCCAAAACTGGCTACGGCGACGGGGCCGCTGCTGCCAATTTTGATGACCGCGCCTGGCGCCAGCTCGACTTGCCCCACGACTGGGCCGTGGAGCAGCCTTTCGACGAAAAGGCGAGCTTCAGCCACGGCTTTAAAGCCATCGGCCGGCCGTTTCCAAATGCCAGCGTGGGCTGGTACCGCAAGTCGTTTACGGTACCGGCCAGCGACCTGGGCCGCCGCATTAGCCTGGAATTTGGCGGCGTGTTTCGCAACCCCATCGTGTGGGTAAACGGGCACTACCTGGGCACCGAGCCCAGCGGTTACAACGGGTTTCAGTACGACATTTCCGACTACCTCCATTACGACGGCCAGCCCAACGTGATAGCCGTGCGGGTGGATGCGACGATGGAGGAAGGCTGGTTTTACGAAGGCGCCGGCATTTACCGCCACGTGTGGCTGACGAAGACGGCCCCCGTGCACGTGGCCCCCAATGGCACGTTTGTGACGACGCAGCTGGCCGGCCAGGCGGCTACGCTCACGGCGCAAACCACGCTGGCGAACGGTAGCACCACTGCCCAAACGGTTGATGTAGTGCAGGATGTGGTGGATGCCGCCGGCAAAACGGTGGCGACCAGCCCGGTGAGCCAGGTGCACCTGGCCGGGGCCGGGTGGTAGGAAGTTACGGTGCGGGTGCCGGTGGCGGAGGCCCACCTGTGGTCGTTGGAGTCGCCCTACCTGTATACGTTGGTAACCCGCGTGCGGCAGGGCGGCCAGGTGGTGGACGAGTACCAAACCCGGGTTGGCGTGCGTACCATTCGCTTCGATGCCAACCAGGGCTTTTTTCTTAATGGTAAGCACGAAAAAATAACCGGCACCAACAACCACCAGGACCACGCCGGCGTCGGCACGGCCCTGCCCGATGCCCTCCAGGACTGGCGCATTATGCAGCTTAAGTCCTTCGGCTGCAATGCCTACCGCACCTCGCACAACCCGCCCACGCCCGAGCTGCTCGACGCCTGCGACCGACTGGGTATGCTCGTCATCGACGAAAACCGCCTGATGGGCATCACCCAAAACAACTTGGGCGACCTCAAGCGCATGATGGTGCGCGACCGCAACCACCCGAGCATCGTTAGCTGGTCGATTGGCAACGAGGAATGGTCTATTGAAGGCAATGAGTTGGGGGCGCGCATCGGGGCCACCATGCAGGCCTTTGCCAAAACCGTGGACTCGACCCGGGCCATCACGGCGGCGATAAGTGGGGGCTGGGGCCAGGGCACCTCGACGGTTATCGACGTGATGGGCTACAACTACATCGGCCAGGGCGACACCGACGCCCAGCACGCCAAGTTTCCCAACCAGCCCAGCTGGGGCACCGAGGAGGGCTCGACGCACGCCACGCGCGGTATCTACTTCACATATTGAAAATCAAATCGGTGGCTGCTCCCCAGCGACCAGCCCTTTAGAAAAGGAGGCCAGCACCTAGCAAAGCTTTATTCAGCTGGAAGCATGCAACCTCTGACCGGTCACTGGTCTCCTGGCTAGGAGCAACCACTTCTTTTCGTCTCGTCTATGCGTTCTCCAGTTCTCAATGATCGCCCCGCCGCCTCCCGCCGGGTTGTTCAGTCCGCTTGGCTCCGGCCGCTGGCACTTATCAGTGGTATTGGGCTGGGCGCGAGTGCGCTCGCCGGTTGCTGCCCCATCCCCATGGCCTGCGACGGGATAAATATGGGCGATGATGCGAATGTGTACTTCCAATTTAATACCGACACACTCAGCGGGGCCGGGTTTACGCACGCCCAGATGCAGCACGCCTATGTGGTACGCTACCGGGATGAGCAGCTGACCCAGCCACAGGACAGCATGGCCGTCGATAGGTATACAGACTACTTGGGCCACTCGGGCGTGCGCCAATTCCAACTCTACTTAGAAGCGGACTCGTTGCCCCGCCATCCTGCCTACCGGGTAGTCGTTGCTGATAAACGTTTCGCGCTAAACCACTTATCGTTCGAAATATCGGAAGAAAAGCCCTGTAATTGCCTACACTTACGCAACGTACACTTTACCCTCAACAGCCAGCCAACGGTGGTAGCGCAGGATGGCCGAGAGCCCGTGCCGGTGGTGTTGTCCCGCTAGCCAGTCAATAAAATAGAGGTGGCCTAGATAAGCCGGATGGATGCAAGAAGAACGCCTGCTTCCATCCGGCTTATCTAGGCCACCTCTATTGTTACCTCCTAGCGCAGCTCCCAGGTTGGTGGGAAGTAACGCTTAGAAGCTGTTTAAGTTAGCATTTTTTAACAATTCTTCTAATGCTACATAGTAGTACAAAGGATACTTCATTGGTCACTTTTCGCTCGTAACACCTGGCTACTCTGCGGGTATTGGTTAAC
>Ga0160429_1000406_pt1 | contig 42762 bp, 39 predicted proteins | sample SolpanmetagenomR_FD_108199 | JGI IMG/M metagenome (GOLD analysis project Ga0160429, IMG submission 108199) | Solar panel surface microbial communities from Lawrence Berkeley National Laboratory, California, USA - R | ecosystem: Engineered > Built environment > Solar panel > Unclassified ... | reverse complement strand
TCACGCCGCTGCTTTTGCCACTGCCGCAACTGGTTTCGCTCCGAATCACTCAAGCCCACGTTCATGCCGCAAGTTTAGTGCTTTTCAGCCAACTCTTTCGCAATCCTCTTCGCGACGAGTATAACCACCATCCGCTTGGAGTCGGTGCTCAGGTTGCGGTTGCCGACGTGAACCGAGGTAGAAGACAAAGTGGCCGCAGCCACGGTCGGAGTGAGCCTGTTGGTACCCATGACAGAGTTAAATGGGAATTTGGAGCTGGGAGAAACTAGTAAAAACCTAAACCTTGAAAAACCTTAACGCGCCGGCCGGGCACAAAAAAACCGCTCCAAATGAATGAAGCGGCGAAACGAAAAACGAAACGAAAAACGAATCATAGAACGGCTGAAAACGCAGCCAACGGCCTTCCGATCTTTCCGCAGAACGGCCGATTGGGCCGTTCCGCGCATCATCCACTGGTGGTTGAGTGCGTTCACAGCGCAAAATTACCAGTTTATTTTTAGGCGTACTAGTAACTTTTCCAAAAAAGGTAAAGCAAAGTTTTTTGGGGAAATATTTTCTACGATGGGCTAGGGTTTTAGGCTGATTTTGGCCTGACTTTCGGCGGCAAAAAAATTTCAGGGCTAAGCTGTCGTTTGCGACGGCTGGTAAGCCTACCGTAACTTTGACTCCTTATTCTGATAATATTGCAAGAGCTGAGTATTTCAGCCTAAGCACTTTACAAACAAAAAAGCCTGAGGTTCCTAATTAGGACCCCAGGCTTTTTTGCTGGTAGCACGTCCTTCTGCTACTACTTAAAGGCCTCGTTGAGCACCGCGGCTAGCCGCACACCGGCCTGCTGAATGCGCTGCTTGATAATAGGCGCGTGGGCCGGGAAGTAGCGAAAGTCGAGGTTGGGCTGCTGTGCGGCTTCGGCGTAGAGCTGGCTCGATAGGGTATACGACTCGAACAGCCACTCGCCGGGGTCAGTGGTCGCCTGCCATTTTTTGAGCAGCGCCTTAGGTAGAGCGGCATCATATTGCTGGCTCATCTCGGTGTAGTCGAGGCCTTGGTACTCGATGAGGCCGCTATCCCAGAGGCTATGCAGGTTGGTGTCTTTGCCGCGATAAGTGAGCTTGATGTCGTTGCCGCCCCGGTCTTCGGCGCGGCCCGAGTGCATGGGCTGGTGAATATCGCCGACGATGTGCACCACAAAGATGAGCGCTTCGGCCCGCTGCTCGCGCGTTTTGGACTGGTCCTGCATCTCCTTTATTTTCAGCACTACTATATTATAAGCGTTGGGCTTATCCTGCGTCCTGATGGTTTGGAGATATTGGTCGTGGGGCAGGCCGAGGGGCGTATTGATGTAGTGCCAGGGAGCCGTGTTCTTGTATTCGGGCAGGGCGAGCATCTCATCGGGCTGGGTGCTCACGAGCGTGAGCGTCTGGGTGCCCAGCAGCGCGGCCACTTGGCGGCGCGCCTTCTCGGTGAGGTGGTGCTCGGCAATGTTGCCCACGGCCCGGTGGCCCTCGACACCCCAGGCCCACGAGCGGAAGGGCAGGCTAGCCAGCAGGGCTAGCGAAAAAAGAAGTTTGTGCATTCGTAAAAAAGAAAAGACCGGCAAGGACACCCCGCCGGCCTAGTAGTTGCAGAAAACGACGTCTACCTGGGCAAGGCTAGCGACTTACTCTTCGGTAAAAATCTCGGCCCACTCCAGCGCCAGGCCGGGGAGCGTAGCCACCGGGATAGGGCCCGGCGCGCTGTATTCGGCCATTAGCTGGTAGGTGCCGTTTTGTAGGGTGAAGGTGGCTACTGTCTTCACCCCAGGATATACTATCCAGTATTCTTCTACTCCGCTTTCCTCATACAAGTCGTACTTGATGCGGGTATCGCGGGTGGTATTGCCAGGTGAGAGAATTTCCACTATCCAGTCGGGCGCGCCCACACAGCCCTGATCGTCGAGCTTAGTAGGGTCGCAGACGACGCAGATGTCGGGCTGCACTACTGTTTGAATTTGCTGATTGCCGTTGGCTCCGGCCGTCATCAGGCGTACATCGAAAGGGGCGAGGTAAATTTGGCAAGGGGTATTTTTCTTCAGAAACTGCCGAACCTCCCCAAATATATTCCCCACATATACCTGGTGGCGACGGCTCGGCCCCGCCATCGGCCGCAACACCTTGCCTTTGATAAGCTCCACAAACTCGTCAAACTGCCACGTCAGGTAGTCGGCGTAGGAGTACGTTTTGCTGAGGTCAAGCTGCGAAAACTGCGTGATGGAGTCCATAAGCGAGAGGCATTTGATACCACCTATAAAGGTAGCCCTACCTCTTAAAATTCGACGTGCACCCGCAAGGCCACCACGTGCACTGGCCCCGGCAGGCGGCTGGTGTTGTAGCCAGGATTAAAAATTATCTGATAATCAGGGCTTAGCGCGGCGTGGTAGCGCGGAAAGTCGATGCTGTAGTACACTTCGCCGATGTATTCGAGGCCGTAGTCCAGCCGGCCGTCGCCGAGGATGAAGCCCGAGCCACCGGCAGCCAGATAGGCGCGGTGGTCTTGCGAGAGGCCGTTGGCCACGAGGGCGGCACCTAGGCGGTCGGTGGGGCGCTTCCAGCGGGCGCCGGTGCTGGTGAGGCCCAGGCTCAGGCTGCGGTCAATTTCGGTGAAGGCCCAGGTTTCGTTGTGGCCATCGTTGTAGCTAAAGCGGCCGAACAGGCCCACGCTGGGCGAAATCTCCTGCTCGGCATTCACGATAAACCCGTACTTGGTGCGGCGCTCGGCGCGGGCGGCCGTCACGTCGGGTACGCTGCCGGTACCCAGCGCCTGCTGCACGGCCAGGGTGTAGCTGCCCATCGCGGCCTGGTTGCGGAAGCCCAGCAGGCGCACTGCGCCGGGGTGGCCGTTGACCGTGTACGACCTCGTGATTTCGGCCGTGATGGCCTGCGCCTTGTTGTAGTGGAAATCGAGGGTTGGGCCGTTGGCATCGGTGGGCATCGACGACACGCCCGCCCGCAGGGCTAGCCCCGGCTGTACGTATTCGAGCACCGCGCCCACGGTATAGCCGCGCACGTTGGCGGGGTAGTCCCAGCCGCCGGCGCTCATCAGGCTCCAGTTGAAAAACTGCGTGCGCGGGTCGTGCGAGTAGCTATTCTGGTCGAAGTAGTCGGCGATGCTGAACTTGCCCGCGTTCAGGGCCAGGTAGCGGGCCGGGCGCGTACCCCGGAGCTGGTTGAGGTCGTCCTCATCTTCCTCTTCGGCTGGGCCGAGCGACCACAGCTGGCGCAGGTACAGGCGCGCCAGGTACACCTGTGGCGACGGGTCGCCGATGCGAAACGTTTCGCCGTTGGGCGCGCCGCCGATGCCGGTGGCGCCGCTCAGGCCACTGCCGCCCGCCACCTCGGGGTTGAAGAACACGGCCGCCCCTTTCCAGAGCCGCCGCCCCAGAAAGATGGTCGTCGTGAGCGAGAGCTTGGCATTTTCGCGGGCTTGCAGGCTATGATCGCCCTCGTAGCGCGGGCTCAAATCATTGTGCCACTGCTGAATAACAGTTTGCTGAAAATGGACACTCCAATTCTCATCGTGCGTGTGGTGCACGGGCTCCTGGGCTGAGGCAGCGGCCGGCTGCTGGCCGGGCGTGACGGAAGCAGGCGGCGTCACCTGGCCTTGCGCCAGCACTTGGCTAGCTACTAGTCCGAGAGCAGCAACCCCCAGCACCCGCAAAAAGTAAAATCTCATCAACCAGAAAAAGTAAAGGCGCAAGCAGTACGCCCGGCAAAAGTAAGCTCGGCGCAGGGGCCGGGCTTCCATTCATCTGACATTCACCAGCCTAAACTTCCTTCTTTCAGGGCCCGCAGCTTACCAGATTTTTACCCGGGCCGAATCGGGTATGTAGAGCTTCTGGCCCGGCTTCACGCCAAAGGCTTCGTAGAAGGCCGGCACGTCGGCCATCGGGCCGTTCACGCGGTACTGGGCCGGCGAATGCACATCGGTGAGTAGCTGCGAGGCCAGGCTTTCGTCGCGCACGTGCATCTGCCAGCCCAGGGCATAGCCCAGGAAATAACGCTGCACCGGCGTCAGACCATTGATTTTTTTGCCCTCCTTATACTGCTTGGTTTTCTTGAAAGCGTCGAGGCCGATAACAATGCCGCCCAGGTCGGCGATGTTTTCGCCGGCCGTGGCCTGGCCATTGATGTGCAGCGAGTCGAGCAGCGTGTAGCCGTTAAACTGCTTCACAATCACGGCCACGCGCTGGTTGAAGCGCTGGCGGTCTTCCTTGCTCCACCACTCGTGCAGGTTGCCCTTGGCATCGAACTGGCTGCCCTCGTCGTCGAAGCCGTGGGTGAGCTCGTGGCCAATGGTGCTGGCGCCGGCGTAACCGTACACGAGCGCGTCGTCGGCGTCGGCATCGAGCAGCGTGGGCACGGCAAAGGCCGCGGCGGGCAGCACAATCTCGTTGTTGCTGGGGTTGTAGTAGGCGTTGTAAGTCTGGGGCGTCATGCCCCACTCAGTGCGGTCTACGGGCTTGCCGAGCTTATTGAGCTGATAGGCGTACTGCCACTGGTTGGCGCGCATCACGTTGGCCGTGAGCGAGCTACGGTCAATTTTCAGGCTTGAATAATCCTTCCACTTGTTGGGGTAGCCTACCTTGGGGTTGATTTTGTGGAGCTTATCCAGCGCCACCACTTTGGTGGGCGCGCTCATCCAGTCCACGTTTTTAATGTGCTCGGCAAACGACGACACCACGTTCTTCACCAAGGTATCGTAGCGGGCCTTGGCCTCGGGCTTGAAGTATTCCTTCACGAAAAGCTGGCCCAACGCGTCGCCCAAGGCGTCTTCTTCCATGTCGAGTACGCGCTTCCAGCGAGGGCGCATGGCCTTGGCACCGCGCAGCGTGGTGCCGTAGAAACGAAAGTTTTCTTCCACAAAAGGCTGGCTGAGCGTGGGTGCAAACTCGCGGGCCACCTGCCAGGTGAGGTAAGCTTTCCAATCATCGATAGGCTTGGTTTTCAGCAACTGGCCCACGGTCTGATAAAACTCGGGCTGGCCCACAATCACGCTATCGACGCTCGCCACGCCCATCTGACCAAACCACGCTTGCCAGTCGAGGCCGGGCGTCAGCTTGTCGAGCTGAGCCAGCGTGAGCTTATTATAATTCTTGTAAGGGTCGCGCAGGGCTTCGAGCTTACGCGACGACTTGGCTAGGGTGGTTTCGAGCGCCATCACCCGCGCCGCGTTGGCATTGGCCGTGGTCGAGTCCTGGCCCAGTAGCTTGAATGTATTGGCCATGTGGCGCACGTAGGCGCGACGAATATTCTTGGTGCGCGTGTCGGTATTGAAATAATAGTCGCGGTTGGGCAGGCCCAGGCCACTCTGGTAGAGGTGCAGGGCCATCTGGTCGCTGTTCTTGTCATCTTGGCCCACTCGTGGGCCGATGAGCGCGCGCACGCCCAACTGAAGCTCGTGGGCGATGACACCCGGCACATCGGCTACCGTTTTCATGGCCGCGATGCGATCCAGCTCGGGTTTAATGGGACTAGTACCCAGCCGGTTGGCTTTTACCGAATCGATGCCCACAGCCCAGAAGTCGCCGATTTTCTGCTGGTTGCTCCCCGCGGCGGCGTTAGCCTTGGCGGCCTCGGTGCTGGTTTCGCGCAGGCGGGCGTACACCTCCTTCTGCACCTCGATGCCGATACCGGAGTTGCTTTCGGAGGCCGGAATGGGATGGTTTTTAAGCCAGGTGCCGTTGGCGTAGCTAAAAAAATCGTCGCCGGGCGCCACCGTGGTATCGAGGGCGGCGTGCAGCAGATCGGGCTTGCCGTCGGCGCCCGCCGTGGTGGTGGAAGAAGAATTACAAGCCGTAGCCAGGGCGGCCAGCAGCGGCAGCGCCAAGAGGTTTTTAGTCATGGGTAATAGCGCGAAAGAAAGCAAAGAGCCGACGGCTCAGCATCACAATAGTAGCGCGAACGAACGCACATTAGCTAAGGGGGGGCGCTTTAACGTAGGACGGTTGCCCCACTTTTGTTCTATGTTACTGCCCCATTTGCTCCTGCTCAATCTTATTCTGGCCGTTTACCTCACGGGGGTTATTTGGGTCGTGCAACTCGTGACGTACCCGGCGCTGGCCCTGGTGGGCAAGGCCGAATTTGCCCGCTACCACACCGCTCACACCCGTGGCATGGGCTGGGCGGCGCGCCCATGGTGCTGGAACTAGGGCTAGCCAGCTGGCTGGCCTGGGCGGCCTACCCTACCTGGGGCGCGAGCCGGGCGCTGGGGCAGCTAGCGCTGGTGCTGGTGGTTTGGGCAATCACGTTTTTGGTGGCAGGGCCTTTTCATAATCGGCTCGCAGCCGGAGGCTACAACTACATTGCCCTCGATGGCCTCACGCGCACCAACTGGCTGCGCACTCTGGCCTGGACGGCCCGCGCCGTGTTACTGGGCGCACTGCTTTGGCAACTAATCGGCTTATTACCTGCCAGCTCTTCTCAACATTCGGGCTAGCGCGCCGTAACTTGCGGCCTAAAATCTGGCTTATCTCATGATGATGAAACGCTTCCTGCCCGCGCTGCTAGCCTCAGCGGCCCTCACGCTGGCCCTGGCCGCTTGCAGCTCGCCCGACGGCAACCCCACTTCGACCGAAGACGACGTAGCCACTGTTCCCCTGCCGCCCCTGCCCCCAGCCGTGGATACCACCGGCGGCAAAAAAGCCCCCGCGCCCGCTGCCAACAGTGTCAACCGGGAGCTGAGTGCCCAAAACGCTACGGAAGATATCAAGAAGATGCAGCCACAGCTGTAATGCGGTGAGGCAGCTAGCTTTTGCGGCGGCGGCTACTCTTAGTCCTATTTACTACTTCGCTGGCCTGGGTCAGTAGACTGACCACCAGTTTACTAACCCAGGCTTTTGCATAGCCCACTATGTCTACTTCTCCCCTATTGCGCCGCGGCCAGGAAGCCGATCTGCCCCGCGTACTAGCGCTCATTCAAGAATTGGCAGTGTATGAGCGCGCGCCCGCCGAGGTCACTAATACCCTGGAAATGATGCGCCGCGACGGCTTTGGGCCAGAACCAATTTTTGGTTTTTTCGTGCTCGAGAATGGGGACGACCTGGTGGGGCTAGCCCTCTTCTACACGGCCTACTCTACTTGGAAGGGCCGCATGCTGTATCTCGAAGACTTAGTGGTAACTGAAGCCGCTCGGCGCGGCGGCTACGGCCGCCGGCTGTTTGATGCCGTGGTAGCCGAAGCCCAGCGTACCGGCGCGCAGCGCATGAAGTGGCAAGTCCTCGATTGGAATGAGCCCGCCATTACTTTTTATAAAAAGCTCGGCGCCAATCTCGACCCCGAGTGGCTCAATGGCAACCTCTCGGCCGAGCAGCTAGCCGCCTACGAACCACGAGCCTAAGCCGCTCGCTTCAGCTCAGGTAGTCGAGTCGCGGTCGAGCACGCGAGTAGTAGTGGCCCCGCCATCTTCGGCATTGCAAAAGTCGGCGCCCCAAAGCCACCACCCCGAATCGTGCGCACTGCCCCCGTGCCAGCCGTAGTTTGCACTGGGCTGACCGGCGCCAGGGCTTGCTCGGCATTATTACTGCTAGTGCCTTGGGAGCCATATATTTGCCTAGCCGCTAGCAGGTGCAGATTAGCGCGCTGGCTCGGCGCCCGGACCACATCGTGGGTGATGATGCTTTGGCTCGACGCATAGGCCGTATAGGCCAGCGCTACCCAAGCCACGGGGCAGCCGTCAAAAAAATATTTCCTGCTGCCCTATTGGCAGAGGTGTAGCGGATTCGTTAGCTCTTGTCGGGCGAGGCCCGCCTAGCCACTTCTAGCAGCAGCGGCAGGGCAGCAGCATCGGGTAGGGCACCTTTGAGCACCCGGAATACCAGTAGTCGCTGCCGCGTAAAAATATGCTGCTGCGCATCACGCCATTTGCCCTGGCTATCAAGAACTTCGGCTTCTATGATGAGCATTGCTGCCTGTACACGCTCGGCCGGCGCCAGTCGAAGCAACCGGCAAGGTAGCGGCGCCGTTTGAGCCGCCACGACGGCCGGCCCAGCCACGCTCCCGCCAAGTACTGCCAGCTCTACCAACCGCCCTCGAACAGTGCTAAAAAGATGCATATGTGAAAATAGAGGGGCAGCATCGGCTTGCCACGCCTGACACGCTGAGCAATGGCAGAATTCGGCACGCTTTTAGAAGATGGGGCGGGCCAATGCGGCTTTTTTACGTATTGCTATACTTTTCACACCTCCCCTTTTATTTAGCCTTAGTGTTACATTAGTGCAGGCTAGCAATTGTTTTCTTATGAAAGTGCATTTTTTACTTATTGGCTTGGGTTTAGCTTTGGCCGGTGGGCGCCCGGCGGCCGCCCAAACAGTGCCCAGTATGCCTGGCGGAGCTACTACGGCACCCAGTGCCCCGTGTAGCGCTTTTAGTGGCCGTGTCATTTCCAATGGCAAGGCGCTGTCGGGGGCGAGCATTTTTGTCAAGGAAACCAACATCATTCTTATTACCAACGAGGAAGGCTTTTTTACCCTGCCTCCCAAAGTAGTGGAGTTTCCAACTTTGTCGATAAGCGCGGCCGGTTACGCTCCGCAAGACCTCACGCTCAACTCCTGCGCGCCTGTCGAGGTAGATATGATACTCTTGTCTGGCACCCGCATCAAGAAGCACGGCAAACGCAAGGGCTTCATTATGAAAACCGGCAAGTAGTGCCCGGCAGCGCCCTTTTGTACGATGCTACCACCTGGCGCCTTGCTCATCGATCGTAGTTTTCGTGTGCCGGGTTTGGGCTTGCTGGTGTTGCCTACCGCGCCTGCGCCTAGCTGGCTAGCTAGGCTCGAACTACACACAGCCAAGGAGGTGCAACTGCATCGGCCCGGCCAGCCGCCGCTACTTCTGCCAGCCACTATAGAGGAGCTCACCCTAGCCGACCAGCCCGCCACCCGAGCGGTGTTACTCGATGCCGATCCCGGAAGAGACATACCAGCTGGAACCTGGCTACAAATTATGCCTTCTGAAAACGAGCTTAGCTCCTAAGTATTTTCCTGGTTACCAATTAGTTTTTCTTCCCTTGCAGGTTGGTTCCGACGGAAAGCCAACTGCTCGAAGTAGCGCTTGAAATTGCGTACTACTAGCCTGGTAGCTAGGAGTTTTAAGCGCGAATCGCCGCCAACTACCCCATAATAACTACCCCTTGGTAGGGAGCATTGCCCACAGCAGGTGAAGGCGAAGTTCCTTAGCCTTTTGGAGACCGCTGTACTACTTTATTCCCTAGCAGATTCTAGTAAGCCCGGATTATTTAAAAGCTCGTCGCTAGTGCCATACGCATAACATTGGCTTAGCAAGGCATCGTAAAAGTGGGAGTATTCCCTCATGTCTACTTGCAATGGCGCTTACTCTCCAGGCGGCGGGTAGGCCCCGAGTGGGCGCACGAGCTGCTCACCCAGGCCCAGCAACCAGCCTAGCCGCCAGGAGAGACGCGCTTGACTTGCTTTTTGGCCCGCACGCCGATTCGCACACCATGATGGCCGTGCAGATGGCAACGAGGTCCATTATCGTATTTTTTGCCGCGCTCGCCCTATGGCGTCTGTCGGGGCCACGCACTTTTGGCGGCCGCACTGCCTTCTATTTGGTAGTCAAAATTATTCTGGGTGCCATTCTGAGCCGGGCGGTGGGAGCAACTTCGCTCTTTTGGGGCACGCTACTGGCTGGGCAGATCTTCAGGCTGCTGCATCGGGGGCTGGCTTGGGCTTCGTCCCGCTACCCTTGGGTCGATAAGCTGGTGAAGGGCCGGGCGTACTTACTCGCCGAAAAAGGCCAGTCTAAACCGGAGCAACTTCACCAGCTCAACCTCACCGATAAAGACTTGCGCGCAGGCCTGCACACAAACGGCAGCGTGAGCGAGCTAGCCCAGACCGAAGCCGTGTACCTAGAGCGCGACGGCAGCATCAGCGTGGCAAAGAAGAAAGCAGAACCGAGCTAAGGGGTGGTGTATCCTAAAACAGGCAGCTACTCCACCAGCTATTTTACTGGTGAATAACTGCCTGCTCATAGAAAGCAACGCGCTTTAGCTCAGCTTCCTGTAACGCACGCGCTTGGGCTCTACGTCGCCAAGCCGCTTACGCTTGGCTTCTTCATAGTCCGAGAAGTTGCCCTCAAACCACACCACCTCCGAGTCGCCCTCGAAAGCGAGGATGTGGGTGGCCAAGCGGTCCAGAAACCAGCGGTCGTGCGAGATGATAACGGCGCAGCCGGCAAAGTTTTCCAGCGCATCTTCCAGGGCCCGGATGGCGTTCACGTCCAGGTCGTTGGTGGGCTCGTCGAGCAGCAGCAGGTTGGCGCCCTGCTTGAGCGTCATGGCGAGGTGCACGCGGTTTTTTTCGCCGCCCGAAAGCGTACCGACCTTCTTTTCCTGGTCGCCACCGCCAAAGTTGAACTTGCTCACGTAGGCCCGCGAGTTTACGGGGCGGCCGGCGAGCAGCATAGTTTCGGTGCCGCCCGTAATGGTGTCGAACACCGACTTGGCGGGGTCGAGCGAGTCGTGCTGCTGGTCGATGTAGGCGGTTTGCACCGTAGGGCCCACCTCGAAGGTGCCGGCGTCGGGCTGCATCTGGTCAGTTATCAGCCGGAAGAGCGTGGTTTTGCCCGCCCCGTTGGGCCCGATAATGCCCACAATGCCGCCCTGCGGCAGCGCAAACGACAGGTTCTCAAACAGCAGCTTATCGCCGAAAGCCTTCCGCAGGCCTTCGGCCTCAATTACCTGGGCCCCGAGGCGCGGGCCGTCAGGAATGAACAGCTCGAGCTTCTGCTCCTTGTCCTTGGCTTCTTCGTTGGCTAGCTTGTCGTAGTTGGCGAGGCGGGCCTTGCCCTTGCTTTGGCGAGCCTTGGGCGACATGCGCACCCAGTCCAGCTCGCGCTGCAAAGTCTTGGCGCGCTTGCTCTCCGCATTTTCCTCCTTGGCCAGCCGGTCGGTTTTCTGCTCCAGCCATGAGCTGTAGTTGCCCTTCCACGGAATACCGGTGCCGCGGTCGAGCTCCAAAATCCAGCCCGCCACGTTGTCGAGGAAGTAGCGGTCGTGGGTCACGGCGATGACCGTGCCTTTGTACTGCTGCAAGTGCTGCTCGAGCCACAGCACGCTTTCGGCGTCGAGGTGGTTGGTGGGCTCATCAAGCAGCAGTACATCCGGCTCTTGCAGCAGCAGGCGGCATAGAGCTACCCGGCGCTTTTCACCGCCGCTCAGCGTGCCGATGATGGCTTCTTGGGGCGGAGTGCGCAGGGCATCCATCGCGCGCTCCAGCTTGCTGTCGAGGTTCCAGGCGTCGAGCTGGTCGAGGCGCTCCTGCACCGCGCCCTGGCGCTCCAGCAGCTTGTCAAAATCGGCGTCTTCGGCCCCAAAAGCTTCGTTAATTTCGTCAAATTCCTTGAGCAGCGCTACGGTTTCGGCTACGCCTTCTTCCACTACTTCGCGCACCGTTTTGGCGGGGTCGAGCTGGGGCTCCTGCTCGAGGTAGCCCACCGAGTAGCCCGGCGAAAACACGACTTCCCCCTGAAATTGCTTGTCGACGCCGGCAATAATTTTGAGCAAACTCGACTTGCCCGAGCCGTTGAGGCCAAGCACGCCGATTTTGGCCCCGTAGAAAAAGGAGAGATAAATATTTTTGAGAACTTGCTTTTGGGGCGGGTAAATCTTGCTTACCCCAGCCATGCTGAAGATAATGGTGGGCTGGTCGGACATAACTAGAGAGGAGAAGTTTCGGATGGCAGCTTCGAGCGGGCAAAGCTACTCCGGTTTGGCCGGGCCAAGGCTAACCGGGCTGCACCGCCAACCGCGGTGGCGGATGGCTAGTGCTTTGATAATCAAACTTAAACCCAGAAAAAGGAAACAAACCTTCTTAAAGAACCATTTTCCCCCGTAAACTTGTAGTTCATTCTCTTTCCACGTTCGAAGCTGCGGGTCGGCTTCGGGCTCCCTCACTCTATCTATTCCCAATGGAACACCCCGACCACCCGCTCACGGAAGCTCGCCGCTATGGGTACGTGGAAGACGGGGGCGTGTGGCTGCGCCCAACCCTGGGCCAGCCGGCCCGTCGCATTGGCCAAGTAAAAGACACCGACGACGATGCCCTCCGCTATTTTGGCCAGCGCTACGAAGCGTTTCGAGCCAAAATTGACGAGCTACTGGACCGCCTACAATCTGCTGATAACCAGGGATCGTTCTTGATGAAGCTGCTGCACTTGCAAGAGCAGACCAAACAGCACGACGGCCTCGGCGACTATGAAACGCTGTACCGCCGCCTGCACGAGGCCGAGCAGCAGCTCAACTCCTCAGTAGCCCGCAACCGCGAAAAAAACCTGGCTACCAAAATCAGCCTTATTCAGCAGGCCGAAGAGGTGCGCGAGAGCGTGGAGTGGATTTCGGCCAGCGAAAAGGTGAAAGAGCTGCGCCAGGCCTGGCTCAAAACCGGGCCGGTTGATAAGGCCCTGACCGACGAGCTGGAGAGCCGCTTTCACGGGGCTATCCAGGCGTTTTTCGACCGGCGCAAGGCTTTCCAGATCGACCGCAAGAACCTGGCCCGCCGGACCCTCGATCGCTACCGCGACTTGGTGAACCAGGCGGAGGCCTTAAAGAATTCCGATCAGTTTGAAGCTACTTCGCGCCAACTCAAGCTGTTGCAAACTGCTTGGCGCGATATCAACGGTAACTTACCCAAAAAGCAGGCGGGCGAGCTGTGGACTAAGTTTCGGGCGATCAACAACTACTTTTTTGAGCGACTCAAAAAACATATTGAGAGCCAGCGCCCGGCCGAAATTCGCCCGGGCAGCGCGCCCTCATCGGCTGAAGACAGCCTGACCCGCAAGCGCGAGCTAGCCAGGCGGGCCGAAGCGCTCATTGCCCTGCCGCCCAACCAGGGCGTGAACCAAGCCAAAGCCTTGCAAGCCGAGTGGAAGCAGAGCGGTGCGGTGCGCGGCCCCGAGTCGGATCAACTGTGGCAGCGCTTTATGCTGGCTTGCGATAAGGTGTTTGAAATGAGTGCCTTGGACTATTACCTCCGCAAGCGCCAAACCGAGCAAAACACGACTTTCTCGCCCGCCGAGCGGGCCCAGGCAGCTACCCAGGCCCTGCGCAAGTTTATCGAGAGCGACCGCCAGGAGCTCGCCGTGCTGCAAGACAACTTGGGTAAGCTCAATGCCTCGCCGGCCAACGACCAGTTTCGGCAGCTGCTCCAAGGGAAAATTCGTACTTTCGAACGCAAGATTCAAACTAAAACTGAGCTCATTACGCTCTTTCAGTAACCTATGGGGCCTAGCCGGCACCAACCTTGCGCAGAGTACCTACGTTGTGCCTGTGCCGCTTACTTTTACCAAGTTTTTTTTCACGCCTCTCAATTCCCCTCGACTATGTACTGGACCCTCGAACTGGCCTCCTACCTGGAAGATGCTCCCTGGCCCGCCACCAAGGATGAACTCATTGACTTCTCGATCCGCTCGGGCGCCCCGATGGAAGTTGTGGAGAACCTCCAGGGCCTCGAAGATGACGGCCAGCCCTACGAGAATATCGAGGAAGTATGGCCCGATTATCCTACCAAGGAAGACTTCATGTTTAATGAAGACGAATACTAACTGAGTGAACAGGCAGCTAGGTTTACTCCTGGCTTACCGATCATCAAAAATTTAACCGTGGGGTCCACTTTCCCGTGTATCCCACGGTTTTTTATTTTCCTTCCAAGAAGTTGCTGGCGAGCCCAGAAGCGCGTTACTTTTTACTACGTTGGCCCGGCTGGCCGCGTAGTACGTGCCAGATGGAGCGGAGGAATGGCCCCGCCGACACGGAATTCATAATGCGCAGGTTATCGGCCCAGCCGGTTTTTTCGTCTAGAAAGCGAAAGATGCGCGTTACTGGGTTGTGCGCAAACAGCTGCGCAAATGTATCGCGCGTGCTTTCCCCTTGGCGCTGCATAATGTCGAGCAGCAGCGTGTCGAAAAGTCGGAACTGCCACTTGTCGCCCGTGGGGTCGCGGGGTGGCTGGCCAGTGGCTGCCAACGCCGCCACTAGCCGCGCCGACTGCGCCTGAATGCGCCGAAAGGCATAGCCGGTGCTGGGTTTGGCACGCCCGGCACGCGTGCCCAGGTTGATAATGTGCGTGCCCACCCGGCCGGGTAGCGGATGGTCGCTCATCGGAATGGCCCCTCGCTCTTCGTCTACAATGCGATAGCAGCTTGCGGCCAAGCCCAGAGTCGTGGATAGATACTCCCGGATGGCTCCTTCGTAGTCAGCCTTAGCCAGCACCTGGGCCGAGAAAAGCGTGTACTCGACCAGCGCCCGGCGCGGGCTAAAGGGCAGCACGTACATAAACCGCGCCTCGTGGTGCTGCTCGCCGCGAAAATCCATAAACTCGACCACATCGGCATTAAAAACATCGTGGGTTGTTTCGATTTCCCATCCCACAAAATGCTGAAGCAAATAGTGGTAGCTGGCCGGTTGCGGCAGCACGGCAGGCGGGCGGCTATCGAAGGCATAGCGCGCGGTGTAGCCTTGCCCGGCTTCGGTGGTGGCCAGTATGCCCTCGCTGGCATTTTCCAAAGATGCTACCCGGCCGTGCACTAGCGTAAACTGCGCCGGCCGGGCGGCCAATGCCCGGTGCACCAGCTGGTAAAAGTCGAGGCTCCGCACAGTGCAGTAGCGGTAGCGGCCCAGGTCGATGGTCCGCTCAAAGCCCGGGCTGCGAAAAGCTAGCTGGTGCCAGGTGCGGGCCGCAATACCATCGGTAAGCTCGGGCTGGTCGGTCCAGAATGACCACGTGCGGTCGTTGTGGTCTTTAGCCTCGGGCTCGATAAGGAGGATCTTTTTGCTCGCTAACCGCGGTTCTTGAGCCAATTGGTAGGCTAGGCTAAGGCCCGCTGCCCCGCCGCCCACGAGCAGATAATCATAAAGCGGGGTGGCATTGCTCGGCAAATTCATGGAGCAAAGATGGCACCGCTAGCCCTTGCGATTTGGCGGAGACAGCCTTTAGGTAGTAGGTTCGTAACAACAAGGTAGCTTATTCGTGGTTTATTGGATTATCTAATTTTTCGGCAGGGCTTTAGCCTGAGCGAAGCCCAATTTATAAAAATGAAATTGTATTCCACTCCTTTTTCTACTGCTATAGCATTCGTGGCCGGCTTCTGCTTGTGGGGCAGGGCGGCCCAGGCTCAAACGGTGTTGTGGGCCAGCAAGGTAACCGAGGTATCGTCGCAAAAAGCGGCTGGCAAGGAGCCTTTTGCCCCCGATAAGGTGCTGGGCGAACCCAATGCCCAGCCGCTCGGCCAGGTCAACAACGCAGCCTGGACGCCGGGCAAGGAAAGTGCCAACGAATTTATTGAAGTGCGCTTTTCAACTTCAATACTAGCGCAGCAAGTCACCGTTATTGAGAATTTTAATCCTGGCTCCATTACCAAGATTGAGCTAATTGACACCAGGGGCGAACGCCACGAGGTATACAAAAACGCCAACCCCGGCCCACTGCCCGATGCCTACCGCACGCTGCAAGTCAAGTTTAAGCCGGAGAAGTATCGTACCATCGGCGCGCGCGTGACGATGAATGCGGCCAAAGTAGACGGCGAAAATCAGCTTGATGCCATCGGGATAGCCAACGTAGATGTGCAGATTGTGAAGCAGGATTTTAAGAATCCGACTTCGACAGCCGTGGAAACGGTGCAGATGGACTCGACCCTTAAAAACCTGGGCCCCAATATAAATACGCGCTACGTAGACACGCACCCCGTCATTTCGCCCGATGGCCGCACGCTGTTTTTTGCCCGCCAGTTTGCCAGCAGCAACGTGGGCGGCGTGCGTGACCCACAAGATATTTTTTATGCCAAGCTCACCAGCGGCAAAAACCAGACCTGGAGCCTGGCCAGGAACCTGGGCTCGCCGCCCAACAGCCCCGAGGATCCCAACGGCCTGGCTTCGGTATCGGCCAACGGCCAGACGGCCTTGCTCATCGGCGTGTACGTCGACGGCTTTATGGAGCCCAAGGGCTTCAGCACAAGCCGGCGCTCGCCGGGCGGCTGGAGCAAACCCCTCAAAGTGGAAATTGACGACTACGAAAACAAAGATCCCGAGCACATCGACGGCTTCTTGACTACCTCGGGCAAGGCGCTGCTGATGGCGGTGCAGCGCACTGGTGGCAAGGGTGAGCAGGATATTTACGTGAGCTTTGCGAAGCCCGACGACGTGGGCGTGCAGCCCGACCCCAAGCGCCCCATCAAGTGGACGAAGCCCCTCAACCTGGGGCCGAATATCAACACGTCGGGCGCTGACTTTGCGCCGTTTTTGGCCTCGGATGATAAGACGCTGTACTTTGCGTCGGATGGGCACGGCGGCTACGGCAAGAGCGATATTTTTTTCTCGAAGCGCCTCGACGACACCTGGACCAACTGGAGTGCCCCGCGCAACCTGGGCCCGGTGGTGAACTCCCCCGATTTTGATGCTTACTACACCGTTTCGGCTTCGGGCGACAACGCCTACCTCGTGTCGTCGCGCAACGGTACCGACGGCTCCAAAGACATCTTTCGCATTGCGCTGGCTCCCGCTTTCAAGCCCGAAGTAGTGACGCTGGTGCAGGGCAAAGTGCTGGATGCAGTGACCCAAAAGCCCATTAGGGCCATCATTCACTACGAAAACCTGATTACGGGTGAAGAAATTGGCGTGGCCGAAAGCTCACCCATTGACGGCTCGTACACCATCGTGCTGCCGGCCGGCGTGCAGTATGGCTACCGCGCCGAGTCGCCCGACTACATCGCCGAAAACGCCAGCCTCGACGTGACGGGCGTCGATAAATACTCTGAGAAGCAGCAAGATTTGTTCTTGGTACCCTTTAAAGTGGGCCAGAAGGTGCGCCTGAACAATATTTTCTTCCCGCAGAGCAAGTACGTTTTGCAGCCCAGCTCCTACCCCGAGCTGCTGCGCCTGGTTAAAATTTTGCGGACTTATCCCAACGTGGAGATTCTTATCGGCGGCCACACCGACAACCAAGGCGACCCGGCTCTCAACCTGAAGCTGAGCGAAGACCGGGTAAATGAGGTTAAAAAATACCTGGTTAGCAAGGGGATAGATACCAAACGCCTTTCCACGCAGGGCTTTGGCGGCACCCAGCCGATAGCCAACAATGACCAGGAAGAAACCCGCCGCTTCAATCGCCGGGTAGAATTTACAATTACGAAGAAGTAAATTCGTTGTCATTGTCAACTACTCGCTGGTGGCTAGCCCGTAGCGAGTAGCTGGCAGTAACTTCTCCATGGCCCAGCTTTCCCGTTTTTCCGTTGTCTCCCGGCTAGCCCTCCTTGGCTTGGGCTTGTTGGCAGCGACTAGTGGGCGGGCGCAGGATGTCTACTTCTCCCAGGCGTTTGCCAATCGCCAGGCACAAAACCCGGCCTGGGCGGGCCTGCTCGACGACTACAGCACCACGCTGAGCTACCGCGATCAGTTTCCGCAGCTGGCGGGCACATTCCAAACCGCGCAGATAGCGGCCGATTTTCGGCTGCCCAAGCCCGGCTTGCACCACGCGCTGGGCCTGCTCATCAGCCAGGATCGGACGGGCGCCGTGGGCTACACTCGCCTGGAGGCTAGCGCTCAGTATGCCTACCACACGCGCCTCACGCGCACCCTGGCCCTGAGCGGCGGGGCTAGTATAGGCTACGGCCGCCAGCGGGTAGCCTATGACAATTTTTCGTTTGGTGACCAATTCAGCGCCGATGGCACTTCGCTGGGGCCGTCGGCCGAGAGCCTGGCGGGGTTTCCGCCCATCAACTACCTCACGGTGGGCGTGGGGGGCGTGCTCTACGCCGAGCAAGGCTGGCTGAGCTTGTCGGGCCAGCACGTCAACCAGCCCGATTTGGGCTTTCAGCGGCAAGCTACGCTGCCCATGCGCCTGACGGTGAGCGGGGGCTACAAGCTGTTTTTGCAGCGGCCCGCTGGCGCCGCCCGCAGTGAGGTACGTGAAATCAGCCTCGTGCCCACCGCTACTTATACCCATCAGGGAGGCTCCCAGCGCGCCGATGCCGGCTTGTATCTCATTGCCCAGCCCATTACGCTGGGCGCAATCTACCGCACACTCACCGGCCCCAACCTGAGTGGCACCCAGCACGTGCTAGCAGCAGTGGCGGGAATTGAATACGGCGACTTTCGGTTGGGCTATAGCTACGACATCGGTTTGAGCCAGTTGGCCAGCGACTTGGGCGGCGCCCACGAAATAACTTTGACCCTACGGGCGTTTGACAAGGTAGAAAGCGCCTTTCGCCGGCTCAAACGACGGAATTATCCAATAGCCCCTTGCCCCAGCTTCTGATTGTTTGTAATATTGCAACCAAATTGCTCCGTATAATTTATTCGCGCCCTCGGCAAATTCTTTTGTTATGAAATTTACTAGTTATCTCAGTGTGCTGGCGGTCGGCACGCTGGCCCTGGCCAGCTGCGGCAAAAAGGGAGCTCCGACGGCTACGAATCCGGGTAAGGCCTCCTCAACTACTGGCATCGCCTACAATACCGATGAGGGTATGAAGGTATCGGACTTCGAAAAAATCCCGACCGGCCCCGGCCTGGTATTCATCGAGGGCGGCCGCACGGTACTGGGCTCGACGGAAGAAGACGTGACCAATAACCACGACAACCTGGAGCGCACGGTTACGATCGCCTCGTTTTTTATGGATGAAGCCGAAGTAGCTAACATTCACTGGCTTGAGTACCTGCACTACCTGCACAAGGACTCGTCGGAAGAGAAATATCGCGCCGCCCTGCCAGATACTACCGTGTGGGCCCGCGACTTGTCGTTCAACGACCCATACGTGACGTACTACCTCCGCTACCCCGGCTTCCGCTACTTCCCCGTAGTGGGCGTCAACTGGCTGCAAGCCGATAGCTACTGCGCGTGGCGCACGGCCAAGGTGAACGAGAATATGGCCAAAGGCGGCAGCGGCAGTAAAGGTGGCGGCCTATTCGGCAAAAAGAAAAGTAAGAAAGGTGACGCTACTGCCACTGGCGCGGCTGAAGGCGGCGGAGCTGGCGCGCTAGCTACTGGTAAAGGTGGGGCTTCTATCGAAGATGGCAACACGCTCCCCAACTATCGCCTGCCTACCGAAGCTGAATGGGAATACGCCGCCCAAGCCCTCGTAGGCACGCAGGAAGTAGGCAACGAAAACCAGGAGGAAAAGCGTATTTATCCTTGGGATGGCCGCTCGACCCGCAACCCGTACGGCAGCAAGCAGGGGCAATTTTTGGCTAACTTCAAGCGTGGCCGCGGCGACTACGCTGGTATTGCCGGCAGCCTCAACGACGGCGCCATGATTACGGAGTACGTGTACGCTTACCCACCCAACGACTATGGCCTCTACAACATGGCGGGCAACGTGAACGAGTGGGTGCAGGACGTGTACCGTCCGCTTTCCTTCCAGGATGTGGAAGACCTGAACCCTTTCCGTCGCAACGGGGTGGGTGACGCAGCCGATAAGTACGACAAGAAGGGTTACCAGTCGCTAATCGACGACCACGTGCGCGTGTACAAAGGTGGCTCGTGGCGCGATGTGGCCTACTACCTCTCGCCGGGTACTCGCCGCTACATGGCGGAAGATTCAGCTACCTCGACCATTGGCTTCCGGTGCGCCATGATTAACGCGGGCTCTAACAAGTAAAACCACGATTTTATAGCTTCGGCGAATTGTGTTACTAGCAGTTTCCTGCCGAAATTCGAATTCTGGCATACGTAAAAAGGCCGCTCACCAGAGCGGCCTTTTTGCATTTTGTCTCCGCAGGCTAAGCGTCAGGCCTCGCAGCTTTGTGGGTAAAGCGCTACCTCCTACACCAACGTTTCTTACCTTAATACAATTACGGCCGAATAAAAGCGGGTCCTTAAAACCCGCTACCCCGGCTGGAGATGCGATCTCATTCGGCGCAGGCAATGGTGGCGATGCTCACGGCGCGGGCGCCCGCAGCTAGCAAGGCTGCACCGCACGCTTCGAGGGTGGCCCCGGTAGTCAGGACGTCATCAACCAGCAGAATGTGGCGCCCAGCGATGCTGGACGGCTGGGCTACTTCGAACACGGTGGAAACGTTCTGCCACCGTTCAGCCCGGCTTTTATTGGTTTGGGAAGCAGTGTGTTCGGTGCGGCGCAGCGCGGTGGCCGCGCGCGGGCAAGCCAAGGCCAGCGCCAAGCCTTCGGCGAAGGCATCGGCCTGGTTGTAGCCCCGGCGGGCCAGCTTACGCTGATGCAGCGGCACGGGCACTATCAGGTCGAAGGCGGGCCCCAGGCCGGCGGCTAGCAGCTCAGCGCCATACAAGTGCCCTAGCGCCCGCCCCACTTGCTGCTGCCCTTGGTACTTGAGCTGGTGCAGAAGCTGCTGCACCCGCCCGTGGCGCAAAAATCGTAAGTAGCTCAGCGTATACTCTACCGGGAGCTTGCCCCAAAAGCGGCGGCTTAAAGGGTTTTGCGCGGCGGGTAGCAGGTGGTAATCGGTATAAGGCAGTTCGGCCCGGCAGGTGGTGCACAAGTGCTGCTCGCCGGGCACCAGCGGCTCGGCGCAAGCCAGGCAAGCTTGTGGAAAAAAGAGCGCCGTGAAGTCGGCTAGCAGCAGGCGCAGCATAGAGTGCTTGGGGATGCGGTAACTTTGGGGAATTAACGGGCCGCTGTGGTGACCGGCTTCGCCAGGGATGCTAGCCGCGAACGTTTCTGAGCGGGTTAGCCCCGAAAAAGCCAGCCGGCTTACGTCCAGCAATAATACTTCTTACCTACGTTACGATGTCTCTGACTACCGATTTTAATGACTATCGCCAGCGCATGAATGAGCGCGTGCTGGCCTACGACAACAAGGTTATCAAGCGCTTCTTCAACCTCGATACCAACACGTACGCCGCCGGCGCCATCGACGTAAAAACCAAGGAAATGCTGGGGCTGGCCTGCTCGCTGGTGCTGCGCTGCGATGATTGCGTGAAGTACCACCTGGGCAAGTGCCACGAGGAAGGCCTAACCGACGAGGAGGTATTCGAGGTATTTTCCATTGCTAACCTCATCGGGGGTAGCATCGTGATTCCGCACTTCCGCCGGGCGGTAGAATATTGGGAAACGCTCCGCGCCGAGGCCGCGCTGGCGGCACCCCACCACTCGGCCCCGCACCCGCCCCATGAGCACTAGCGGCCCCCAAGGTGCGCCCCAGCACGAAACGGAGGCGGAGTTTGCGGCCCGCTGGGAAACGCTGCTCGCCACTATGCAGGAGCGCTTTGGCCGGCGGCCCGACCTAAACGCGCTGCTGCTCCTCATCGGGGTGCAGGAGCTGGGCCAGGGCGTAGCCGAGTTTACCAAAGAGCAGAAACAGGACCTTATGCACATTGCGACGTGCAAGCTGTTCAGCCTCAGCGGCCACTACGAGCTAGAGCGCACCGACGACGAAGGCTGGCCCCACTACAAGCTCCTTACCCCCGTGCCCTTTGCCAACTTGAAAGAGCAGGAACGCATGTTGAAGTGGCACATGCTGGAGTACTTCGACTCGCTGGAAGAAGCCGACTAACCTGCCCGCAGCAGACTGGCTAGCCCAGCGCCGCCGACCTCCCCACCCCACGTGAAAATCGTTTCCTATAACCTCAATGGCTTGCGCTCAGCCCTGAGCAAGGGGCTGCTCGACTGGGTAGCCACTACCGAGCCCGATGTGCTCTGCGTGCAGGAAATAAAGGCCGGCACCGCTGCGCTCGACGTAAGCGGCCTGGCGGCCCTGGGCTACCACGCTTACCTGCATCCCGCCCAAAAGCCCGGCTACAGCGGCGTGGCTACCTTCAGCCGCCTCGTACCCAAGGCCGTGGTAACGGGCTGCGGCAATGCGCTCTACGACGATGAAGGGCGGGTGCTGCGGCTCGACTTTGAGGGGGTGTCGGTGCTGAATACGTACATGCCATCGGGCACGAGCGGCCCGGTGCGGCAGGCATTTAAGGTGGCGTGGCTGCACTGGTTTCGGGCCTACGTGGCCGAGCTGCGCCAGCAGGCGGGCGCGCTGCCGCTGGTGATTGGCGGTGATTTTAATTGCTGCCAGGCAGCCCTCGACCTGCACAACCCCAAGGCCAACCAAAATAGCCCCGGCTACACGCCCGAAGAGCGCCAGTGGTTCCGAGACCTGCTCGCCGACGGCTTCGTCGATTCTTTCCGGCAGATCTACCCCGAAGCTCCCGGCCACTACTCGTGGTGGAGCTACCGCGCGGGCTCGCGCCAGCGCAACGTGGGCTGGCGCCTCGACCATTTGCTGCTCGACCCCGCTTTGTTACCCCACCTACGCGGGGCTGGTCTATGGCCCGATATCGTGCATTCGGATCACTGCCCGGCGTGGGTTGAGCTGGCAATTTGACGTGCTTAACCAACCCCAAACACCAACTTCCTGCTTGGATGCGGGACGCTTGTCGTTGTTAACTACTTGCAGGCAGATCGCTCGTTTTACCGCCTTCTACGGAGTGGACTGCTGCGGTCTTCTACCATTAATTTTAGAATTGCCCGAATTTTATAGTAACTCTATAGTCCATGCTGCGGTTTAAAGCACTGTAACGACTTGCCTCATCAGGCAGCTTTCGTTTTTCACCCTTATTGCCTCCTTGTCATGTTATATCTGTTTTTGGCTCTTGCAGTGGCCACCGCCCTCCTCGCTCTCGATACTGTACGCCGCGTGCGTAATATGGTAAGCCCAGTGCCCGTGCATGCCAGCTAGGTTTTGATAACTTCGCCCAAAATAAAAAAGCAGCTCGATCAGCTGCTTTTTTTGTTTTAAACGGTTTGAAGGTTGCGCGGCTGGCAAGTAGCAGGAGGTGCCCAACTAGCGAATAACCAGTTTACAAAGCTGGCTCGAATTATCAGCTTCCAGTTTCACGTAGTACAGCCCATTGGCAAAGCGACTGAGGTCGAGCGTGCGCGTTGAGCGCTCGTTCAGGTCGCTCAGCGTTTCGCGGTACATTACCGACCCGATGACGTTGAGTACGCTTACCTCGACTTTACGGCCTTCTAAGCCGCTGATAGTTAAGTGCACAATTCCGGTGCTTGGATTGGGATATACTACCAGCGTACGCTCGTCGAGCGTAGGTCGCACAATAGTTTGACGCGGCAAATCGGCTGCTTCGGCCTGCCTCGGCAACAGGCTGCCCGTAAGTAGTCCGAGGCCGCTACACCATAATAAAGCAAATAGTACGTGTTGTTTCATAACATTGTCAACCAGAATATAGTAGCTGGGTGGGGTTGAAGTTAACGATTGTAATTCGTTTTGGTTGGGCAAAAGTACGGCAGGCCGCCCCTTAATTATACGATTAATCCCATAAATCTAGTTTTTTTCCTGTATTGCTCGTGCCTAGTTCCGTTACATTCCTCTCCAATGCCGCCGATGTGCTAATACTAGGCGGCGGGCTGGCGGGCCTAGCGGCAGCACTCGACTTGGCGGGGCGGGGCCAGCGGGTGGTGGTAATTGAGCGCAAACAGTATCCTTTTCATCGGGTGTGCGGCGAGTACGTGAGCCACGAGGTACTGCCGTACCTGCGCCGCTTGGGGGCCGACCCCGCCCCGCTGGCCCCAGCTAGCATTAGTCGGTTTAGGTTGTCGTCGCCGGCCGGGCGCGTGCTCGACAGCCCACTGGATTTGGGCGGCTTTGGGGTGAGCCGCTACCGGCTCGACGAGTTCTTGTACCAGCTAGCCCTGGCACGGGGCGTCGAGTTTGTGCTGCCGGCCACGGTGGCGGCCGTCACGTTTGATGCGGCCACCGACCGCCACCAAGTGACCCTTGCCGATGGGCGCCACCTGACGGCGCGCCTGGTACTCGGCACCTACGGCAAGCGCAGTGCGCTGGACCGGCAGCTCGACCGGCCGTTTTTTGGGCAGCGCTCGCCCTACGTGGGGGTAAAGTACCACCTGCGGCTGGCCGGCTTTCCGCGCGACGTGATTGCGTTGCACAATTTTCGGGATGGCTACGCCGGCATTTCGGCCATTGAAGACGACCGACTGTGCTTCTGCTACTTAACTACCCGCGACAACCTGCGGCGTAGCGGATCGGTGGCCGCGCTCGAAGGTGAGGTGCTAGCCCAGAACCCTCACCTGGCCGCCATTCTCAGCAGTGCCGAGCGGCTATACGCGCAGCCCGAGGTTATCAACGAGATTTCCTTTGCGCCCAAGGCGCCCGTCGAGCAGCACCTGCTGATGGTGGGCGACGCGGCGGGCCTCATCACGCCGCTCTGTGGCAATGGCATGGCGATGGCCTTGCAGGGGGCCGCGCTGGTAGCTCCGCTCGCCAACCAGTTTTTACGCGGCCAGCTGCCGCGCCTAGCCCTCGAAGCCGCGTATGCCCGCGCCTGGCAGCAGCAGTTTGGCACGCGGCTACGGGTGGGGCGGGCAGTGCAAGGGCTTTTTGGGGGACCGGTGCTGAGCGAGTTAGTAGTGGGCGCCCTGCGCCACTGGCCAGCTGGCGTGCGGGCGCTTATGCGCCAAACCCACGGCCAGCCGTTTTGAAAGTACGCGTAATTATTCGCTTTTTGCCTGCCGAAACTCCTTAGGTTCCGTAAATGAAGCTCCTCTGGCCCGCTCCACCCTGCTAGGGTAGTGACTTGTGCTGGTTTTATTGCCTAGATAACTACCCGTAACCACCAAATGCCCAGTTACCTGGGTGCCATTGGCACCGCTACTCCGCCCCACCGCTTAGCGCAGCCCGTCATTGCCAACTTCATGGCGCAGGCGCTGGAGCTGGATGCTGCCGGCACCCGTAAGCTGCGGGCGCTGTACCGGGTGTCGGGCATTGAGCAGCGCTATACCGTGCTGCCCGACTACGGCCGGGCCGATGGCGCCTACGAGTTCTTCCCCAATACGCCCGGCCTCGAGCCCTTCCCGAGCGTGGGGCCGCGCATGGCTGCTTACCGGCGTGAGGCGCTGCCGCTAGCCCTGGCGGCGGTGCGGGCCTCGCTGGCCCAGGCACCAGCCATCGCGCCCGCTAGCCTCACGCACCTCATCACCGTGAGCTGCACCGGCATGTACGCGCCGGGCCTCGACATCGAGCTGGTGACAGCCTTGGGCCTGGCTCCGAGTATTCGCCGCACCTGCGTCAACTTTATGGGGTGCTACGCGGCGGTCAATGCCCTGCGCCTGGCCGACGGCATAGTGCGGGCCGACCCTACCGCCCGGGTGCTGGTAGTGAGTGTGGAACTGTGCACCCTGCACTTTCAGAAAAGCCACGAGCCCGACCACCTCGTGAGCAATGCGCTGTTTGGCGACGGCGCGGCGGCGGCCCTGGTGCTGGGCCAGCCGCTGCCGGGACCCTGCCTGGCGCTGCAAGCCTTTCACTGCGGCCTCGAACCGGCGGGCGTGCAGGACATGGCTTGGCACATCGGCGACTTTGGCTTTGAGATGACGCTGTCGGGCTACGTGCCGGGGCTGATTGAGGGTGGCATCGGGCAATTGCTGGCCGGCTTGCTGCACGACCTGCCCGTGCGGCGAGAGGATATCCGCCACTTTGCGCTGCACCCCGGCGGCCGCAAGATCCTGGAGGCTATCGAGAAAGCTTTGAGCCTGAGCAAAGAAGACAACCGCTTTGCCTACCAGATACTGCGCGACTATGGCAACATGTCGTCGGCTACAATACTCTTCGTACTGCGCGAGCTGCTCGCCACCGTCACGCCCGCCGACCACGGCGCGCCGGTGCTCAGCTGCGCCTTTGGCCCCGGCCTGACGATGGAGGCTATGCTGTTAGAAATTGTGCGGTAGCTACTGCTAAAAAACTGGCTTTTATTTTATTGCGGCAGCTTGGCTACCGTTCTTTACATGCTAGGCCCGACCGTTTACAACATGTTATGCCGTCTTTTTCGGGGCTGAGGGCTGCTTCGCAAACTAACCCTTTAACCGAAGTCAATCATGGCCGGCTGCCAGGCGGTAGCTCAACGAAGTTTGGATCGTCACGCTACCGAGTGAACCAGTATAGCGGTTCGGCTGATTCCCCCGATTCATATCGCTCCAGCTGTTGATTAGGCGTAGAGCGCCCCCTAAACCGGCCGGAAGCTTCAAGCCCAGGCTCACGATGGAGGCAAAGTCGAACCGCTGGTAGCTGTCGCGAGCGGATTGATTAAAAGAGCGGACCGCAGTGGGGTTAAAAATGGAACGAGTGGTCCCTTCTTCGTGGGCGTTCAGTAAGGCTCCCACCTGTGAGCCGAAGTCCAGATACACCTTGCCCAGGTAGACGCGCAACGTAAGGGGCACGCTCACGTACGAGCGCCGAACCTGATAGGTAGTTTGGTAGCCTTCCTCGAAATCATGGATGTCCAAGTTGGTTCGTTGGTGACTGAACTGCACCTCGGGCACCAGCGAAACACGGTCGGCTACTTTATGCTCATAAAAAGCGCCCACCTGGTAGCCCACTTTTCCCACGGGTTCGACCGTTTGGAACTGGTCGCGGGTGGTGATGGCAAACTGAGCATAGTTAGGGCCTACCGTGACCCCAAATTGTGCCTGCGCGCGCCCAGCAATGCAGAGGCTACCCAAGACAAGCACTATTTTCTTTATGACCAACATAGAATTGACGGTGAAGTGGTTAAGGATGCCATAAGACATTTTATTTTACCTGTTCTTGTAGGGTGGCCTGGTTCAAAAGTTTGAGAAGGCGCATTAAGCAGGGCAACAACTAGCAGAGGCCCAGTAGCTGGCGGGCATTGCTTTGTGATTTTACACAGGCAAGATAGTGAAAAATAGGTGGCGAAAAATTAGGCTAATCAACACTGAACCAAAAAATTACCCTACTCAGACGTCTGGGGCGCGAGGGGTAAAACCATCCTTATTCCGCGACGCCGCTTATGTAAGCTACATTAGTTAAGTGGCTTTGCCGCTAATGGAATACGAGAAGCAATCTCACATTAAGGGACCTTCAACGATAATAATGCACTAGCCGCGCGGACCTACTCCGCACTATGGATAACCACCTGCCACCGAAAGGCCCAGCACCAGCGCAACGAATACTCGGTAATCCCCGCCTGGGCGAGTAGCCGCTGCCAGTCCTGGCGCGAAAAGGCCCGCGCTACCGAGAGGGGCGCGTCGTGTTGCACGAGGCGCGAGCCCCCCAGCAGCCGGGTTAGGTACTTGATGCTATAGTAGGCGAGCGGGTGGCGGTGCAAGTCGTTGATAACTAGCGCTAGCCGCGCCTGCCGGTGCCAGCGGCGCAGCAGCTCCACCAGTTCGGCATCGGTGAAGTGGTGGCAAAATAGGCTAGCCGTGAGCACATCGTAGGGCTGCGCGGCAAACTCAGCCGAAAAAATATCGAGCTGGCGGTAGCTGATTTCGGGGTACTGCTGGCTTTTGGCCGCCGCATACTCCAGCATAAAGGCATTGGCGTCGATGCCGGTGAGCTGCACTGGCAGCCGGCGCTGCCGGGCCCAGCGGGCTACGTGGCGGAGGGTGTCGCCGCCGCCGCTGCCCAGGTCGGCGAGCCGCAGGGGCTGGCCCGCCGGAAAGTGCGGCCGTAGCCGGCTTAGCGCTGCCAGCACCGGCTGGTAACCCCCGAGCCAGGTATTGATGGTTTCGAGCTCATCGAGGTTTTGGCGTAGCTCTGCGGTAGCCAGGCCGAGATCATCCATCAGCTCGGGCGTAGTAGCGCGGACGTTCAGCTTCATGGGCACAAAGGTGGTGGGTACATGGCGGCGCCCGGCGGGCGCCCTACGTAGCCGGCCAGGTACTCGTAGCGCGGCCGCAGGTGCCCGCTGCTGGCAATGGTGGCACGGGCCAGCGCGCCGGCCGGGTCGCCACCCAGCAAGTGCGGAAACAGCTGGTCGAGCAGCTGCCGCCCAAAGTCGCGGCTCGCGTTGCGGGGTAGCTCGCAGGGCAAGTTATCCACGGCCATCACGGTAATAGCGCCGGGCTGCGCGTAGGCCGGCCCTAATTCGCCCGTGGCGCGGTCGTAGTCGAAGGCGGGCGCCTCGATAGTCGTGCTACGCTTGGTGAGCGGAATGGAGCCGTCCACGTCGCACGTCACATCGGCGATGGTATCGAGCTTAAAATCAGGCCGGCGAGTATCGGCCTCCGAAAAAAGCCGCGGGGCGGCGGGGTCCCAGTAAGCGCAGGCAATGAGCAGATTGGTGACCGGCAGGAAGGTAGCGAACGCGGATTCGTAAGCCGCCGGCTCGTGGTGGAAATTGGTGGTATCCCACACCCGGCCGTCGCGGCGGCGGTTGTAGTCGGAGCTGCGCAGCTGCGCGTACACCGGCTCGTTGAAGTCGAGGTATAAGTAGTCGTACACGCTCACGCGCCGGATGCCCATGCGGCCCAGCACCTCCACCGCTCCTTGCGCCACCCGGCCCGAGCCCGTAACGGCTATCTTGATGGGCGGCAGGCGCTTGACTTTAAAGAACTCTTCCTGCATGTCCTCCATATCGACGCACTGCCAGGCCGGCTTCAGGGTAAATAGCCCGTGCTTGCGGCCGTAGGTCAGCAGCCCGTTGTAGGCGCCCACAATGCCCGCCCAGTGCCCAAACGCTACCACGCGCTCACCGGCCGCATTGGTCAGCAGCTCGTAGTCGATCAGCGTAATACCCTTTTGCAGAACGGCTTGCAGCAGCGCGCGATTGCGGGGCTGTTGCTTCACGGTGTGCGAGAAGAAGCAATACGTTTTGCCGGCTATCAGCCAAGCCGCGGGCACTTCCTTCACCCCCAGCAGCACGTCGCAGGGCGTCATATCGTCGGCTACCTCCAGGCCCAGGTCGCGGTACTCTTGGTCGGCAAAGGCCCGGTGGGGGCTGGGCTGCACCCGCACCCGCAGGCCGGGATAGGTGTCTTGCAGCTCCACGCATTTTTTGGGCGTGAGGGCTACGCGGCGGTCGGGCGGCGTGCGGCCTTCGCGCAGTAGGCCGATGAGGAGGAAAAAAGGCATGGGCACAACAGTAAAGTGCCCAAAAGTACACCCTACCCCCGGCCAATCGGGGCGTACCTTTGCTGAGGAATAAGTTGCTCCTTCTCCCCTTTCCAGCCCCCGTTTATGTCGTTTAGATTCAAGCCTGCCGACGTTTTTGAAACCCGCCACAATGCCCCGACCCGCGCCGACCAGCAGGCGATGCTGCAAGCCATTGGAGTCGAATCAGTCGAGCAGTTAGTGGCCGAAACGGTGCCGGCCGCCATTCGCCTACCCCAGGCGCTGGCCCTGCCGCCGGCCCTCACCGAGCGCCAGTTTCTGCGGCGCTTCAAGCAGATCGCCGGGCAGAACAAGGTGTTTAAGAGCTACATCGGCCTCGGCTACCACGATACCACGCTGCCGCCGGTTATCCAGCGCAACATCCTCGAAAACCCCGGCTGGTACACTGCCTACACGCCCTACCAGGCCGAAATTGCCCAGGGCCGCCTCGAAGCGCTCATCAATTACCAGACGATGGTGATTGACCTCACCGGCCTGCCCATCGCCAATGCCAGCCTGCTCGACGAGGCTACCGCCGCCGCCGAGGCGCTGCACATGCTGCACTCGCAAACCAAGAAAAAGAACGCCACCAAGTTTTTCGTCTCGGAGCAGGTATTGCCCCAGACCATCGACGTACTGCGCACCCGCGCTACGCCGCTGGGCATCGAGCTGGTAGTGGGCGACCACCGCACCGCCGACCTGAGCGATGAGGCGCTCTTCGGCGTTATCGTGCAGTACCAGGGGGCCAACGGGACCATTTTTGAGTATCAGGAATTTATCGCCAACGCCCAGGCCCACAACCTATTTGTGGTAATGGCCGCCGACTTGCTGGCCCTCACGCTGCTCACCTCACCCGGCGAGCTGGGCGCCGACGTGTGCGTGGGCTCGTCGCAGCGCTTCGGCGTGCCGATGGGCTTTGGCGGGCCGCACGCGGGCTTCTTCTCGTGCAAAGACCAGTTTAAGCGCATTATCCCCGGCCGCATTATCGGCCAGAGCATCGACGCAGCCGGCAACAAAGCCTACCGCATGGCTTTGCAAACCCGCGAGCAGCACATTCGCCGCGAAAAAGCCACCTCCAACATCTGCACCGCCCAAGTGCTGCTGAGCGTGCTGGCCGGCATGTACGCCGTGTACCACGGCCCGGTAGCCATCCGCCAGTTTGCCGTCAACACGCACCTCTTCACCCAGATTCTGGAAGCCGAGCTGAAGGCGCTGGGCGTGGAGCAGCTAAATAGCCACTACTTCGACACGCTGAGTTTGCGCCTCGAAAGCCACGAGATGCAGCAAGCCATCAAGGCCGAAGCTGAAGCCGCCGGCATCAACTTCCGCTACTACGAGGAAACGCTGGTGGGCATCAGCCTGCACCAAAACGTGGAAATCGACGACGTGCGCGACATCGTGGACATCTTCGCCAAGGTCTTGGGCAAAGAAGTCGCTACCACGGCCGCGCCCACCGCCGAGGCCGAAATGGTGCTGACCTGGCCCGCTAGTCTCCAGCGCACCAGCGAGTACCTCACCCACCCCGTCTTCAACTCGCACCACGCCGAGCACGAGATGCTGCGCTACATGAAGCAGCTCGAAAATAAGGACTTGAGCCTCGCGCACAGCATGATTCCGCTGGGCTCGTGCACCATGAAGCTCAACGCCACGGCTGAGATGATCCCCGTAACCTGGCCCGAAATCGGCCAGCTGCACCCCTTCGCCCCAGCCACGCAAACGATGGGCTACCAGCAGATCTTCCGCGACCTGCAAGCCTGGCTCTGCGAGGTTACCGGCTTCGCCGCCGTCAGCCTCCAGCCCAACTCGGGCGCGCAGGGCGAGTACGCCGGCCTGCTAGCCATCCGCGGCTACCACGAAGGCCGCGGCGAAACTCACCGCACGGTGGCCCTTATTCCGGCCTCGGCCCACGGCACCAACCCCGCCTCGGCCGTGATGGCCGGCATGCAGGTGGTAGTAGTGAAAAGCACCGAAGACGGCAACATCGACGTGGCCGACCTCAAGGCCAAGGCCGAGCAGCATGCCGACCGTCTCTCGTGCCTCATGGTAACCTACCCCAGCACGCACGGTGTGTACGAGGAAACCATTATCGAAATCTGCCAGCTCATTCACCAGCACGGCGGCCGCGTGTACATGGACGGTGCCAACATGAACGCCCAGGTAGGCCTCACCTCACCGGCTAGCATCGGCGCCGACGTGTGCCACCTCAACCTGCACAAGACTTTCTGCATTCCGCACGGCGGCGGTGGCCCCGGCGTGGGGCCCATCGGCGTGGTCGAAGACCTCATTCCGTACCTGCCCGGCCACGTAGTGGTGCCGGTAGAAGGCCGCAACAGCGGTGCCGTATCGGCCGCGCCATATGGCTCGGCGAGCATCCTGCCCATCTCCTACGCCTACATTTCGATGATGGGCGGCGATGGTATCACCCGCGCTACCGAGCTGGCTATTCTGAACGCCAATTACATCAAAGCCCGCCTCGAAGCGCACTACCCGGTGCTCTACACCGGCAGCCACGGCCGCTGCGCCCACGAGATGATTCTGGATTGCCGCCACTTTAAGAAGTCCGGCATCGAGGTCGAGGATATCGCTAAGCGCTTGATGGACTACGGCTTCCACGCGCCCACGGTGAGCTTCCCCGTGGCCGGCACGCTCATGATTGAGCCCACCGAAAGCGAGAGCAAGCTGGAGCTCGACCGCTTCTGCGAGGCCATGATTGCCATTCGCCACGAGATTACCGAAGTAGAAGAAGGCCGCGCTGACGCTAAGGATAACGTGCTCAAGCACGCGCCGCACACCGCCGCCACCGTGCTCGTGCACGACTGGCAGCGTCCCTACTCGCGCGAGCAGGCCGTGTACCCACTGCCCTACGTGCGCTCGGCCAAGTTCTGGCCCAGCGTGAGCCGCATCGACTCGGCCTACGGCGACCGCAACCTCATTTGCAGCTGCACGCCGCTCGAAGAATACGCCGACCAAACCGAGCAGCTCGTGCCCACCGATAAGGGCCCTTCGTACTAACAATAGGAAGGCCAGCGCGGCGTTAAACCCGCGCTGGCCGCTAGCCTTTAAACGCCCAGCCGGATGTGCTTCACGCATTCGACTGGGCGTTTTGCGTACTGGTCGATTAGCTAACATAACTAGTCAGCTTGCCTACTTTTTTTGGAACATTGGTCCAGCTACCCGCGTTAGTCCTACACGCCCGGCAACGGGCTTTATCCCCTAGTTTTTAGCCTTATGAACCGCATCACTCGTTTTCTGGCCCGGCCGGTCGCTTTAGCGGTCACGGGCCTGGCACTGGCCTTCGGGCTCAATGCCTGCACTACTGCCAACGTGGGCGTATCCAGCGATTTTGACCACGCCGTGAACTTCCGCGCCTACAAGACCTGGGCCTGGTACCCTAAGCAAGCCAATGATACCGAAGGTGGCCCGGCGCGCGGCTACGAATCGTTTACCGACCAGCGCATCCGAGACGCCGTGAGCAAAGACCTCGCTGCTAAAGGCCTCACCGAAACGACCAGCACGCCTGATGTGTATGTAGCCTACAGCGTGCGCGTCGAGAATAAGCAGCAGATGGGCGGTTACGGTGGCTACGGCTACCCCTACTACGGGGGCTTTGGCTACGGCGGCTTCGGCGGCTACCCCTACGGTGGGGGCGGGTACAACTACAAAGCTGGTACCGTTATCATCGACATCGTGGATGCGCGCCGTAAGGAGCTCGCGTGGCGCGGTACGGGCCAGGCCCAGCTCAATAACAATAGCATTACGGAGGAAGAAACCTACCGCATCGTGAATAGCGTGCTGGGCAACTACCCTCCCACCGATGACCATCGCCGCCAAGCTATCCGCTAGCTGTCGGCGCTCATCATTTTGAAGAAGGCTCACCAAGTTGGTGAGCCCTTTTTGTGTCAGGCAACCGAGGTAGCGAGCATAGGCTGCCGGGGATCGACGCCGAACCGGTTGGGGCCCGCTGTGCCCGATACCAGCTGCATGCCACCCCCAAGCACCAGGCTAGCCACTGGCACCAGAAACAGCAGTAGCCACCACCCGCGCAGGTCTAAGTCGTGCAATCGCTTGACGCACTGCACAAAAATAAGGTAGTGGCTGAGCAACAGCCCCCCGAGCGCAAGGTGTTGCCAGTGAGGCGCTGTATTTCCAAACTGGAGCGCTGCTACGTCGGGCAGGCTGTAGCAAGCGAAAGCCAGCAGGTACAGTGCTACTATGCGCCCAAAATAAGCCCGGCGGCGCAGCCGGCCAGTAGTGGTAAAAAAGTGCCGCATCGGGACGAAGATAGCTGCTACCTAGGGCTAGCATATACCCATGTGCAGTCATTAACTCACTTCACCCATCAACGGTAAAAGCACTTCATCATCAGCCGCGCTATGCAGGGGCTGAGCACCGCTAGCCTGGATACCAAAAACCAAGCTGTTTTCAGTAAATGAATTGGCTACCCGCAGCCTAAGCTTTTGGTTAGGAACCACTGCGAAACAGCGCCAGCAGCTTGCGCCAACTATGAACCTGCCAGGATATAAACACAATCGGCTAGCGCAAGTCCATGTGCTTCCGCTAGCCGACTAGTGGCTTGATGCTGAAGGCCTTCAGCTATACCGGCACGTTGACGTGGCGCTCGGCGTGGTACGAAGAGCGCACTAGCGGGCCGCTTTCCACGTACTTGAGGCCGCGGCGCAAGCCTTCTTCCTTATACCGGGCGAAGGCGTCGGGATGGATAAACTCGGCTACTTCGAGGTGGCGCTTGGTGGGCTGCAAGTACTGGCCGAGGGTGAGGATGTCGAGGCCGTTGGCCACGAGGTCGTCCATGGCTTGGTGCACTTCGTCGGCTTTTTCGCCCAGGCCCAGCATGATGCCCGACTTGGTGCGGTGGCCGGCTAGCTTGGTGCGCCGAATTTGCTCGAGGCTGCGGTCGTACTTGGCCTGCGGGCGCACGAGGCGGTAGAGGCTGCCCACGGTTTCCATATTGTGCGAAATCACTTCCTGGCCGCCCGAAATCATCACGTCGAGCGCTTCCCAGTTGGCTTTCACGTCGGGGATGAGAGTTTCGATGGTGGTGTCGGGGCTGAGTTGCTTGGTGAATACCACGGTATCGCGCCACACGCTGGCGCCCCGGTCCTTTAGCTCATCGCGGTTTACACTGGTGAGTACGGCGTGCTTCACCTTCATGAGCGCGATAGCCTCGGCCACGCGGCGGGGCTCATCGAGGTCGAGCTCACTGGGCCGGCCGGTAGCCACGGCGCAAAACGAGCACGAGCGCGTGCATACATTACCCAAAATCATGAACGTGGCCGTGCCCGCACCCCAGCACTCGCCCATGTTGGGGCAATTACCTGATTCGCAGATGGTATGCAGCTTATGCTCATCCACCAGCTTGCGCACGGCGGCGTAATCGGGGCCCACGGGCAGTTTCACCCGCAGCCAGTCGGGCTTACGCGGGCGGGCCGGCGCGGCGGGTGCCAATGGTTCGGCCTGAATAATGGGCAGGGAGAGCAATAGGGTATCCATCTTTTTTTCAATTAACAAGTAGCAGTCATCAATTATCTAGTAGCAGTAGACAAATTTCGGCACACAGCAAGCAACTTTATCCTTTGAAAAGCGCAGTACGCACTGATAATTGTTAGCTGCTACTTGTTAATTGAAAAATTAGCTGCGGTGGCCCAGGTAAAGCGTCAGGTAAACCGAAGGGAAAAACTTCTTATTCAGCGCGTTGGGGTCGGCTGGAGCGGGCGGGTTGAGGATAAGTAGGCGCTTGGTATACCCCTCGATGAGAAAGCCGACTTCGGCGCCAGCCACGGCATCGCGGTAGCGGCCATACTCGAAGCTCAGGCCGCCGCGCAGGTGGGCGCCGGGCACCACCGAGGTGCGGGCAATGCCGCTGAAGAGCGGCGCCCGGTCGTAGATATAGTTCTCATCGTGCTTTGTGGGGTCGTACTGCTCATCCACAATCACATCGCGCTGGCCGAAGCCACCATTGCGCTGCGCATCGTAATCATAGCTGATATAGTAGGGCATAAGTAAGGCTAGCGACGGCCCGGCACTAAGCAAGCCATTGACCTGCACCCCAGAATCGGCTGCCTTGCGAAACAGAATGCGCTGAATACCAAACGACGGCCGCAGCGCAAAAGCATAATTAGTCTTGTAGCGCGTGTAGGAACCACCGGTATAGGGGTTAGTTACACTCTCCTCCTTAGGGTTTTTGAAGAACACGCCCTCCAGGCTCCAAAAGCGCAGCCAGCGCTCGTCGAGCACTCTAGCCACGCGCACGTTCACGCCCCCGATGAGGCCGCCCTGGGTGTTGAAATTGATCCCAAAAACCGTTTCGCGCTTGTACGACTGCTCGTCGGACGGCATAGGTAGCGGCGGCGCTTCGAGTGTGGGGCCAGTGGGAGGCGGCGTAGCGCTCTGGGCCCGGGCTTGCTGGGCAGCGGCCAGGCCCATTGCTAGGCCAGCCAGAAGGACGAACGTCTTAGTCATAGAGAAGTCAAAAATACTAGCTGTGGGTGCTTTGCGCCCCGTCGGCTTCCCTAAACGCCGCGAGGGTAGCTTTGTAGTATGAGCACGCCCCACACTACCGCCACCGCCCGCTACGAAGGGCACCTGCGCACCGAAGCTACGCACACGGCTTCGGGCACCATTATTCAAACCGATGCCCCGGTGGATAACCACGGGCGCGGCGAAGCTTTTTCGCCTACCGACCTCGTGGGTACCGCTTTGGGCACCTGCATCTTAACTACCATGGCCATCGTGGCCGAGCGCCATCAGGTAGACCTGGTGGGCAGCTCCTTCGCAATGGAGAAAATCATGAGCCAGGAGCCGCCGCGCCGCATTGCGCAACTCACCGTAGAGCTGCACTTGCCCGCTAGCCTCAGCCCCACCGACCGGGCCCTAATGGAGCGCACCGCACACACCTGCCCCGTGGCTCTGAGCCTGAACCCGGAAATAAAGCAAGAGGTTCGCTTCGTGTACGCGTAAAACGGACCTCATAAAAGCTTCAGGTTGAACGTAGTGCAGCAGCGTTATTACACTGCTGGGCTTACTAGCCCACTGGCGCAGTAGTGCGGCTGCCCTATGTTCAACCTGCTTCTCTTTTTACGCTTTTACTTCCGCGTACTTACTCGTCTTCAGCTCCTCGGCCAGGAAGCGGGCCGTGTGGCCTTTGCCCGCTTTGGCTACCTGTTCGGGCGTGCCCTGGGCCACGATGGCACCACCACCCGCGCCGCCTTCGGGGCCAATGTCGATGACGTGGTCGGCCACTTTTATCAGGTCCAGGTTGTGCTCGATGATGAGCACCGTGTTGCCTTTGTCGGCGAGCTTGTGCAGCACGTCGGCCAGGTGACGAATGTCTTCGAAGTGCAGGCCCGTGGTAGGCTCGTCGAGGATGTAGAAGGTCTTGCCGGTGTCTTTTTTGCTGAGCTCAGTAGCGAGCTTCACGCGCTGGGCTTCGCCGCCCGAGAGCGTGGTGGCTTGCTGGCCCAGCGTGAGGTAGCCCAGCCCGACGTCGGCCAAAGTCTTGATCTTGCGCAGAATGCGAGGCTGAAACTCGAAGAAATCCACCGCTTTTTCGACCGTCATGTCGAGCACGTCGGTGATGGATTTACCCTTGAAGCGCACTTCGAGCGTTTCGCGGTTGTAGCGGCGGCCCTTGCAGGTTTCGCAGGGCACGTGCACGTCGGGCAGGAAGTTCATCTCGATGGTGCGGATGCCGGCGCCCTCGCAGGTTTCGCAGCGCCCACCCTTCACGTTGAACGAGAAGCGGCCCGGCCCATAACCCCGAATCTTCGCCTCTGCCATCTCGGCAAAGAGCTGGCGGATTTCGGTGAACACGCCCGTATAAGTAGCTGGGTTCGAGCGCGGCGTGCGACCGATGGGCGACTGGTCTACCTCAATCACTTTGTCGATCAGCTCCAACCCCTCAAGGCTGCCGTAGGCCAGCGGCTCGCGGTGAGCGTTGAAAAAGTGCTGGTTCAGAATTGGGTACAGCGTATCGTGGATGAGCGACGACTTGCCCGAGCCCGATACGCCCGTGACGGCAATGAGCTTACCGAGCGGGAATTTGGCCGTTACGTTTTTGAGATTGTGGCCCTTCGCGCCTTTCAGCACCAAGAAGCTGCCTTCGCCCTCGCGCTTTTTCTTGCGCAGCTCGATGTGGCGCTGCCCGCTGAGGTACTGCGACGTGAGCGAGCCCGAGTTGAAGATGGCTTCGGGCGTGCCTTCGGCCACGATGTGGCCGCCATGGATGCCCGCGCCGGGGCCAATATCGAGCACGTGGTCGGCGTGCAGGATCATATCCTTATCGTGCTCCACCACAATCACTGAGTTGCCGATATCGCGCAGGTGCTGCAACGCCTTGATTAGGCGCTCATTGTCGCGCTGATGCAGGCCGATACTCGGCTCGTCCATGATGTAGAGCACGCCCACGAGCTGGGTACCAATCTGGGTGGCTAGCCGAATGCGCTGGCTTTCGCCACCGCTGAGCGTGCGCACCGAGCGGTGCAGGCTGAGGTAATCCAGGCCCACTTCGAGCAGGAAGCCGATGCGCTTGCGGATTTCCTTGAGCAGCTCGCGGGCAATGAGGTTCTGGCGCTCGCTCAGGCGGCCTTCCACATCCACAAACCAGTTCGACAGCTCGTTAATGTCCATCACCGACAACTCGCCAATGTGCTTGTCGGCCAGCTTGAAGTGCAGGCTTTCCTTTTTGAGGCGGTAGCCGTCGCACACCGGGCAGGTCTGGGCCTGCGTGTACTGCTGAATCCACTCGCGAATGCTGTCCGAATCCGACTCCATCTGCCGGCGCAGGAAGGGAATAATGCCCTCAAATGGCTCCGTGTAGGCAGCTTTCGCATCGTCGGCCTCGTCTTGGCTGATGCCGTGGAGCAAGCGCTTGAGCAGCTCGGGGTCCAGCTTCTCGACGGCTGTATTGAGGCTGGCCTTGTGCTTTTTGAGAATGAGCTGAAGCTGCTGGAAAATCCAGATGTCGCGGTACTCGCCCAGCGGCGCGATGGCCCCGCGGCTGATGCTCAGCTTGGGGTCGGGGATAACCGTGTCTTCCGTGATTTGCTGCACCTCGCCCATGCCGGCGCAGTGCGGGCACGCGCCGTAGGGCGAATTGAAGCTGAACGTGTTAGGTGCTGGGTCGTCGTAGGCGATACCGGTTTCGGGGTCCATCAGGAAGCGCGAGAAGAACTGCGGCTTACCCTTCTCGCCCTTCGCGTCGGGGTCGAGCACCAGCAGAGTGCCCTTGCCGTGCGTCATGGCATTCTGCACCGAGCCGCTGAGGCGAAAGCGGTCTTCTTCCTTGACTACGAGCCGGTCAATCACGATTTCGATGTCGTGAATCTTGTAGCGGTCTACCTGCATCTTGGGCGTGATGTCGAGCAGCTCGCCATCAACGCGCACCTTGGTAAAGCCCAGCTTGGCAATCTTCTGAAAATCTTCGCGGTAGTGACCTTTACGGCCCTTCACTACGGGGGCAAGCACGATGAGCTTTTTGCCCTCAAAATGCCGCAGGATGTAGTTGATAATCTGGTCGTCGCTCTGCCGGATCATCTTCTTGCCCGTGGCGTAGCTGTAGGCTTCGGCGGTGCGGGCGTAGAGCAGGCGCAGAAAGTCGTATATCTCGGTGATGGTGCCGACCGTCGAGCGCGGGTTGCGCGAGGTCGTCTTCTGCTCGATCGAGATGACCGGCGACAGTCCTTCAATCTTATCGACATTGGGCCGCTCGAGCCCACCCATAAAGGAGCGGGCGTAGGCCGAAAACGTTTCCATGTAGCGCCGCTGGCCCTCGGCATAAATGGTATCGAAGGCTAGCGACGACTTGCCCGAGCCCGAAATACCGGTGAATACCACCAGCTTGCCCCGCGGAATCTTCACCGACACGTTCTTGAGATTGTGCTCGCGGGCACCGTATACCTCGATGTAAGGGGCCTCGGCCCCAGGGTGCGGCGCTGGGCTAGCCAACGCATCGGCGGGCGGCAGGCTAGCCGGCGTATCGTGCTGGAGGGCCACAGCTAGCCCGGCGGGGCTGGGCTGGCTCCCCACGGGCAGGTTGTGCTGCGCGTCGGTGGCCTGCTGTTCAGCCACTTCGACGAGCGCGTCGGCAGTAGCGTCGGTTAAAATCTCGGCCGCCGGGGCGGTGGACTTGGCCGCTTTTTTGGGCGCAGCTTTAGGAGGTTTCGGAGCGGGAGCAACGGGAGCGGGAGCCGTTTTTTTAGCCATGCGGGCAAAATCAGAAGAACAAGCAAAGGTATGGGAACGACTAGCCGGTGGTAATCAAAACGCTGATTTTTGTCCCAGGGCCGGTTCCGAGCCGACAGGGAGTAACAGGCTGGAACGGCGAATGGTGCCAAGCTGGCAGCTTCATTTTCCGCATAGCACTGGGGTATTTACTTACTGATGTTACGCACTACCCACGTCAGCTTACTGGAAATGACCTCCAGGAGAGCAGAAAAAGCCTGTTTCCAGCAAACTGGTTCAGGTGCTGCGTAACATCAGTTACTTAACCAACCTTTCGGCGAGCACTATGCGCCTTACTTCACCCTTGTCATTCAAGCCAATACCTACCCGCCACTTTGCACTGCGTTGCTTCGCTATATATCACTGGCTGCCTCTTCCGCAAAATCAGTCGCTAAATTATCCTGTACCCGGTCGGCAGAATCGGCTTCTTCGTCCATAAACTACTAGGATTTGCCCAAGGAATGCCAAATGTGGCATCCTGCTTGCCTGGTTTGGAGTATCAGGTCTACTAATTTACCTGGCTTTTTACTTATGAGCTTCCAACCTAAAGCCCTGCTGCTAGCCGCTGGCCTAGCCTTCGCCGGGGCCGCCGTGCCTACTGCCGCCCACGCCCAAATCGGGGTCAATATCCAATTGGGCCATCCTGCCTGGGGCCCCACTGCGCCGGTCGGCTCGCAGTATTACTACATCCCCGAAATCGATGGCTACTACGATTTGCAGGCTCGCAACTACATTGTGCAGCGCAACGGTCGCTGGAACACCATGGCCAACGTACCGGGCTACGACACCCGCAATTTTCACCCGGTAGTGGTGAACTACCGGGGCCGCCAGCCCTGGGACCAGTATAATGACCACCACGCCCGCTACTTCCGCCAGGGACCTGGCCGTGGGCCAGGGGGCCACAACCGCGGCCACAACGGTAACGGTCATGGGCCCGATAATAACGGCCACGGCCGGCGCTAAGTAGCCAGTTAGAGCAGTTTCCAGGTTGGTGTACATCTTTTGACTGAATTAAAAATTAAAAATGATAAATTAAAAATCTGGCTATCAAGTTTTTAATTTATCATTTTTAATTTTTAATTCAGTCTATCAAGTAGAGAACTGCTCTAGTTTTGTAGAGCCTCGCCTACCAGGCGGGGCTTTTTGCTTGTCAGTGAGGCTCCGGCCACAGTTTATCGGCACATTTACCCCGCTTGCCCGTAAACTTAGCTCATCTATCGAACGGGCACCAAACCCGGCACTTTACTTGCCTCGTAGCTAAGTATCAGTCTTATTTCTTTTTCGCTTCTGCCATGAAATTTCGCCTTCCTTTTCTTGCTTTCGCGCTTGGCACCGGCTTGGCGTTGGCTGCTCCTATTGCCGCCCATGCCCAGGTGAGTCTAGGCGTTAATATTGGGCTACCCACCTGGGGCCCCGCCGTGCCGCGGGGCACGCAGTACTACTACATCCCCGAGATTGATGGGTACTACGACATTTACAATGGTACGTACCTCGTCTTTGATGGTACGCAGTGGATAACGCTGCCCTACATCGACGGCTACGACCCCTATTACTTTCACCCAGTGCCGGTAAACTACGTGGGAGCTCAGCCCTGGCTCTACATTGGGTCGTATCGCAGCCGCTTTCCGCAGTACGTAGCGGGCTATCGGCGCGGAGGCTTTGGCTACGGCGGCCAGTATAATGGCCACGAGTACGGTGCGGGCCGCGTGTATGGCTACGATCGCGGCGGCTACGGTGGCCGGGGGTATGATAATAACCGCGGCCGGGGCAACGTCTACGGTGGCAACCCCGGCGGCGGGTTCAACCGGGGCAATGGCGGCCAGCCTTTCCCCGGTGGGCAAGGCAACCGCGGGGGAGTCAACCCGGGTAACCCTGGGGGCGGGCAGCCCGGCGAGGGCCGCGCCTTTGGAGGGGGACAGCCCGGCGGCGGCAACCCGGGTGGTGGGGGAGGCCAACGTGGCGGTGGCCAGCCCGGCAGTGGTAACCCTGGTGGCGGAGGCGGTCAACGCAGCGGTGGCAACCCTGGTGGTGGCGGCGGCGGCCAACGCGGTGGGGGCGGCCGAGGCCGCTAGCCCTACCTAGTTTTAGTAAAAGGCCCGGTGCTATCCATTGATAGCATCGGGCCTTTTTTTATAGCATCAAGAAACACGCAGGCTAGCAGAATGGGTTGAGTTAGTTTCGAGCAGTGTAGGTGGAGAATACATCATCACCTGAGTGCGGGGCGGCCGCTAAGCTTTAACAGCTTTTCGAAATACCTTCGCTTGCATAGTTTTGAAACTGCTCCTACTAAGAGCTGCTTTATTTTTTACGGATGGTCTTCAGCAGTACGCTCTTTCTTTTTTATTTTCTACCAGTTTTTCTGCTGGTGTATTGGCTAGCGCCTCATCGGTTTAAAAATACGGTAGCCTTAGTATGCAGCCTGCTGTTCTACGCCTGGGGTGGCCTGAACTTTTTGGCTCTGTTTGTAGGCTCGGTGGTGGTCAATTTTCTACTCATCCGTTTCATGGATGCTACCAGTGAGCGCTGGAAACAACGCATTTTTTTGATAATCAGCATTTTGCTCAATGTTAGCATGCTTTTTTACTTCAAGTATGCCAACTTCTTCCTCGACAATGCCAGTGCGGTGCGCAGCTACTTCGGCGGGCCAGCCCTGACTTGGGAGAAGATCGTACTTCCCATTGGCATTTCGTTTTTCACCTTCGAAAAGCTCACCTATACCATCGACGTGTACCGGGGCGTCAACAAGCCGCTCAAAAGCTTTTGGGATTTCATGCTCTACATCATGCTATTTCCCAAGATGATAGCCGGGCCCATTGTGCGTTTTCACGAAATAGCAGGGCAGCTCACCGACCGCCGCGCCTTCGACACGGCCGACCAGAAGCTAGCCGGCTTCTTTCGCTTTGCCCTGGGCCTGACCAAAAAAGTGGTCATTGCCAACGCGCTGGGGGAGCAGGCGGACGCCATTTTTCAACTAAACCCAGCTACTTTATCGGCGGCGCAGGCCTGGCTGGGGGCATTAGCCTATACGTTTCAGATATATTTTGACTTTTCGGGCTATTCCGACATGGCGGTCGGACTGGGGAAGCTCATGGGCTTTCAGTTTCCCGAAAACTTTAATAACCCCTACGTTTCGCGCTCCATTACGGAGTTTTGGCAGCGCTGGCACATCACGCTGGGTCGCTGGATGCGAGACTATCTTTATATACCATTGGGAGGCAACCGGGTGCGGCCCAGCCGCTTATACCTCAATCTATGCACCGTTTTTGTGCTTTCCGGGTTCTGGCACGGGGCCGCCTGGAGCTTCGTGGCTTGGGGAGCCTATCACGGCCTCTTCCTAATCCTAGATCGCTTATTTCTACTGCGTTTTTATCAGAAGCTCGGGGAGTGGAGCGTCTTGCCCACATTTCTTATCACCGTGGTAGGCTGGGTATTTTTTCGCGCCGATAACTTGTCCGCTGCCCTTACTTACCTGAGCCGCCTGGTGGGTACTACCAGGGCGGTGCTGCCGGTTGCTAGCAATAAGTTTTGGAGCACTCTACCCTACTATTTTAGGGAGTTGATAATAAGTAACTTGTCGAATAATCCAGTCTAGTAGGGCCGTAATTTTACGGGCCACTGGCTCTTGCAGTTGGGCATTGGGCCGCGTGAGGTGCC